>Ga0208197_1001828_pt1 | contig 20089 bp, 13 predicted proteins | sample AD_JPNNA4_MetaG_FD_184444 | JGI IMG/M metagenome (GOLD analysis project Ga0208197, IMG submission 184444) | Active sludge microbial communities of municipal wastewater-treating anaerobic digesters from Japan - AD_JPNNA4_MetaG (SPAdes) (version 2) | ecosystem: Engineered > Bioreactor > Anaerobic...
TTTATTTTCTTAAAGATTGAAGGAAGACTTCCTAGTACTTTGATTCCAACTCGGGAATGAAACTTGTTTTTTGCTGAATAATCTCTAACAATCTGCAATCGATTATCAAGAATATTTGTTATTATTAATCCTTTAACATCTTTAATATTACATGTCACATTGTAGGCAAGCATGCCTCCAGCACTCAGACCGAAAACATATGTATCCCGGCCAGCTTGTATTTCTCGGTTTACCATGAAGGAACCTACGTCTATCCAAGTAGAATAATCAAATGACTTTTCAATTTTGGTATAGCCATAACCAGGTAAATCAGGACAAATTACATTGAATCCAGCTTTTACAAGCGGCACCGCAATAAATGAAAGAAGTCTACCATTTCCACCGACTCCATGAAAAATAATGATGGAAACATTTGATGCTTCTTTTGGTAAATACTCATCATATCTGATTTCAATATCATGAAAGGATACCCTTTTTTCTGATGGCATATTATCATCAGAGATTCTATTTTCTACTGGTAAATATTCTTGAACCTGTTTCCAAATATCATTGTTGCTAAACATGAAATCTCCCAAAATGGCTATTGAATATAACGTTCCGCGTGTAGCCGAAGTTGCCGTAGCGTAGCGAAGGCAATTTGGGAGAGGGCGGTATTCCGCCCGAACCGGCTACACGCTGTTGTGTGATGTTCCCGCCAATCATTCAATTCGCCATGGACGGCGAATTGAAACTCTTCTACATTATCATTCAATAAGATTTTTAAACGCATTTGTTATAATCTTTTTCCTTTTCTCAATAAACTCTCTAAAGTTTGTCATTTCTAGTGAGCAATCAGGGATATAGTGCCTTTCCATGTATTGTTTTCTATCAATTTCATTCGGATACTTTTCCAAAATCCACTTTGAAAACTCTTTCCCTGATTTTTCTTGATTCGGTATACCCTCTAACAATTGAAGATTTGCAATGCAATTATTATTTTCCAAGTAGAATGGAATATCGGCATCTGGTATTCCATACTTTTGCAATCGCTTTGCTGTAAATAAACTCTTTGGAAAAATATGGTCTTGATGAAATTTATTCCTAAAATCAAGAGCAGGATAAATAAAAGCTAAAATCGAATAAGTATAAGCCTGCCCATACTGATAATAAAAGAGATTTGAAATCTCATCTTCATCAAATGACAGTGATTTTGGAGTCCCTTTCTGTTTTTCAAAAATCTCCGCATACGGAAATCCATTCGCTGAACTGCTGATTACTTCTCTTATAGGTCTTAAAACATTATCTGGTTGTCCGCTGAATATTCTTTTAAGTAAAACAATTACAAGCCATTTGAAAATCATCCGTTTATCAGTCTCATATTTAGATGCGATGGAATAATTTTCAGGATTACCAATTTTATTGAGGTAATAAGCAATTGGTATAATGGCGTTATTAGATGTTAGGGTTTCCCTATGGTATCCAAGGCTTGCCAAAAGTAAAAACGAGGATTTTATAGATTCCGAGATTTTATCCCATGACTTTTCGATTTTGAGCATATTCTGCTGATTGAAATTATCGACTTTAAAAGCAATATCCTTAAAATCTGAAAGCACAAGACAGGATTTCAAAACAAAATCTTTATTAATGTTAAATCCATCACCAATTGCATTTATTTCATCAACAAAAGAAGTAATTTCTTCGCGAGCGTCTTTTTCCTTCCACTGGGCTGTAGCTATAGAAAGCAATAAGTCTGAATAGCTTAATTGCGTACCACCACTGTTCACTCGGATAAAAATATTGAGTACTTTATCAAGACTTTCATCCTTCTCAAGAAAGAAATTAATCGACTTATTTTTATGAATTATTTCATAAAGTTTAAATAATGCCTTATTTGCGTAGCGTGCTTTATCTTTCCCATAATTTGATATTTCCTTATCAAGGAGATAGTCATTTACATCTACAGCTTCTTTTAAATCAAGTATATCGCCGATTACAAACCAAAAATGATCATCATCTCTATGTTCGTATTCATTTTTTGTAAGAAACCTGAAGTCATATTCTAAGTCACCATTCTCTGCTGGCAATAGTAAATTCAAACATAATTTTCTTTTTGGAAATGCAGAATCATTATCCCACCTCTTCCGTGGTAAACGATAGGCATATGTTCCTTTTAGTCCAATATATAGTGATGTTAACCGTTGCTGACCATCAAGTATTGCCGTAATCCCTGTTTCGCCGTTTAAATCAGCCTTCGGGTTATGTCTGCTGTCTCTTTCATGGTATTCTCTAATAAATTCATAAAACTGGTAGTTTGAGATATTGGCTTTGTCGACTGCCCAGAATAAAAATGAATTTATAGGGTAATCTCTCATCAAGGAATCAAATAATCTTTCTATCTGGTCCGTGCTCCATACAAATTCCCTTTGTATCGCAGGTAGCAGATATTTTTTTCGGTGCACGGAATCTATTGCATCTTTTATTGTAATCGGTTCGACAAAAGCCATTTTTTTCTCCTAAAATTGTTGCAAGCCCTATCATAATTGGTGATAAGGCTTGCAGTTTTATGTTACTTCTCGTGTTTACCGTGTGGACTTTTTGTACACGATCCTGATGAAGTCGAACCACAATAGATACATTTATTACCGCCATGTCCATGTTGGTGCTTTCCATGTGGACTTTTCGTACAAGACCCATAAGAACTAGATCCACAAAAAACACAGTGCTTTTCATCACCTATATGTTCATGTTTCCCATGTGGGCTTTTTGTACATGAACCATAAGATGACGAACCACAAAACTTACATTTGTCTGCCATAACCGGCCTCCTTGATTTTTACCGCTGTTTGTATAAAACGGTCAAGATGCGGATTCTCTTGAACGTCTTGCTTCATTCCTGCTTTTCTCAACCCGCCACGGATGGCGGGTTTCTTGATTGGCGGGAATTTCACACAACGTTCCGCGGTTGTACGACGTGCATTTTTTTGCCGATAAAGCGAGCGTAGCGAAGCAGGCAAAAAAATGCATGTGGTCGAAGACCCGAGCACCGCAGCGTCTGGTACTCCAGACCGAGGAGCGGAGCGTACAGCCGCTGTTGTGCGATGGGCAGAGTGCCTCTTCGGTTTTTGTCTTCATTTCTTAACACCGCCCCTCTTCCGCCGAAGCACAGGACGTGCGTAGGCGGTCTTCATTCTTCTTCCTTGTATAAATCATACAGTGTTTGCGCAAGGCTCTGAATATTCGCAAAGCCAATCTCGCCTGATAAAACAGAAATATCATATTGCTGAGCAATTTTAATATCTTCAAAAGAGAGGTAATTCCCATGTACAAATATCTCTTTTATATGACTTTCATCATCAAAGAATTCTCTTTCATCAGGGTTTTGACTTTCGTTAAGAAAAGCATGATAAGCTTTTTCGATAATAGGTTTTGATTTTTCTTGAATAGATTCTACACAGGAAAGCATCTCGTTAATTTTGCCTTCAAGACTTTCTTTGTTCTTGTAGAAAATATTTCCATTTGAATGGGCAGTATCATTTCTCTCTTTTACAATTTTAGTGAATCTGCCAATATCAGAATTATCAAGCCCAATCAGTTTAAGAAACCGGAAGACAGTGCTTTCGTTAACTTGCCATAAAGCAAATGGTGTTGTGGCGTTTAACAATTCCTTTTCCATATCTTTGCTGAATCCAACCATTGCCTTTTGAAAATCTTTGGTGCAGTTTTCTTTTATCTGCCATATTTCAAAGTACACAAAACACATGAAAAGCATGTGATAGGACAAAAAGGCAAAGGGATACTTCCCAGCGTTGTAATTGGTCAGAAAAGCATCCCATAAAAAATCGACATACTCTTGTTCTGTCGGGTTTTTGTAGGAGACCGGAAGATAATCAAATATTCTCTGTGATTCTTCCATAATTACTCTTCCCAGACCTTATCGATTACACGCTTGATTTTGTCTTCGTAGGTTTTGATAAGGCCACGGCATTTATTAACTATTTCTCTTTCATATTCAAGCTTATTAACAATTTCTTTCTGTTCAGTGATAGTGGGTATCTGAACAGGTAATATTTTTAATTCTTCTCGATTAAACAACCCATTTACATTTTGCCTCATAAATGCTTGATATTTACCATTAATACGATAAAGATTAAGAAGATACCAAAGATATTTACTATCAAAAGATTGTGGTTTAGCTCGAATTCCTAGACAAAAAGAAGCAAACACATATTCGCCATCCCAATCAAAATAACCAGTTTTGCCCACGAGGTGTTTGCTACCATTTCTCCAGTTAAATAGTAGATCACCTTTTTGTAGAAAATTTATTCCTGTCTTCTTGGGAATTTTAATATATCGAAGCCCTTCTTTAACCAAAGTTCCATCTTCAAGTATGTTATTCATCGAAATAATGGGTATCCCATCCTCGCACTCACATTCAGGTATAGAAAGCGTTAGACCACTTATAAAATCAATATGTGCTTCAAGCAATACAGTAGGCCATTCCGGATCAATATCAATCTGCGGTTTCCACGAATCAACAACCTGACGGCAACCGTCAATCAACTTCTGGTAGCTTTCAATTACGGCAACAATTTCGCGCTGGATTTCAAGAGGCGGGAGGGGGATTTTAAAGTATTGGAAATCCTTTGCATATACATGAGGTTGGCCCATGCCCTGCTGAAAAGCATAAAAATCATTTTGTTTGCTTTTCAAGAGCCTATAAAGAAAATCAGAATCTAACTCTTCATCACTAACTGTTTGGATAGTAGTACAATCAGAAGCGAAAATTGGATGTTTAAAATAATTGATAAAACCTGCATATGCACCAGACGAGCTAACTGTAATTGTTTTACCATTACGATTCGCTTCATTATGAAAATAGGCTGCTTCTTGCCCACCGGCAATTACAGGAATATTACCTTCGACGCTCGATGCTTTTGTTATTGGAGAACCTTTTTTTATTTCTGTTTTTTCCCATAATTCAATTAAAGGCCATTTCTGATGTTTCCTTGTTTCAACTGTTTTATATCTATCGCCAGTCAGGTTATATTCCCTGTTTTCTGTCAACTTTTCCTTCTTTACCAGCAGAGCACTACAAGGCTTTTCTTCCGTAATAAATGATTCCGGTTTATTATTCCTGAAAGCAGTTAAATAATCCTTAATCACGTTCACAGCATCTGGTAAGTCACTTCCAGTTTGTTCACGCCTCTGGGCACCAAGACCAAAACCATCATTTTCTATTTTTACAAAAAGTATTGAATCTGTTTTCTTCGCAAGCTGTCTATCCATCAAAAGAATAGAAGTTTTGACACCAGAATATGGATTAAAGATACCTGCAGGGAGCGATACAACTGCATAAAGATGATTTTCAATAAGCATTTTCCGAAGTGCTTTGTAAGCCGTTGCGCTCTGAAAAATAATACCTTCTGGCACAATGATCGCCGCTCTTCCTGTTGGTGTCAGATGCTCTGCGATATAATCAACAAACAATACTTCGCTTCTGTTACTCTGAACACTGAACTTCTTATGCGGTTTGATTCCGCCTTTTGGAGACATAAACGGAGGATTGGCTAGAATAACATCGGCATATTCATTCCAGCGTTCTTCACTGGTCAGAGTGTCGTATTCCATGATTTGAGGCTGAACAAAACCATGCAGATACATATTTACCAGCGAAAGCCTCACCATGTCCGGCGAAATATCATATCCCTTGAAATTGGTTAAGAGCTTTTTCCGTTCTTCAGTATTGAGTAAATCCCCTGGTGTTTTTTTGCAGTTTTCTTTGAGAATATGCTTGTACGATGAAATTAGAAATCCGGCAGTACCGCAGGCGGGGTCCATAACAGTTTCGTGCTTTTGCGGATTAGTAACCTGCACCATAAAATCAATAATATGCCGGGGAGTTCTGAACTGCCCCGCGTCGCCCTGACTTCCAAGAACAGAAAGCAAATACTCAAACGCATCGCCCAGTCGTTCGGAATGGTCATAGGAAAATTCATTGATTGTTTTTAAAAACAGTTTCAAGGTTTCCGGGTCACGGTAGGGCAGATAGGCGTTTTTAAAAATGTCACGGAAAAGCTGAGGAAGATTGGGATTCTGATTCAGCTTGACTATGGCCTCACCGTAAAGCAGAAGCATTTCATGGCCGCCGATACGTGGGTCGAATATCTTGCTCCATGCGTAGCGTTCATAATCGCTGGTAAAAAAGCTTGGTTTTCCTCCAAGTTCAACAGCTTCCTTATCCATGTCATCCATGAACTTATATACAAGAGCAATAGTAATCTGCTCCACCTGACTTTTGGGGTCGGGAACTTTGCCGACAAGTATATCGCGGGCAGTATCAATTCTTCGTTTGGTTTCGTTGTCTAACATATTTTCTCCAATTAGTTATGCCGCAAACTTGTTAAGCGGTACAAAATCCTTAATGTATTCAGGAATTGCGTTCCGCAGTTCTGGCGGTAATTTCTTAAATGCCTCACCGTAGGGAGAAATATTTAATAGCGCAAAATTTTTATTATCTATAATGGCTCTGAATTCCGCATCAAGAATGTATGCTTTGAAAACAGTTTTTGCGTAGGTAAAATATTCTTCTTTTGGCAAGTATCTGCTGTCAAACTTATCGAATTCCTCGTCCAATAGTTCATTCTTTGTCTTGAAATACGGAATCATGCCGAATATCTTTTCGATAATTTCCCGCATGGACACACGGCGATCTATCTGGATGGATGAACGGAGTTTCTCAAGGGTAAAGTATTCATCAGGCTTATCAAGTACGTGCTTCTCAAGATATGCCATTAGTTCATCCCATTTACCTGCTTCGGCCTGCTCTTTAAGTACAGGGTGCTCGATGATAGTCTTCTCAAACATCTCGAAATACATTCTGTCAATTTTCATACCGTCTGGTCCAACTACAGAATGTTCGAGCTTGGTTATCTGGTCTGTTCGTGAACTATCATATCCGTCAATTCCAGATGGCTCCCGAACTTCGGATGCGGTTGACTCGCCTGAGCCGGGCTTTGGAAGTTTCAAGACTTCATCATAATTAAACTTTTCTTCAAAATACTCGCAGTTGGCAAAGAAATCGAACATCTTGAAATTGTCTTTTTGCTTTTCACCCGTCTGACTTTTTAATTGTGGGTCAATAATTTCTATGGCGAAATTATGTTTTCTTGTTCCACGTCCTTTAATCTGAATAAAATCAGTTGGTGAAAATATTGGCCGCATCAGGCAAAGGTTAAGTATATCCGGGCAGTCATAACCTGTTGTCATCATCCCGACTGTTACACAAATACGGGTTTTACTGGTTTTATATGATGGGTTAAAGTTTCCGGTTCCAGAAAGTCTGTTGTTTGTAAAATTAATCGTGAACTGTTGAGCATCAGCAATTCGTGATGTTACCTGGATGGCAAAATCAGACCTGTATTTATCCGGAAACATTTGATGAGCCAATTCATTAAGAATCTGGGTAATTTTTGCCGCATGATTTTGCGAAACACAAAATACGATTGTTTTTCCAATCTCACCGCTTATCGGGTCTCTATAGGCATTATCTAAAAATGCTCTGCAAAAAGCTTTGTTTGTGTTTTCTGAAAAGAACTTTTTCTCAAAATCCTTCTGGATATAAGTCTCTTCGACCTCTTCACCATCATCATTTTGCGTAGTTATCGAGTACCCTTGGTCTGAAAGAAGCTGTGTTGTAATTTCTGTTCTTGCATCAACAACAACAGGATTTACAAGAAATCCTTCCTTAACACCATCAACAAGTGAATAGCGGTAGGTCGGTTCGCCGTTTTCACATCCGAATGTTTTATAGGAATCAAGAAGCAGTCTGCGTTCAAGTTCACGAGGGTCATTTTCACCGAGTTCGGCGGTATCAATATGCTTAAGGTAATCTTTTGGTGTGGCGGTTAAGCCAAGTTTGTAGCCGATGAAGTATTCAAAAACCGCTCTGCTGTTTCCGCCAATACTGCGATGGGCTTCATCCGAAATCACAAGGTCAAAATCATCAGGTGTAAATAACCTTTTATATCGATTCTTTGCTAAAAATGTTTGGACGGTTGATACAACAATTTCTGCTTTCCGCCAATCATCGCGGCTTTCTTTGTAAATAACTGTCTTATAATCATTTTTAAGATAAGCGACAAACGCTTTATATGCCTGATCTTCAAGTTCAAGTCGATCTACCAGAAATAAAACTCTTCGTGCATTACCAGTTCGCAGGAATAACTTGATTACCGCAGCAGATACAAGTGTTTTCCCTGTACCTGTAGCCATTTCAAAAAGAAAGCGGTCTTTCCCTTGCTTAACCGCATTTTGAATTGAATTGACTGCTCTAATCTGATATTTTCTTAAAAATCGAAGCTTGTTTAATTCAATGTAGTTCTTACGGTTTTCTTCATTAGTGTAAGAAGGGTCATTGATATACTCTGGTTTTTGAGTTAGTACAATGTAGTCATCATCGACTCTTTCGCTGACTAAGTTGTTTCTATCCGGTTTAAAAGTAGAATATCCCTTTACCGTTTCAGGAGAAGGGAAACGGCATATTATGTGAGGATTGCCCCTTTCCAAATCCCAGAAGTAGTGAATGTTTCCATTTGATAGAATAATAAATCGACAGTTTTGTGAAACGGCATAACGCCGAGCTTGTTCTTTGCCAAAAAGAGGGTTTTTATCTTCAGCTTTTGCCTCCAATACGATAAACGGAAACCCTTGAGCATCGAGAAGTAAAAAATCTATAAAGCCATTTCCGGTTTTTTCAAAATCTTCTCCAAACTCGTTTAGTTTTTCTGTGGTGAGTTTGACATTGTTTTCAAGAAGAATATTTGCCTTTCCTGCCTCATTGTCAAAGAAACGCCAACCAGCTTCTTCAAGGAGTTTGTTGATTTTTATCCGTGCTTTTGCTTCTTTCTCTGCCATATCTAAGCCTTTCCAATGTATATCATATCTTTATTCCTCTTTTTCTACAGCCCGCCACGGACGGCGGGCGTTCTTTGGGGGCGGGGTTAAGAAATTCTTCTATCAAAATTCACTATTCCTTACTATTATCTTGGCGCTCTGCCTTTCGCACAACGTTTCCGGGGCAGGCGACGTTGCGCCCGCCTTTGGGGCGCAATGTGGCGAAGCCCGAGGAGCGCAGCGACGAGCGCTTGCCCCGTGTTGTGCGAAGGACTTTGCCCCCCATGATAGCAACCAGGTGCCGAGGCCATGGACGGCCGAGGCATTTGTATCGCAAAATATTCAATGCTCATCTTCTATATAATATGAATTTAAAACAAAACCCAGTAGACCTTCAATATGTCCACGATCTTTACTATCTTTCACTTCCATATATTTAAAATAGCAATTCCTTTTTATCCATTGTTTAGCTTCTTCATAAGTGGTAATTTTCGGAAATTTTAAATCGTCTTCAACGATATATTTTTTAAGACGGGCAGTTGATTTATTCCCCATTAAATGATTTGTATATAGCCTTCTCCTTAAATCTTTTGTTCTGCCGACATAAAGAGATTCATGTGTGTTTTTATCAAATATTGAATAAACCGCCGGTAGCCTTTCCGGGAGCATGCTTGGTACTATGTTTTCAAAATAGACATTTTTATTATTCATAAATGTTTCAAATGCTTGTTTGATGTTTTCAATGACGACTTTTTCAACAGATATTGACATTATTTTATGCCTTCGACAGTTTTTATCTCCTCTGGTGTTAATCCATAAAGTTCATAGATCATACGATCGATTTCCTTTTCGTATTCTTTGACCTTTGCCTGTTTTGATTGATTTTGCAGGTAGTCGTTGGATTGGGTAATTGCAAGGATTTTATCAACGATAGTGATAAATGGTTTTTGTTCATTTTCTGTAGCTTTTTTTATTGGAATGAATTGGAGAGGCTCAAAATACAGCTCTAATAAATCTCCTTTCTTTTTCCCCATCCAATAAAGCCAAAAATAAATTAATTTGCTATTTAAGATTGATAATATGAATTTTAGTGAATACTCTTTCTTGTTTTGAGAGATATAATATACATCAGCTGATGCATAAGTCTCAGATTCACTGTAAGCAAAAACATTTGACTTACTTCGATGAGGACAAACAATTTTTGAATTTACTATGATATCCATTGGTACTGTATGAATTAATGCCCACCATTTCCCTTTTTTATATGCTGATTCTAGAACTCCATTTATATACCTTTCTTTTAAAATTGAATGATATTGTTTTAAATGCTGAAATAAATTATTCATTTTTTTAAATTCTTTATCTGATTCTATTTCATCAACATATATAATACTTAAATTACTTTTGTTATTGATAAAATAATGATTAATATTTGAATTCTTAATAAAAGGTTTTATGTATTTATTTTCTAGTTGTGTTAGATTTAAATTATGAACTTCGTTTGATGTAAGTACATACACTCCATTATCAATATTATTTTCTTTATTTTTTAATCGATCTTTACCTGTGATAATACCCTGATTAATGTTACATATTCCATTAGTAACTTTTTTTCCTGGAGTTAAACCCTTTGTATTAACCCCAATACTCTCATTATCTGACAATTTTTCACAGTTAAGAACTAATTTGTTGATTATCACTAAGATATCATTTGGTAAAAAATGAATAAAGCCAGTCCATTTAGGGGAAATTTTATTTTGATCTGCAAAAAAGCAAAACTCTGTATCTTTGTGATTTATAAAATCACTCTCATATTGATTATTATAAATCGTACATAAAATTGATTTATTTTTATATGAACTTTTTTGCAAAATAAAGACATTGGTATGTACGCCAGCTTCAAAAATATTATTTTCATTAAAATTTATTTGCTCGATATAATAATATCCATTTATAATCTTTTCTCTAAGTTTTTTTGCACCATTAGCGGTAACCCAGTAATTAGGTGTAATAAATGTGGTTATGCCATTTTTTTTATTTAACTCGTGTGCTTTATGTAAAAAGAAATACCAGTAATCCATTTTTTTTTCAAAATTTAGATCTTTACTCAATGCACTAAATAAATTTTTATTACCTTTTTGTCCTACATAAGGTGGATTTGCTATAAGGACATCAAAACCGCCTTTTTCATGAAAAATCTCTGAAAAATAAATCTCAAAGTCAAAGTCTAAATGACCGTTGGTTATTTGAGTTATCAGTCCATTGATTTGAATTTTGTATTCTTGTTTTTTCGTTGGGTTTGTTTCATTAAAATATAATGGTTTGATTTTTTCTAACTGTTCGAGCAAATGGCTTTTAAATAAATCTTGTTTATCAACCCCAATAAGTGAATTCCCACATACTATCTTATAATCCAAGTTCGGCAATGGTTTTATCTGCTTTATATCATCTTCATCAACAACAAGGGAAAGCCATAGTCGAAGTTTAGCTATTTCCACCGCACCTGGGTCTATATCTACGCCATAAAGAGAGTTTTCGATACACTCTCTTTTAAAATTATACACGGACCTGTTTTTATTTTGAATAAATGGTGTTAGAGCATTACGTGCTCGTACGATTTCAGTCATCATGCCAACTGGAAACGCGCCACTACCGATAGCCGGGTCACAGACTTTTATGCCGGCAAGGTATTTATCTATTTCATCTGCTGCCTTTCTAATGTTCTCAGGGATTTTATAATAATAAGTGCCAGTTTCTTTACCCGATTTCTCCACATGTGCTTCATTTTCGCTTACATGTTCACCATAATGTACAAAGGTCTCTATGTCTTCTTTCTGAATTTCAGGTTTAGAATTATGCGTGATGGTTAAATCCAGTTGTCCGACTTTACCTTCATTACCGAACATATCGATCTGTTCTTCAACGAGTTTTTCATAGGTGACTATGCCCTTGTTTAATTCGGTATAAAGGTAATTGATAAGACTCTGCTGGCACATGTAATGCACGATTTCGCGGGGGGTATAATATACGCCATATTGCTTGTTGAATTTACTTTCATCACCTTTTTTTCCGCTTTTCAATGCTTTCTTGAATTCGGCATAATTATCAGGTCGTATTGCATTGAATTTTTCGTAAGCTTTACCGAGAAGTTCCGGGTCAATGGCGACTTCTTTTTCAAGAGGCTCGTCTTCTTTTACAGTAAAGTTATAGCGGTCAAAGATATCAAGTATACCATCACCGGTATCGCCATCCTTTGTTTTTTTTGAATTCGAGAAGAGCTCATTGGATATAAGTATATCTGTTTTTACCCAGTCATAACCATTCATGGGATCGAAAAGACCACCGTTAAGGAATGGTATTTTACAATTAAAATGTTTGTAATAATGATCATCATGACTACGGTCTATTCTGAGGGCTTCATAGAATAACGGTTCAAGTATATCATTGAAGAAATTATCATAAGTACCATGTTTTTTCTCGAAAAGCTCACGCAAAAATTGCTTCGAACCGGTTCCCCATTCAGAGTCCCTCTGTACTCCAAACCATCCTTTTTTTTGTAGAAAGTAAAGGAACACAATTTGACCGAGTAGTTTTTTTGAAAAATCAACAGTATTAACTTCTTTATTTTCAAAATCTGTTTTAATTACAGGGTTATTTTTGATAATTTTATCAAGCTCCTCTTTTGTTCGTAAAAATAGTTCTCGATATTTCTCAAAAAATTCTTTAGTGACTTTTTCAATATTGAATGATTCTTCCAATTCAATCAGGGTCGGATTATGCGTGTCATCTGAAATGAGAGGCACAAGACGGCTTTGCGCTGTATGGCTATTTTCATGAGTTCCAACGAGGAATGACCATCTTCGTGCGGGAGTGAATTCTTCTTTTACTATAGTTTTCCCTTTGGCAGTTTTTTCAAACTTGTAATCCATTTTTACAAGAGAAAACCGCCAGTCCTCTGTATTTGGTGAAACGAAGGCAACAAGTGCAGCTTCTTTCATGGTTGTTGTCCCATAATCACCTTTCAAATAACCTGCAACAAAATTCCTTTGCATTGATCGTGCTTTTTCAATTGAACTGTTGTTTTTAAGATAAACAATCAATAAGTCAATAACAGCATCGCCATCATTATAGCGACCAATACGTTCAAAACTTTTTATGTAATCAATAAAAGATTGTCGAGTTCTCTGCACAGACATAGGTTGATTAAAAGCTTTACTTGTATCATAAGAGTTTAAAAGTTCTTTAATGAATTTGATATAGTTATTTTTATCGAATGGTTTTTCGAAGGTACATTTTACAATATTTGATGCCTGTACTTTATCCATATTATTCTCCGCTCAGATACATTGAAAGGATTACTTCCCGTTTGCCGAATGAATGGGGATTCTGTTCAGCATAATGGCTTTCTAATAGACGATTTGGTATATTTGTCTGCAAAATCACAAGGACTTTGAACGGGTTCTGAAGTTCATTGTCCAGTGAATTGAGTGCTTTGAGTGTTTCCTTTGACGTTTGTTTCGGCAAACCGCCTTCTTCAAGACGAGTAAATACTTTTTTCAGGTAAAGTTCCTGGTCGTCAGTGAGCTGTCGTGTCGTTTTGAAAACTGCTTTTAATATTTTCAAAATTTGAAAAGCACTGTCCTTGCCTTTTCGAGTATGTGGTTCAACCATATCTTCCGTTGTGGCTGTAATGAATGCTTCTTTGTTATTATCGAGAAGTGTATAAAAATGAGAGGGTAGTTTGTAACGTTTTTCTGATTCCATGCATTCAATTAGTTCAGCCGCACTTAAAAAATCAAGTTCCTTGGTCGTGTCATTAGGCCCAGATACGAAAAACTTCTGCAATTTGCCTTTACGAAAGTATGTTATCAATAAGTCTTTGTTATTATGATCGATTTTCGTAGAACGGGCTTTTTTAGGTAGACGTTTAATACTTTCAAATAAATCGGGTTGGTTGTCTCTTATATCTTTAATCATGTGAAGGTATTTAAGTTCGCTTGTCTCATTTTCATCTTCTCCGGTAACGGTCTTTTTTGAAACAAGACGATTAAATAATTCATGAGAGCCCACAGGCTCGCCTTCGGTAAGGAGCGCGGCATCACCACCGAGGAGTGTTAAAAATGCATTGATTTTAGCTTCGGCAGCTTCTTTTAATTTTATCTGGTCATTAGATTGCTTTGTGGGGAAAAAATTAAATGTATAAATTGTGTCAAAGGTTGTATCTACACGATTAATACGACCGACCCGCTGCATCATCCGTGTTGGGTTCCAGGGAATATCGTAATTTATAACAACATTTGATCTATGAAGGTTGACACCTTCAGATAATACTTCAGTTGAAATGAGAATTCTATAATCATTTTTAGGGTGTCTTGATTTTGCGTCAAAATTTTCAATTACTTTATCACGAGTAGCTTCTCCAGAACCACCAGAAAAGCATATTGCTGTATTTGGATATGTATTGTTAATATTAGTTGAAAGATATTCAGCTGTTTCCTTTGATTCTGTAAAAATGATTAACTTATTCACTTTCAGTATTTGATTTTTAGAAAGGTGTGATTGAAAGGAAATGAGTTTTGGGTCTCGATTGATTTTTTGCCATAATACCTTAATTTGCTGTAATATTGAAAGGTCATTTTGCAGGTCTGTTATGAAGTCATCTCTAAAAGCATTGCTTGGATATTTTTCAGCTTTTCCTTCATCAATTAGTTTTTGTATAGCAGCGTCATCATCTATTTCAAGAAACTCAAATATTTTATTGCTATGTTTTTTACTAACATACACATTTCCTTTCTCATATTCTTTGATAAACATTTCATAAGAATATAAAAATCTATCAACTGAATTCTTAAAAGCAAAAAAACTGCTTTCAAGTCGTTTGATGAGCAGTATTTTCATGAATTTTCCCATGTTCTTCTGAGACTGTTCTTCTAACTGGTCAAGCCCTTCAAGTGAATAGAGCATAGGCATATAGCGGGCGTAAGTAAATTTTTGAGATATTAATTCAATTGTTTTATTGAATATTTCGTCTTCCTGTTCGTTTAGTTCATAAAATAATGGTTCAGGATTTTCAACTTCGGGAAATTTTAGATTTTGCGATTTTAAGTCATTACCAAAATATTTTACTATCTCAGTTCTAGTTCTTCTGACCATCAGGTACTTTAAGACTTTTTCTCTAATTTCACGGGCGTTTTCTTTAATTGTTTTAATATACTCCGCATAATCACGTTGGCGATCAAGGTTTTTAAGTTTTTTATCAAGACTATTAAAGAATGATTCGAGGTCAGCAAGATTAGGTATTGTGCTTTTACGAGCATTTTGAAATAGTTTTATTTGAGCCAGTATGTCTTTGGGCGAGTTGTTATAGGGAGTTGCCGTTACTAATATTACCCGTTTACCCCGGCAAATCTCTGCTAATTTTTCATAAGTAATCGTTGTCTCTGTCCTGAAGCGGTGGGCTTCATCAATTATAATGTTGGTGTATTTATCAGTACCTTTACTAATTATGTCATCGAGTTTGCCAATGGATTCAAAATCGGCGGGTGTCCTGAAATCAGAAAAGGCATTAGGCCAGGAACCGGGGTTATCTCTGTCAAGCAGTACAGGTGGGGCAATTATCAACGTTCTACCATCAATTTGACCTGATAGTAAAGTAGCAATATATGTTTTTCCAAGACCTACAACGTCAGAGATAAATACACCGCCATATTCTTCGAGTATTTTTTTTGCATTTAATACTGCCTGTTCTTGATATTCGAGTTTTTTAAAATCCTGTGGCAGATACTTTGCAAATACTTCATCGGATTGGCTTAATTCGTCCTTGAAGTATTCATAGAGCTGTTTTAAATATAATTGGTAGGGGGTTATATTCTGGTTGAGCCAGGTTTTAGATTCAATTGTCTGAATATACTTTTCGCTAACATCAACTGAATCTCTCCAGAGGTCTTCAAATTTATTCTTAGCGAAATGGTAATCGGCACTGTTTTTTAATTCAACATTAAATTCAAGATTATCAACAAGACCAGCCTGTGTTAAATTGCTTGAACCAGTTATTACTCTTCCAACATCTCTATCGCCTTCTTTAAAACTTACAATATATAGTTTCGCATGAATATTCTGTGATGGATAAGCCCGTATTTCAAGTTTTTTGTTTCGAATCCATTCGATAAATTTTATTACTCCCTGTTCAACATTACTATTATCCTGGGATTCTTCTAATTCCTTTTCAATATAACCTTCAATTACTTGTTTTGTTTCGGCATGAGAAAAAGGTAATGTCTGTTGAATTTCTTCATTAAAACTGGATAATAATTCATATGTTTTTTTGTCAGTGCTTATTCCAATAAGAATTCGTATTTTTTCTGTATTTTCTAATGAATTATATATTGCATAAAATCCACTTGTATAAAAGTAGCCTACAAGGCAGTCAAAAAGTTTTGAATCTTTTATTAAGACTTCAAATCTTTCTTTAAGGTGTTTGCCTTCCTCATTTGTTATAAAAGTTAGGTCTGTACTCACGTTTTACCTCAACAAAGAATAAATTCTTTGCGCCGGCCACGGACGGCCGGCGCTCTTCCCACAAAAGAGGGGGGAGCAAAGTCTTTCGCATAACGCCTCGCGGCTACAAGACGTTTTGCGCAGCGTACTCGCGGAGCAAAATGTGCCGAAGGCCGAGCACGCACCGGAGCGCAGCGAGGAGCGCGCGCAGCTTGTAGCCGCTCGTTAGTTGCCGTGTGAATTTATCACTGCGGAATAACATTTAGGTCTGAAGATTTAATAAGATATTTGGGAAATATACCTTGGGTTGCAGAGATAATTACGCCCGACTTCAAATCGACTACGCGCAAATTAACCAAAATCTCATCTTTTTCATTTTTCAAGGTACCTACAAGTATTGCTTCCGCGCCGAGGAATTGTCCTATTTTTGACCGAACTTCATTAGATGTAAGTCCGGAATTTTGCAGTTCGATTTCCTTAAAAGCCTGGCGAAGCAATTTTCGTTCGACAATTTTAATATTATTATCTGCCAAATGAGATATTAAAGATTCAGAGAGCCGTTTACCTAAAACTGTGTTTTCATCATTAATACCTACAACATCAAAAACTGCAATTTTTTTATCTTGAGAGATTTTTGAAGACATTTTAACAGCAAGGCTCTTAACGATGTTTTCAACATTTTGTGTCTGTCCAAAAACAATACAGCTTTCAGCCAAATTTACCTTAACTTGTTTTTTCCCTTTTCCTGGTATTTCAATTAATGCTGTAGCATTATAAGTACCGTCCAATATATAGTTAACGGTTATCTTCTTGCCAGGATACTCACTAGATTCGACAATAAAATTGATTTCTCCGAACGGCCAATCTCCATCAGCCATTTTTAGGTTTTGATACTTAACATCAATTTTGAGGGAACCATTGATTTTCTCTTGAGCTACGGCATTTTTTACAAATGCGTAAGCAATTGGAGCTGTTAATCCAGCAATCCCTTCTGGAGATTTATTACAAGCTCCGAGGATAAAACAGCCTAAAACCATTAGAGACATTAGTACTTTTGACATTTGTAATCCTCACATATAATATTTATTTTATTACTAAATCTTTACTGCATTTTGTCAACCAATTCACATGGCAACTAACGTTTGCGCGTAAATGACGTTGGCGAGCTTGCGAGCCAATGTGCCGAGCCGCGCCGACTGCCCGCGAGGAGCACAAAACCCATCCCCAAACTGCGACGAGATGGGCCAGGCGCGCGAGGCCAAGCGAGCCAACTGGCGAGCGCAGCATTTACGCGCTGTTATGCGATGCGCGATTATCTCGTAATTTCTTTAAAACAATTATAACATACTGGTTTTGAAATTGATGTTTCATGTGGCTTTCCACACGAATGGCAGTATTTTTCTTTATAATCAATATTCTTATACTTTGACCACTCACCATAACACTTTTTGCAAAGTGGATGCTCAATGTTTAGATCTAAATTTTCTTTGCAACGGATACAAAAGCCATGTTCTGCTTTTTTTGCAGAAACATAATTTTTATCAACTTTATTAGAAGACTGAAGCGTCCAAAGTTTCGATGCTGAAACAGCCTTATTATTAGGAATAGCATATTTATCAAGAAAAGATTCAGTCAAATTTATACTTTTAATTTCATTAAGAGGAATTAAACAAACATTTTCCGGATACGCTGGATCTTCACCTACTCCGATTAATACAAAAACTTCTTTTCCCTTGCTGAACTCTTTATATCGATCAAACTGATACTGCTTACAAAATTGAAGCTTTCCTTCATATAGATAACTGCGAAATTTGCATTCAACATAAAACTCTTTTTTTGTATCGAGACATTGTAGTTTAAAATCGGGTTCTTTTGATTCATCGACATAATCTTTATTATTTTGACTATAATCATGAGTTTGCTTTAAAAGCTTATATTTATTTTGAGGAAAAATAAATTCACGAGAATATTTTTCAAACTTCTCTCCAATTTTAAACGACTCTGGAGTGTTTAAATCATCAACCAAAACCTTTGCTGCTTTTGCAAGACTGTCTAAGAAACCCATATATTCCTCCTAATTATATTAAATCGCGTTTCGCATAACTACATATATACGCAATGCGCAAAACATCCCGATTTGGAATGATATGTGCATTGCGTATATCATTCCAAATTCAAGTAATAAACGCAATTCAAATATGGTCAAAAGGACTGATTATTTTCTTCAAATCCCTTTCTGCGACATGAGTATATATTTCCGTAGTTTTACTCGATGCGTGTCCGAGTATTTCCTGAATATAACGTATATCCGTACCATTCTCAAGCAAATGTGTAGCAAAGCTATGCCTCAAAGAATGAACGGTAGCTGTTTTTACTATTCCAGCCCTGACACACCCCTGTGAAAAAACTGCCTGTATCGTTCTAATGCTTATCGGAGAAATTCCCTCCCTGTCTTCAAACAGATATTTTACGGGTTTATAGTCTCTAATATAGGTTTTCATCATTTTTGATACATTTTCCGACAAAACAGTATAACGGTCTTTTTTTCCTTTAGCTTCCCTGATGTGAATAAGTTTTCTATCCATATCAATATCACATAGTTTGAGAACGGAAGCTTCAGAAACTCTTAGTCCGGATGAATATATTAACGCAATCATAAGCCTGTGTTTTTCATTCTCATAAGACTCAATCAGACGCTTCACCTCCTCTCTGCTAAGTACAACAGGAAGTCTTTTATTCTTTTTTGCCCGGGGTACATTATAAATGAATTTTTTCATTAAAATATTTCCGTAATAGAAACGCAGGGCATTCACAGCGCAGTTCAAGGTAGAAGATGAAGATTTTTTCTCTGAAGCGAGATAATCAAGAAATCCGGTTATGTCGTTTTGATCAATTTCACAGGTTCTTTTATCAGCGTGTTCCAGCAAATCAATATTATACTTAACATACATTTTTCCAGTCCGTCTGCTGTAAGAGCGTATTCTGATTTCCCTCGATATTACAAAACTCATACTTTCCGAATCATCTTTAACGCATTGATCTTTAGCCGTATTGTTAAAAATAATACCCAAAACATCATCAAGATTTTTCTGAGTGTCAGGAAATGACCAAAGCTTTTCATTAACATTCCACTTATATCCGGAAACTCTCTTCAAGCCCGCAATGATGCTTCTATCATATGGAACCGACAAGGAAAATTCACCTGTACCGAATGCCCTAATTGCAATACTCATATCAATCTTCATATAAATAATTATTGCAAAAGTCAAATCCAAAATAAACTGCCTGCCGGGGAAAAAATGAATGAAAGCAAAAACACCAAAATCGTCCGACGAAGTCGGACACCAAATAAGCGCAGACTATCGCAGCCATTTCGAAGAAATGCGCGATAGTTCTGTCGCGACAAAAAGCTGGGCAGGGATTTCACTGTCCAACGCTAATGGACATCGTTATATAGTATACTAGCTACACGAAGTAGTTTTCAGTATCTTGATATTGGAGAAACTAAGGACATCGCGCCTCAATGAAGGTTTAGGACATTACAGTTTCTCCATATCTTCTGACTGCTTATAGTGGGTTGAAAAACCAATATAAGGATGCAGCAGAAGAAACTATCATAATAATGGAGGTTTGTATCATGGAGCATTTTATTGGTATTGATAACTCATCTCTGGATCACAAAGTACGGGTAATTGACGAAAATGGACATTTGAATTTATCT
>Ga0208197_1001833_pt1 | contig 20046 bp, 18 predicted proteins | sample AD_JPNNA4_MetaG_FD_184444 | JGI IMG/M metagenome (GOLD analysis project Ga0208197, IMG submission 184444) | Active sludge microbial communities of municipal wastewater-treating anaerobic digesters from Japan - AD_JPNNA4_MetaG (SPAdes) (version 2) | ecosystem: Engineered > Bioreactor > Anaerobic...
AAAAACGGTAATAATATAGCTGCATGAATAATAAATTAGGCATCATTATCGCAGTCAAAGACGAAGCCGGAGAAATTCTTAAGGATAATTTTTATTCCTGGAACAAACTTACGGATAATATTTATGAAAATGACAAAGCCGTTCTGGCCCTATGCGGAATTGGAAAAGTTTTCGCTTCTTATTATACCGCAAAGATCACCGAACATTCTTCAAGAATTCTCATAATGGGAACTTCCGGCGGTCTATCTGATCAGAATGTCGGCGACTTATATCTGTGCGATGAATTCTGCGAACATGACATGGATGTAACCGGTCTTAATGTTCCGCATGGAGTTACTCCTTTTTCGGAAATGAAATCCTCCGTGATGAAAAATTCATCCGCCGAATTCAAAAGCATTATTGAGACTTCTGCAAAAAAATCAGGGCAATATCTGAAATACGGACGTATCATCAGCGGCGATCTGTTTATATGCGATCCGGTTACCAACGACTCCAAACGTACAATTTTCGAAGCTGATCTTGTTGACATGGAATCAGCTGCAGTGGCAAAAATCTGCAGCCTTATAGAAAAGAAGGAAGTTCTTGCTCTAAGATATGTTTCCGACAATGCCAATCACTCTGCCGCGCAGAGCTGGCAGGAGAACGTAAAAAAATCATCTGTCATTTTCAACTCAATTCTTAAAAACATTCTAAACCATTAAGTTTAGAAAAACTCGACACTTTTTCTTTCACCTGTAACTCTCATTTCAGAAATAAGAGAGGCAATCATCATACACTTATAATCTCCTGAAGAACAACCAACCGAATAATACTCAGAGACGCTTTTCAGCAAATCGCCGTACTTTTCAATTATATCTTTCTTTCCGGGAATATTACTAGAAGAATATTTTTTATTTAAATCGTCAGAGCATGAAGAAAATGTCAAAAGAAGAACATTCACATTATCAACAAGACTTCTAACATTGCAGATTTTTTGGCCTGCTTCAGTCAGAAAATCATTGTGGTACTTCTTTGACTCAAAAACCTGCACTGAAATATCACGGACTAGTTTTATACTTTTTTCGAGAAGTGCTTTCTGTTCTTTAAATTTTTCATCATAATAATTCACTGAATTTTCAAATTGTCCGGAAAGTTCATTAAATCTTATCCGGCCTTCAGAGACAACGGCTTTAATTCTATCAGGAATTGAACTTACATCAGACAACGCCCCTCCGAGAAGAGAATTCAGCGAATCATGGCGGGAAAGTTCTATTTGAGTAAGTACAATAATAGTCTTAAACATACCTGAAATATCGATCATATCTTCAAAAAACTGTGCAAAACCTGATATTTCTTTTCTTATATCGCAAAGAAAATCATACATCTCTTTCTTCTTAGAGATTATTCCATTAATATATTTTTCAAAATCCGTCTTCAAACTTTCAAGTTTTGTGTAGAGCAATTCAAGGACTTCGGAATTATCCGATGATTCAACTCGTTTATTTTCTGTGCAGCTGAATGAAACAAAAGAAGAAAATGCATCAAGAACCGAAATAACTTCCGACAAAGCCTCAGAAAGCTGATTACGGAGATTGTCTATATCACCGGCAATCTCCTTCATCTTTACTTCACCTAAAAGATGAAATAATTCTCTTGGTAAATCCGTGTTGTACTTTATTTTAAAATCTGAAAAATCACCGGACGTCGCTTCTTCCTGAGCATAAAGTATTTTTTCAAAATTCTGTCTAACAATGTCTTCATGCTGAAATTTTTCCGTAATTCTTTTCATGCTTTCCTGAACTGATGAAACAACAGCATAATCCGACAAAACCTCTCCCGACAAACGCGTAAACTCATCGAGCAGACCCTTGAATAATGATTTTGAAGATAAATGTATTAGCGTAAGACTGTTTTCATGAAGCATTTCGATCTGTTCTCTTTTCTTTTTAAACCCCTCAACGGAAGATAATAGAACTGCCATTTTTTCGGTAACAGATGAAGAAAGAGCACTTCCATTATGCGACATCTGAGCCATCTCTTCGGAAATTGCGGCAAGACCCTTACCTTCATGTCCGGCTTTTGCAGACATAATTATTGTGTTAACGGAATAAGTCGTAATTGATTCAAGCATCTCTATAATGCTTTCAATGCTGCTTTTAAGCGAAAGAACTTTCATTAAGGAATCACTTACAGAATCATGAACTGAAGAATCGCCATGCATAATTGCTACAGCACTCTCCATCGCTTCCGAAAGATTTGATTCTGAAGGAATGACGATATCACCGATAAAAGTATTCGCCCCCTTGCCTCCGGAAAAAAAATACTCGATATAAGGATCCATCATGGTAATAAAATGCGAAAATTCTGCAATAGTTCCGTTTACACCAGATGAAAGACCGGTAAAAGATTCCGCAATATCATCCTTCATTTTTCTTATAGCGGTCATTTCCATTTGATGCCTCTTAAAATCATCGATCGGTAAAAATTGAAACGTCTTTCTTGATTTTTCGTCTATGATGAAGAGTTTTTTCCTCTTCAGCAACAACATGTTCCAATGACTTCGATATTTTCGCCATCAGTATTTCTTTTGTCTTGATAAAAAAAATAACTTTACGAGCATAATCTCCGCCGACACTGCACGCGGTAACCGGAATCTTTTCAGCTTCAAGAAAGCGCAGGGCAAATTCGACGTTTTTTTCTCCAACAGTTGCTTCTGTTGAATCGAATCTTAGTACATTGCCCCCGCCGAATACTTTCGCTTTTAAATGCTCTTTTTTCACTCCCATTTTATAAAGAACATTCATCATCATTTCCATTGAGTTTATTCCGTAAAAGGCGGCGTCTGTATGCATGATATCCTTTTCATTTCTATAGCGCTCGCCGGCTTGAGGAAGCATAAAGTGATTCATTCCGCAGTAAGGCGAAAAATCCGAATACAAGCAAACCGCAATGCATGAACCAAGAACCGTTGACACGACAACATCATCCTTGCTTACAAAAAAATCACCTGCGACAAGATTAATATGTTTTTTCCCGAATCGGTGATTATGCGTGTAGCATACCTTGGAATCTTTGCGCCCGTGAATGCATTCGTGGATCTCTTTCATGTCCGGCGAAGACTTCATGACAGCGAATATTCTTTCACGGCTGTGATACTTTTTTTCTTTTGTATTATCGGTTAACTTATCAGACATATTATTCAATCTCTGTAACGCGGACTACTTCCGCTGCTATCTTATCAAGACCAATTATTTTATCTACTGCGCCGAGCTTTATCGCTTCTTTCGGCATCCCGAAAACAACACATGATTCTTCATCCTGCGCTATATTAAATGCGCCTGAATCCTTCATTTCCTTCATACCCTTTGCTCCGTCATCACCCATCCCAGTCATTATGACGCCGACGGCATTCTTGCCTGCAAATGCCGCAGCAGAACGGAATAGTACATCAACAGAAGGTCTATGTCTTGTTACAAGAGGTCCTTCTTTTACTTCAACATAATATCTGGCTCCGCTTCTCTTTAAAAGAGTATGATAGTTTCCGGGGGCAATCAATGCCTGCCCGCGAAGGACACTGTCGCCGTTTTTTGCCTCTTTAACGGTTATTCTGCACAATGTATCAAGTCTTTCGGCAAATGAACGCGTAAAATTTTCAGGCATATGCTGAACAATGACAACACCGGCTATATCTTCAGGCAATTGCTGAAGAAAAAGAGTCAATGCTTCAGTTCCGCCGGTTGAAGCTCCAACGACAATCACTTTGTCCGTGGTATCGGAAAGATGACTCCGTTTCGCTGCGGGAAGAACAGCATCGGCAGTAAGCTTCGGCTGAACCGTGACTGATGAAAATCCCACGAGCTTTTTCAGATTCGAAACGGCAGCACCGCGTATAGCGTCGGCGATAGTAATACGCGATTCTTCAAAGAACTGCTTTGTCCCGATTTTGGGTTTTGTTATTATAGAAACTGCTCCGTAAGATAATGCTTTAAATGCCGAATCAGAACCTTCTCCTACAAGCGTAGAACATATTATCACAGGAATGGGATGCTGCGACATTATCTTATGAAGAAAGGTCAAACCGTCCATTCTCGGCATTTCAATATCGAGAATAATAACATCCGGAATATCCTTTTCAATTTTTTCTGCCGCATAAAAAGGATCTGAAGCTGTACCAATAACTTCAATGTCTTCTTCGCGTGAAATAACATCACTTATAGTCTGCCGAACAACAGCAGAATCATCGACTATCAGAACACGAATCTTTTTTTCTGCCATCATTTACCCCTCAGTCTTTCTTTATATATGATGCAGGAGCAATATTAACCACGGGCAGATTGAATCCGATAAGAGTCTCGGAGTGCCCGACTAAAAGGTATCCTTTATTGTTAAGAATCCGTATAAGTTTATCAGCGACTTCCTCCTGAGTTTTTCTCTCAAAATAAATCATTACATTTCTGCAGAAAATTATATCGAATTTTTCGTCAAAAGGATATGATTTATCAAGAAGGTTCATCTCCATAAATACAGATTTTTCCCGTATTTCAGGTATAACACGTATAATCTTCTTGGATGGATCTTTGCTCCTCATAAAATATTTCTGTGCATAAACAGGAATTTTCTCAATGGACTGCGCCTTATACATTCCTGAAGCAGCAGCTTTTATCGCATGCGTTGAAATATCTGTTCCCGTAAGTTTATATCGGAGTGACCTGATTTTATTTCTTGATGCAAACTCTTCAACTACACATGCAATGGAATATATTTCTTCACCGGTTGAACACGCCGCACTTAATATTCTAAGATCTCGGTCACTGCCGGCACCGGCTTTATATAGTGCCGGCAATGCCTCATCCAGCATAAAATCATAATGCCCCGGCTCTCTGAAAAAGCTTGTTTCGTGCGTAGATACTAGATCGGTGAAGAGTTTATATTCCTCACGTCCTGCCGGAGAGTGGATGAAATCAAAATACGCTCCGAAAGTATTTACTCCGACAGCACGAAGTCTTTTTGAAAGACGTCCGATTAGAAGCGGTTTCTTTGCTTCAGTCATCTTTATACCGAATTCTTTTTCGATATAAGAGCTTATTCTGATGCGTTCATCTTCAGTCATTTCAAATGAACCGTCTTTGATTACTCCTCGGGTTTCAAACATCAATCAATCCCCGGAATCAGCCGGTGAATTTCCGGCAGTATCAAGAATATCCTTTGTCAGCGAAATATCTTCATCTGAAAGGACCTTATCAACGTTAAGAATAAGAACAAAATCCTTTTCAGTTTTTCCAATAGCATAAATAAGATCAAGGTTCAATTTCATTCCGACTTTCGGAGGCGGTTCAAGCTGGTCTTCCTCGAAGCGGCGGACCCCTTTGACTGCATCAACCAAAGCTCCGACTATTACAACTTCACTGCCGCTGTTTGCTTCAACGATAACAATTGAAGTATTTTCCGTATACGGACTTTCGTGAAGTCCGAATTTTTTTCTCAAATCCATTACTGGAACAACACTGCCTCGGAGATTCAAAACTCCAGTCATATAATCAGGCGTACCCGGAATCGGAGTAATCTCGATCAATGACAAAACCTCACGCGTTTTAAGAACATCAAACGCGAAAATTTTTGAATCAAGAAGAAAAGTAAGATATTGGGCTCCGTCTTTTTTGTCATCAATTGTCATAACTTACCTCTGAATTAATATCTTTCGAATTCGCCGTCTTCCGAATCAGCCTTGCCCATTTCAATGTGAATTCCTTTTTTAGCTTCACCTTTTTGAACGGCCTGGGATTCATGAGCTCTTAACGGAGCAGCATGGACAGGGGCTTTAGCAGCCGGCGCATGCTTCTCTGTATGCTGAACTGATGCATAATTTGAACCAAGAGGAGTATGATAATCGACTCCGGATCTTCCTGTTTTTAGATACATGATTGAATCTTTCATTGATATTGTCTGCCCGTTCAGCTCCTGCGCGGTCGCGGTCAGTTCTTCTGCTGCAGAAGCATTCTGCTGAACGACAGTATTTAACTGCTGAATGGCACTGTTGATCTGCTGAATTCCGTTTGCCTGCTCTCCGCTTGCCGCGTTTATTTCAGCAACCAGCTCTGAAGTCTTCTGAATATCCGGAACAAGCTTCATCAGCATTTCACCAGCTTTCTCGGCAATTTCAACACTTGAATTCGAAAGATCGCTGATTTCGCTTGCTGCATTCTGCGAGCGCTCCGCAAGCTTCTGGACTTCACTTGCAACAACGGCAAAACCCTTACCGTGATCCCCGGCGCGCGCCGCCTCTATCGAAGCGTTCAAAGAAAGAAGATTTGTCTGACGTGCAATTTCCTGTATGATTGAAATCTTATCTGCTATTTCTTTCATCGCTTTTACCGTCTGCTTAACGGCCTCTCCGCCTTCCTTCGCATCATTAGCACTCTTTGTAGCAATTTTTTCAGTCTGGCTCGCGTTATCCGCGTTCTGCCTGATTGTAGCGGTCATCTCTTCGACCGATGATGAAACTTCTTCGACACTTGCGGCCTGTTCGTTGGCGCCCTGCGAAAGCTGTTCAGATGATGAAGATATCTGCTCAGCGCCTGAAGAAACCTGACTGGATGCCGTATCGACAGTGTTAATAGTTTTCAGCACATTATTCACTATAAGCATCGCAAGGATTATAGCTATTGCTACGGCAACAGCTATAACAATTATTTCTATCAATGTTATCTGAGCTTTAAGAGCTTTCGAATTAGCTAATGCAATTTGCGCCTGATCGCTGTTGAATTTTACAACTTCTGTTATTGCCGGTAGAAGCTTCTGATTGTACATTGGACCTAAATCACTTAGAAATATTTTCAATGCTTCCTGATCCTTATCAACCATTGAATACTTTCTTATTTCTGACCAAATTCCCATATATTCGGTGATATCTTTGGAAAGACCGTCCATCAATACTTTCTCTCTATCAGAAAAAATTGTTTTTCTATAATCTTCAACAGATTTTAAGAAATTTACCCTAGCCTTCTCAATATTATCATCCATTTGCTTACGCACATTATCTTCAGAAGTCAACACGTGATAAAGAAGAGAAACTCTAATATTCAGCATCTGCCTGTCGATATCATCAGCGAGACGAATTCCCTCAAGGTTTTCATCATAAAGCTTATTCATCATATGATCTATTCTGCTGACTCCCCACATACCTACAGCACCGACTGCGACAGTAATAACCGCAGTAATAAAAAATGCCGTTAAAAGCTTTCCGCGTATTCCGAGTTTCATTTTTTAGTCTCCTTATCTTTTGTATTTATTTTATTACAGAAATTCTCATCAGCACGGACGTTTGTTATAAGATGATTGATATCCAGCACAAGCGCAATGGAACCGTCACCCAATATAGAAGCCCCGGAAAACATGTCGGCCTGCTTCACTCCCTTTCCGAGAGGCTTGATTACCGTCTGGCAATGCCCGACAACCTTGTCGACAAGAAAACCGATCTGCGTTCCTTCGACCTCTGCGACAACTATCTGCGGATAAAGCCTCGGTTCGCCCTCAACTCCGAAAAGACGCCGCATGTCGATAAACGGAATATAATCTTCGCGTATGCGTACAAGACCCTGTATCTCGGAAGATTCTTCCGAAGCATTATAAGCGATACATTCTCTGACATGCGACAAATTGAAAATATACGCCTGAGAACAAACCTCGGTCATAAATCCGTCAATAATCGCAAGAGTAAGAGGAATAGTTAAGGTAATTGTGGTACCTTTGCCTTTCTCTGTAGAGATATCGATTGAACCGCGGAGTTTTTCAATATTCTTCTTAACCACATCCATTCCGACGCCGCGTCCGGATATATCCGTAGTCTTTTCTGCTGTTGAAAAACCTGGCTCAAATATCAAAGAAAATATTGTTTTATCATCGGCATCGGAAGCCACAGGCAGTCCTCGCTCCAGAGCCTTTGCCAAAATCTTATCGCGGTCAAGACCTATGCCGTCATCCGCAACGCCGATACGCACATTCGCGCCTGTATATTCCGCCCAGAGTTTAATAGAACCTGTTTCATCTTTTCCATTTTTAATTCTCTCTTCAGGCATCTCAATCGCGTGATCTGCGCAGTTGCGTATTACGTGCATCAAAGGATCACGGAGTTCTTCTATGACATTTTTATCTAACTCTGTATCCCCGCCTTCAGTAACGAGACGCATCTTTTTGCCGAGATTTTTAGAAAGATCAAATACCAGTCTGTTGAAGCTTGAAAATGTTTCAGTTAAAGGAACCATTCGCACACTCATCGCGATATCGCGAAGATCAGCCGTGAGACGTCCGAGGCTTTCTGCGATTGAAATAAACTCAGGCATTTCAGCCTTATTGGATTCCTGCTGAAGCCTCGCATGAAGCGTCACCATTTCGCCGACAAGGTTTACAAGAGTATCAAGTTTTTCATTTTTTACGCGGATCGATGTTGAATCGCTTCTCCTGCGGTCAACTACATGATTTCCTTTCTGTGCGGATTGAGTTTTTTGATAATCCTGTTTTGCAATGCTTCCAAGCTTCTTTATTGAAATGGAAGCATAATCTTCGACAAAAATAAAAACAGAACGTATATCCGCTTCTGTTTTATCCGTCTCAATATTGATGTCCCATGAGAGATAACAATGCTCAGGATCAAAATCATTCAGCTCAGGCACAGATGAAATATCCGCTTTAACTGAGGTTTTACCGAGTGTTGCAAGCTCATCAAAAAGCGGAGGAATGCGCACGCCGCGCAGAAGTATTTCTTTCTGAGGAGTAAATTTAACATTAAACGCAGCGGATTCTCCCGGAAGCTCATCGTGCTTTTCTGCATCATGCTGAACACTTTTTCCTTCAGCTTCATCTTTTGACGGAATAGAAACCGGAGCTACATCCTTTTTTTAGATCCGCCCGTGATTTCCGCAAAACGGATAAGAATCATTCCGCGCTTGTCTCGTTCTTCATCAGAATCATTTTTATACAGAAGTTCGCGGATACAGTCTTTTGCCTTAAGTGTCAGTTCAATAATTTCTGATGTTAAAGCAAGTTCACCTTTGCGCACAAGATCGAACGTGCTTTCGATATCATGAGTGAAAGCAGAAATATCATTGAAACCGAACATTCCCGCTGAACCTTTAATCGTATGCATCGACCGGAATACGGAATTAATTAGCTCTGTATCATCAGGACGCTCTTCAAGCTCCATGAGCGGAAGCTCAATATTTTTCAGGAGGTCAAGAGATTCTTCAATAAACAATTCGCTTTGAGCTTCAAATCCCATAATCCCCCCTCTGAAAAATCTGCTGGTCTATTCCGATTTCAGAAAGACTACCGGCAAACACGTGCTCATCAGGAAGTTTTGTGATGATAAATGTTTTTCCGACTGAAACCATTGTTCTCTTAAATGAAAGTAAAAGTTCTATGAACGACAAATCTATGCCTTCGATATTATGAAGATCCAGATAGCATGCGATATAGTCTTCCTGCACGACAGATTTAAAAAACTTATAAGCCTTCGGCGCATATGAAATTGACAATTCGCCTGATGCTTCAACAAGAAGGGTTGTTCCCATTTTTTTTGCAGTCATCTTAGCCATAATCACCTAACCTATAAGCCTTTTAACAGCCGCAATTATTTCTTCAGGCGGAAAAGGTTTAACGACCCATGCAGTTGCACCCGCGTCCTTCCCCTTTTGTTTCATGTCAGCCTGACTTTCGGTTGTCAGAATTATTATAGGTACCGTTTTCAAAGGAGCTTCACCGGCGCGGATAGTTTTAACAAGATCAATTCCGTTCATTTCCGGCATGTTTACGTCGGTTATCACAAGATTTGTAGCCGAACTGATTACGCTCATTGCTTCTTTTCCATTAGAGGCATCTGTGACGGTATAGCCTGCATTCTCAAGTACGTAACGCATCGACTGGCGGATAGCCCCAGAGTCATCAACAACCAAAACATTCTTTCCCATAGAAATCTCCTTATAAGTTACATGATGGTATATTATCAAAAAACATGACTATGAAGAATTCATCCGCACAAAGTCACCTCAGCGTTCATAAGCACATAAAAAACCACCGGGTAGAACACAATTTCAACCCGATTCAGTATTGTAGCAGTTAGAAATGATTAATTCAATAAAAATCTTTGCGGAAAAATGAAAGAATGAGCAGAATATAATTTATTTGTATATTTTTCGTTTATATTCCTGAATTAGAGCTAATATTTCTTCGCGTTTTTCTTTTACAATATATTTTCTGTCATTTGTTAAAAGAATAATCATATCAGGAGTTTCCTCCATTGTTTCTATATGATCTTCATTAAGTAAAAATTCCGATCCGTTTAGCCGGTGCAGTACTATCATATTCTCTCCCTCAGATATTTTAAATATTTTTCAAATTGAACATTGATTATATTTGTTCCTCTGCAGCCCGGAACAGAACATTCTATCAATGATAAATTGCTCTTGGAAAACAAATCCTCAAGCCAGTATTTAGCTGCAAGAAACTGGTTGTGAGAATAAAAATCACCTATTGGAGTTTTCACAACAAACTGTCTTGATCTCCTGACGTAACCGATAGAAATTGAATCACAAGTTGTGAAACGCGAGTAATTCAGCTCATCTTTCATCGAACGGAAAGTTCCTTTCATATAAAATGAATCTTTATAACCAAGATCATTTCCTATCAGCGCGAGTGATTTTATCCCGCATCCCAGCGCCAGTGAAACAGCCTGTGAAATAACCGTGCTTCCGGTTGAAACATAGCCAAGACCTGTTCCTGCTTTTGCCCAGAGATTTTCATATTCACCCTTCATCATCCAGTTGTAAAAACTCATTTTGCCTTTCCATCTGCGCAGATTGCAGTTTGACGAACACGAAAAAGCAAGAAGATGGGAAGAATAATCTGATACGCTAAAATAATCATTCGGTGAAGTTTCGCATGTGATAACAAAGTCCGGTATGATATGACGGCGTAAAAGCGGAAGATAGGACATGTCCGCACAAATGAGAATAACATTGTTAAGAGAAACCGCTTCGCGGAGCAAATCCATTTCTCCGTCAATTGATGATCCGGCTCCTGCAATAATAATATCTTTTCCGCGCAGAATAGAAACGATACCGCGAAGTCCTCCGAACTTATCAATCAGAGGTTTATTTTTTACAACATTCTTTTGAAAAAGATGAAAACGTTCGTCAACAATTCCTTCATTAAGTTTTTTAAAAAGTTCAGTTCGTTCCATATAAAAAAGGGAAGCACAGGCTTCCCTTTTGTAAAGTCATTTTGCATCTTTATAACCTTAAAGCATCAATTTGTTCCGCTTTTTACGGCTTCTTTCTGTTTCTTGATATCATCAAGTATATTTGACTTATCCGGTTTGGTTTCCTGCATCTTGCTTTTTGCATCAGCCGATGCATCGTCTGAAGAAGCTTTTGCAGATGATTTTGCCTCATCAACATTTGCCTTATCACTTTCCTTCTGATCAGAAACAACCTGCTTATCTTTTTCTTTTTGGTCGGTTACAGCTTTCTTTATTTCTTCTTTCTGCTGTTCATACTTCTGTTTGATTTCAGCTTTCTGCTCTTCATACTTTTTCTTTATATCGGACTCTATTTCTTTTATTTCCGAAAGAATCTTGAGGCGGTTAATCTCATCAGCCTCGATCTGCTTCTTCACTATATCGGAATCTGAAGAAACAATTGCCTGTTCATTCTTTTCGAGAATAACTTCAGCTCCTTTTGAGTCAGATACGGCCACTTTACCGTCAAGACATGAAACATTTGTTTTTCCGTTTTCATCAGAAACAAAAAACTCTGTTCCGCGTACGGCAGCAATGGCTGTTTTTGTTTTGACGGTATAACTGTCGTCTTTTGAAAGTTTTTTGATGATTCGGTTGAAAGTTCTTCCATTCTCAACTATTATTGAAACTGTTTCAGAACCCGTAACACCGTCAGCAACAAGAGAATCAAATAAGACGCTGCTATTTCCCATTATCTTAACAGCATTCTCTCCGATAAAAATATCGGTCATACTTTTAACGCCTTTTGTTGTTATTACAGTACCCGAGAGAACCTGATCTCCGACAGAGGCTTTTCTTTCTCCCGAAGAATCCTTCAGTGAAACATCTCCAACCGTAAAGTTAATAATGCCGCTGAGAGCTATAGTATATTTTTTTTCTTTTTTTGTGCAATATGAAAACAGAACGACAGAACTCAAAGCAATAATAAAATATTTTTTCATTTTATCCCCTCTTTAAAAGTATAATAATCATTAAAATACCACAGTCAAGAAAGATTCAATTTGAACCGGGTTCAATATTCTTACTGCTGATTATTTTTATGATATTGTTTAACATAATCAATTCCGCTTAATATATAATTTCTGTATTTTAATGCCGTATCCGATTTTACAGAAGCAAGATTATTCTTCTCTTCCGGGTCGCTAAACAAATCATAAAGTTCTTCACTGCCGTCTTTTATGCGGTAAATGTATTTCCACTTCACATCGCGAACCGCAACTAGATCATCTTTCCATGAAGTGTGAACAAAAGCAAGTTTCTCTTTTCGCTTGGTAAAAATCGGAAAACCTTCCCGGTGTTTATCATCCTTGATACCGATGATATCAGTGATGGTCGGCAGAATATCAACATGCCGGGTTATTCCGTCAAAATAGTATCCGTTTTTAAACAAATCCTTATTATAAATTATAAAAGGAACATGGATGTTCTCTTCATAAACGAAAAGAGGATGATTATAATTCTGCGGATGCTGATAAAAAGCCTCACCGTGATCAGTAAGCATAAAAAACAATGTATCTTTCATGAGACCTTCTGCTTCGAGTTTATCAACAAGTTCACCGAGAGCATAATCCGCATAATGCAGAGAGTTAAGGTAATTTTCCCACATCTCATCGCGCTTAGTTCCGGAAGGATCATGCTTTGCAACTTTAAACGAATCATCAGGAACCGCATATGGATGATGAGGATTCATCGGTGACATGATTACAACAAAAGGCTCACTGCTTTCCTTCATGAAATCAACGGCAGGATCAATCATCGCCCGTTCATCGATAGCCCAGCCTACATGCTTTTTATTATACCGTTTGTCCTTCGCTAGATCTCTTGCCGTAATAAAGCGGTCAATTTTTCGGTTTTTAAGATATTTCATCTGACCAGCATAACTTAAATCGCCTGTATGAACATAGCATGTTCTGTATCCGTTGTCCTTTAACACTTCAGTAAGTGAATAAACCTGAATAGACGGATTTTTCTCAAAAACCATGTCCTTTCCTATTATTGGATAAGCAGATGCCGTAATTGAAAATAGCGCATTTGCAGATAATGGATAATTAGTTATGTGATTGGCCGCTAAAAATCCGTTTTGTGCAAGACGCTCCATTACAGGCGTCATAGATTTGCCATTTGATCTCAATCCGTAATAACTGTATGCAGTTGACTCAAACAGGTATATGACAATGTTATATTTTTTGTTTTTCGGAATAATTTTTGACAGATCATATTCCTTGCCGCTCTCAAGCGAATCCGTTTGAAATTCTGATGATGAAGCAACAGTCTCAACTGCAGCAGGAACAGGCTGAACTGACGGTTTCTTGAAACACCTTAACGCCAAAGAAGAAAACGGACTCATCGAAAGCTCATAAAGTGGAGCCTTTGTTTTGAATTTCGAAAGAATTTCCTTTTCAGCCGGTGATGCAATCGCGACAGTAAGAATCAATGACATTACATAAATCAAAACTGATACGAAAAAATATTTGGTTTTTGCGTCAAGAGATGACTTCGCTTCGGCGACCATAAGAAAAAGTGATGTAGCAAAAACGATGACGATAACAGCAACAAATGAAATAACCGTTCCTGAAGTTACTTCAGCTGCAGCGGAACTAAGCATGCCCTGAATACCCGTAAAGTGCTCACCGCCGATAAATGAAAGCTGAAAAGAAGTTTCATATATTTTTAAAAACTGCAATGCGAAAATATGGTAAGCCGCAAAAAGACAGACAAATATATCGCACAAAAAAATAGGCATAAACCGGAGAGACTTCGGCAAAGACACAATCAATAAAATTATACCGAGAGAAAACGCCGCTGAGAATACATCATCAGGAAAAGACAGCATGAAATAATTCAGAAATCCGACAGTAGAAAAATCAGCATAAATAGAACCTGAAATGAAGTATGCAGAAATACGGTAAAATAGAATAACTCCCAGAATAAAAATCGAAAAAAACAAGTGCTGATATTCTATTCCGCGGTAGTGTTCTGATATTTTCTCGTATATGCTTCTCATTGCCCGTTTCCTGAATTTGATTTGCAATCTGCGACAATTTCCCCGATCGGCTCTAATAGGCAAACATAAATTTAATATTTTTATCTTTTAAAAGGCTCAAATAGATTGTTGACAATTATCAGCAAGATAAAAAATTATTCGTATATATTCTAAAAGGTGCGTCATGATAAAAATAAACGAAAATTATTCAAAACTTAAGGCAAGTTACCTGTTCTCCGATATCGCGAAACGTGTAAGCGCTTTTCAGTCGGCAAATCCCGATAAAGAAATCATCCGTCTCGGAATCGGTGATGTTACACGAGCGCTTCCGGAAGCTGTCGTAAAAGCTTTTCATCAGGGAGTTGATGAGATGGCTGATGAAAAATCATTCAAAGGCTACGGTCCTGAACAGGGTTATGAGTTTCTGAGAAAAGCGATAGCTGAAAATGATTTCCAGAAACGCGGAGCTGACATTAAGCCGAATGAAATATTCGTGAGCGACGGTTCAAAATGCGATACTGGAAACATCCAGGAACTTTTTGCTGACGACATTAAGATTGCAATTCCGGATCCGGTTTATCCAGTATATGTCGATACGAATGTAATGGCAGGCAGAACCGGAATCAGCATGGACGGACGTTATGAAAAACTGGTTTATCTTGAATGCAATAAATCCAACAACTTTGTACCGGAACTTCCTAAAGAAAAGGTCGATTTAATTTATCTATGCTTTCCAAATAACCCGACAGGTGAAGTCGCAACAAAGAAGCAGCTTACCGAATGGGTAAACTATGCCAAAGAAAACAAATCTCTCATTCTTTTTGATGCAGCTTATGAAGCCTTTATCCGCGACGAAAATATCCCTCATTCCATCTACGAAATTGAAGGCGCAAAAGAAGTCGCAATTGAATTCCGTTCATTTTCAAAAACTGCAGGTTTTACCGGAACAAGATGCGCCTATACCGTAATACCTGAAGAATGCGTAGCATATACATCAGAAGGAAAACCTGTACAACTCTTACAGCTTTGGAACAGACGCCACACTACAAAATTTAACGGTGTATCATATCCGGTTCAGAAAGCCGCAGCAGCGGTATATTCGGAAGAAGGTAAAAAACAGGTCAAAGATATAATCGATTTTTATCTTGAAAACGCTAAAATAATTAAAACAGCTCTTTCAAAAGCAGGTTACACATGTACGGGCGGTGATAATTCTCCTTACATATGGGTTGAAACCGGAACCGATTCATGGGAGTTCTTCGACAAACTTTTGAATAAAGCAAATGTAGTCTGCACACCGGGATCCGGTTTCGGAAAATGCGGTGAAGGTTACATCAGAATAAGCGCTTTCAACAGCAGGGAAAATGTAAACAAAGCCGTCGAACGTATATTAAAAGCAGATATGAAATAATAATAATAATAATAATAATAAAGCCGCTAAACAGCGGCTTTATTATTATCAATCGTTCAGAGACAGGGACTCATCATAGGCTTTTAATATCATTTCATCATCATATTTCTTATCAGAATTCTGCATCGAATAATGAACCAGATATTCAATATTTCCTTTTGGGCCTTTTATCGGAGAATACGTAAAACCTTTAACCATCATACCCATGGAAGTAAGTTCTCTTAGAGTTTTTTGTATTATAGCAAGCCTGTCATCATCGTTTCTCACTACACCTTTTTTCAGTTCAAAGCCTTCCGATTCAAACTGCGGCTTTAAAAGAAAAACTCCGTCTGCAGAAGGAGCAACAATTCTTACCGCCGGAAATATTTTTGTAAAAGAAATAAATGACAAATCAGAAACAAAAAAGCTAATTGTTTCATCAAAAAGCTCAGGGGAAATTGTTCTCGCGTTCGTCCTTTCCATTACGATAACACGTTTGTCTGTACGAAGACGATAATCAAGCTGACCATATCCGACATCAACAGCATAAACCTTTTTTGCTCCGCGCTGAAGCAGACAATCGGTAAATCCTCCTGTAGATGCTCCAAGATCAGCGCAAACAGATTCATTGACATCAATCGAAAAATATTTAAGGGCTTTATTGATTTTTTCTCCGCCCCTTGAAACAAAATTATTTTCGGGACGCGTTATAATTATATCTATTTTATCCTTTATAATAAATGAAGGATCTCTGACAGTTTCACCGTTCAGCTTGACATAACCCGCAATGATTTCATTTTTTGCTTTTTCTCGTGAGTCAGAAAATCCTTCATCAAATAAATATTTATCAAGACGGATTTTCATTTTTTCTTAAGCTTTTCAATTATATCTGACGCTATTTTTTGGGGCGAAAGACCGTATTTATCATATAGTAAATCTACCGGACCATGCTCGATAAACTTTCGTGGAAATCCGAAAGATGCTGTCATTTTACTTCGTTTCTGCTCAGGAAGAATAGAAAGAATTGATTCCGATAATCCGCCTCGCGAATATTCACTTTCTATCACGGCAAACAAATCCGCGTTCTTAATTATCGCTCTAAATTCAGATGAATCAAGAGCATTAATAGAGTGTATCAATACCACTCCCGATTTAATTTTTGCGGACGTCAGCAATTCTGAAACTTCCATAGCGCAGATTTTCATGTCTGCAGAAGCTATAATAACCAAATCTCTCGAAGACGACAGCTTGAGGGGAAGTGAAAAATCTGATTTACGGAATTTAGTACAGTCAACAGACTCAATACCGCAGAATCCGCGCGGATAACGTATTGCAACCGGATGATCAGCTTTCGCTGCATAATATATCATATCCCGCAGGTCTTCTCCGTCTGAAGGAATCAGTAATTCAAAATTAGGTATTGTTTTAAAAACTGATACATCAAACAAACCATGATGAGTCTCTCCGTCGTCTCCGACAATTCCTGCTCTGTCTATAAGAAAGACAGAAGGAAGATTCATCACCGCGACATCATGAATAAGCTGATCAAATGCCCTCTGCATAAAAGAAGAATAAACTGCAAAATAAGGTTTGTATCCGTTCTTTGCCAATGCCGCACAGAAAGTTACCGCATGCTGTTCGGCAATTCCGACATCGAAAAATTTCGAAGGATATTTTTTTGAAAATTCGTCAAGACCGGTACCGGTAGACATTGCAGCAGTAACGGCAACTATACGGCTGTCTTTCTCCGCAAGTGAACAGAGAGTTTTCCCGGCAACTGCCGAAAAAGAAAGTTTCTTTTTCCCATATTCCTTTCCGGTATCAACATCAAACGGTTGTGTTCCGTGGAAACGAACAGGCTCTTTCTCCGCAAATTTATATCCATAGCCTTTTTTTGTTATAACATGAATAACTTTTGGTCCGGAATTAATTGATTTGATTCTTTTAAAAATATGAATCATATATTCGATATCATGACCGTCAACGGGTCCGAAATAGCGTATTCCGAAATCTTCAAAAAAGTTTGCAGGAACAAATATATTCTTTATTCCCATTCTGATTCTGTCATAAAGATAAGGGAAATATTTTCCAATAACCGGAACTTTTCTGCACAGTTTTCTGACTTTTCTTACAAGACGGTTATATGCCGAACCTGAAATGAGTTCGGTAAGATATTTCGACATCGCACCGACATTTTTTGAAATAGAATGCTCATTATCATTTAGAATGATAATCATATCTTTTTTCAAATGACCGATATTATTCAGAGCTTCAAAAGCCAATCCGCCGGTCAGAGCACCGTCGCCGATAACAGCGATAACCCGATGTTTCTTTCTCGAAAGATCTCTGGCAACAGCTTCACCGAGTGCAAGAGAAAGCGATGTAGAAGTATGTCCCGTGTCATATAAATCAAAATTCGATTCTGCGACTTTCGGAAAACCGCTAAGACCTTCGAATTGCCGCAGTGAAAGAAAATCATTTTTGCGTCCGGTTAATATTTTATGAGCGTAGGTCTGATGACCGACATCCCAGATCAAACGGTCAGACGGAGTGTTAAAAACGTAATGAAGGGCTATTGTAAGATCAACAACTCCTAAAGAAGGCGCAAGATGTCCGCCGTTTTTCGAGACAACATCAATCATGTATCTGCGGACTTGATCGGCAAGAGAAGAAAGATCCTCGACTTTTATCTTGCGAAGATCTTCAACAGAATTTAATGAATCTAACAGCAATGGAATTCTCCCATTGATATAGTTAAAAGTTCACTCCGACAAATGACGGAGTGAACTTTGAAATTACTTCGCGAACTCAACAGCTCTTGTTTCTCTGATAACTGTAACTCTGACTATACCGGGATATTTGAGTTCATTTTCAATTCTTCCGGCAACTTCGCGAGCTAGAATCTGTGCACGCTCGTCACTTACAAGATCATTAGAGACAAGAACCCTAATCTCACGTCCGGCCTGAATAGCAAAACATTTCTCAACACCTTTGAAGCTTGTAGCAATGTTTTCAAGATCTTCAAGACGTTTAACATAATTTTCAAGAGATTCTCTTCTTGCTCCGGGACGTGATGCTGAAATCGCATCAGCGACCTGAATGATAAGAGCTTCAAAAGACTCCGGTTCCTTATCATTATGGTGAGAAGCAATTATATTGACAACCTTCTCGCTTTCGCCGTATTTCTTTGCCATGTCGGCACCGATAAGCGCATGCGAACCTTCACCTTCTACAACAGCTACTTTTCCGATGTCGTGAAGAAGACCGGCGCGTTTAGCAACCTGGACATCAAGCTTAAGCTCACCGGCCATGATTGCAGCGATATTCGCAACTTCAATGCTGTGACTTAAAACATTCTGTCCATAACTTGTTCTATACTTTAATTTTCCGACGTGAAGAAGAGCATCTCTGCTCAAACCCGGTATTCCGAGTTCAAACGCGTACTTTTCTCCTTCATCAACCATGCTTTCTTCAAGTTCAAGTTTGACTTTTTCAACAACCTCTTCGATACGGGCAGGATGAATGCGCCCGTTCTGAATAAGTCTTTCAAGTGCAAGCCGCGCGATTTCTCTTCTGACTGGATCATAACCCGAAATGACAACCACCTCAGGAGTGTCATCGATGATCATATCCACTCCGGTGAGAGACTCGAGTGTACGGATATTACGTCCTTCACGTCCGATGATTCTTCCCTTCATGTCATCAGAAGGCAATGTCACTGCTGTAACGGTATTTTCTGAAGTAAATTCTGTCACATTGCGCTGAATGGACTGAATTACGATATCTTTGGCTTTTTTATCTGCCGATCTTCTCGCTTCTTCTTCTATCTTGTTTACAATCTTTAAAGCTTCAAATCTGGCATTATCTTCAAGCGATTTCATAAGCTGAGCTTTTGCCTGATCCTGTGTCAGACCCGAGATGCGCTCAAGCTCTTTCAAATAACGTTCGAATTCCTTTGTGAGTTCGGCTTCTTTTTCAGATACATCCGACTCTCTGGTTTCAATTTCTTTTTCACGTTTCTCAACCTGATTAACTTTAGCGTCAAGATTCTCTTCCTTCTGCATGTATCGTTTTTCTATGTTTGCGATTTCCTGACGTCTCTCACGCATTTCTTTTTCAAGAAGATTCTTTTCCTGAAGAAGCTGATCCTTGGCTTCGAGAAGCAATTCTTTACGTTTTGCCTCAGCCTCTCTTTTAGCATCCTGAATAATTCTTTGAGCCTGAGCCTCCGAAGATCTTAACCTGATTTTGCCGAGATACGACCTTGCCATATACCCAACAACACCAGTAGCAACAGAAACCAGGAGGATAATTCCGATATTCATAGTTCCCCCTCAACCGATTAATTTCTTTGTTAACTAACAGCTAATATAAGCTGTTAAGCCTGAGAGGTCTTCCGATTAA
>Ga0208197_1001837_pt1 | contig 19992 bp, 16 predicted proteins | sample AD_JPNNA4_MetaG_FD_184444 | JGI IMG/M metagenome (GOLD analysis project Ga0208197, IMG submission 184444) | Active sludge microbial communities of municipal wastewater-treating anaerobic digesters from Japan - AD_JPNNA4_MetaG (SPAdes) (version 2) | ecosystem: Engineered > Bioreactor > Anaerobic...
TTTGAATTTCAAAAAAAAGATGTCTTAAACCCCCTCACTTGCCCTTTGGGCATCCTCTCCCGGTGGGAGAGGAAAAATATCAACCTTCCCAAAACTGGCCAAAATCGGTGAACCCTCCCCCAGGGAGAGGAAAATAATTTGTACCCACCGTGGGGACAAATTCACAATATGCATCCAAAAAAAGACGTGCAAAGATGATGTTTTTAAGCAAGGCGCATAATTTATTACAATTCTCGCGTCTTCCCTTTCAGAAATGGCATGAGCAAAAGGTTTCTCCCCCCCTCCTAAAACAGGTGAAAAATGGCATATCTTTTTCCCTCTCCTCCCAGGAGAGGGTTGGGGTGAGGTGGTTTGAACTTGACACAGAGGGTATAATACAAACAAATGATCGATTGCTTTGATTGGGAGGTTTCTGTAGTAGAGGGAATCAAAAAAGACGACAGCATTACGCTTATTAAAAACCAAACAGGGAGGATGTAAATGTTAAAAACAAAAATTCATGAAAATAATAAATTAACAGTTAGCATGTCTATGAGAAAAATTGTAATATCACTTATTTCAACAGTAATAGCAGTTTTATGCTGTGGCTGTGGTTCCTCATCAACAAATGAAAAAACTCCTCCTCCAATTGAACCGTTAACAATAAAATTCAGTACAGACTACATAAAGGGCCAACTACCAAATGGTTGGTCATTCGAAGCAAATAGTGAATACCCAAATTATGCCAAAATTCAAACTTCTGATTTTAGCAGCATATACATAATAACGAAATACACAACTACTTCTGATCCAAACGAAGAAATCACATCATTCATAAATGCATATAAAAAATTCAAACCAACACAGATGACAAAGCTTTCTTTAGGTAAAAATGAATTCATAAAAACTACATATACCACCCATTCTGAAACAGATAAAATTGCAATTCTGAAAATAAAAAAAGGCAACTTCCTAACTACTTTCGAGTATAAAGATGGTAGTCAATATGAAGCACCTGATAATAATCTTTACCGCGTACTATCTTCTATAGAATTTTTGACTAATGCAAAAAAACAAAAAATCGATTTACTTTATGATGGTATGGAATACCTAGTAAGGCAAGCACCAGCCGAGATGACATGGTTCTCATCAGTTACAGCACAACGTGAAGCAATCAAAAAAATGAAGGGTCTCCCAGAAGACATGCTAAATTACTTAAGCAATAAAATAGATCAGGAATATGAAACAATGGATTTTGACTTATGGAATGAGATTGAAGATGAGCGGAAAAAAATAGACGACATTGAAAATAATTATAGCATTGATTATTATGCAACTCATGATGTCTTTATTGATTCATATACGCTATATAATAATGCTTTCAATAATTTAAAAAACATTGAAAAAACAAAGAAATACATCGATTCTAATGATTGTATAAATACTATAATAAAAATGCTCAGAAATGGTGAAGATAAATCTGGAATAAAACTTTTTAATGGCGAGAAAAATGAACCCAATAAATTCAAAACTAATCTTGAAAATAGTGTTTACGAATCAAAGAAGTTATTTGAAAAGTAATGATTGGAGGTGCAAATGTCGAAAAACTGGACACCGGCCGACAAAGAAAAGCTGAAAAAGCTCACCAAAGAGGGTGTGAAGCTTGAGGAAATTGCTCTGAGGTTGAAAACATCAACAACTGAGATTTTGACAAAGCTCAAGGAGATGGGGCTGAAGACTACACAAAAACCATAGAGCTAGATCCGAAAAATGCTCTTGTATACATGAATCGTGACAATGCGGAATCGAAAATTGGCAAACATATTGAAGCGCTAGAGGACTTTAAGCGAGCATTCGAGTTGTTTGATGACGACATGTACAAAAAATATGTCACAGGCCTGATTTGTCGTGAAGAGGACAAAAAGGAAGAGGCCAGAAAATACCTTGAAGAAGCGCTTGCGATTGCAAAAAAGAAAAAGAACATCTGGATGATCAAAGAGATCGAGGAGACTTTGAAGGATCTACAACTTCAATTATAGAAATCCAGATGGTTCTCAATTCATCAAGCATTCCTCTAAGAGCAAACAAAAAAAGTGTAAATTACAATTTGCCTTATTGCTCCTTTGCCTTAAACAGCTTCCTCACCTCAAGAAGGAACATGATCACAACCGCAATCCCAAGCGGCCACAAGAGGAGCGATGGCGAAACCGGGAACAGCCCTAGCCTCTCATTGAGGTATGGCACATAGGCGCCAAGCAGCAAAAATGCGATGGCGCCAAGCCCCCACAGGTCCATGACCACGTTGCCAAACGGGTTCATCTGGACAAGCAGTTTTCTGTCCGACCTGGAGGCAAAAGCCAGGGCCACATGGCCGAACATCCACGCCGCAAAAGCCAGCGTTTTTGCGATACTTGCATCGCCAATGCTCAGCCAGAGCGCAAGGCCGTATGTGATCCAGACAACAGCAAACAGTGCAAAACCCTTGATTGCAATGTCCGCAAGCACCTTTGGTCCAAGGACGTTCTCTTTCGGGTTTCTGGGCCTTCTTGTGTAGATAGAGCTTTCCTTCGGCTCTGCGACAAAAGCGGCGGAGGCGGCGAGGTCCATGAACAGCTCGAGGGCGATTATCTGGATTGGGGCAAACGGCATCGGCACGCCAAGGATTACAGGCAGGAGGAACGTCAGCACGAGGGCTATTTTGACCGAAAGGTAGTATTTGAGGCCCTTTTGCAGGTTGTCAAAAAACGCCCTGCCCTCAAAGATTCCGCTTGCAATTGTGTTGTAATTGTCGTCGGAGAGCACGACCTCGGCCGCGTCCCTGGCAACATCGGTTCCCCTTTTGCCCATTGCGATGCCGATGTCTGCACCCTTGAGCGCCAGAACATCGTTGATTCCGTCGCCGGTCACGGCCACGACCTCGCTGTTTTCCTGGAGCGCCTTTACAATCCTGTATTTGTGCTCCGGGACTGTCCTGGCAAAAACAGACATCGTCCTGACGGTTTCTTTCAGCTCTGAATCGCTTATCAGGTCAAGCTTGTCGCCAGTCACAATATTTGCAGTGTCGATTCCAACCTGGTTTGCTATGAATGCGGCAGTCTTCGGGTGGTCTCCAGTGACCATTATGGTCCTGATTCCGGCACCTTTTGCCCTTATTATCGTTTCCCTGACGCCGTCCCTTGGCGGGTCTTCAAAAGCGATCAGTGATTCAAATGTCATCTGTTTTTCGAGCTTGTCAAAATCTTCCTTCGCCTCACCCTGGGTGAGGTTTTTTGTGGCGACAGCAATGACCCTTCTGCCATTCTCTGCCTGCTTTTCAAGCTCCCCGGAGACTTCTTTGGGGACACTGGCGCAGCTTGCAAGCACGTCCTCCGGCGCCCCACTCTTGTAGAGCGTATAAATCGAGTCATTTTTTCTGATCACAGATTTGGACTTTTTGCCATCACCAACCGACCTCTGTCTGAAAATTTCCGGCGATGCTGGCGATGCACCGAGTTCCAGCGCCTTCTGCTTTATTGATGTCTCCAGCGGGTTGCTTGAATAATCAGTGGTCGAAAGGAGCGCAAGAGACAGGGATTCTTTTGCGTCTTTCGGGAAAGTGGCAGCAACAGACATCTTTGCCTGCGTGATTGTTCCCGTCTTGTCGGTGACAATGACTGTTGTGTTGCCAAGTGTTTCAGCCGCCTTGAGCTTTTTTATCAGGAAGTTCTTTTTGGACAGCCTGTAGGAGCCAATCCCGAGCACCATTGTGATGATGATTGGCAGTTCCTCTGGTATTGTGGCAAAAGAGAGTGTCAGGCCTGTAAGTATCATGGCCTTCCAGTCTCCGCCCCTGAGAAATCCGACAAGCGGTATCATTATCGAGAAGAAAAGTGCCACCCACACAAGCTGGCCGGAGAGTGATTTCATTGCGCGCTGGAGGGAGGTTTTTGGTGGCTTTACAGCCTTTGTTTTTGCAGCTATCTCACCAAGTTTCGTGTTTGCGCCAGTTTTTTCGACTATTGCCTCACCCTCGCCAAAAACAACGGCGGTCCCGGCATATATGGCCTCACCAGCATCCCTGTCTTGCGGGAATGATTCGCCGGTGAGTGCCGATTCATCCAGCTGGAGCCCAACTGACCTGATTATTTTTGCATCGGCAGCGACCTTTGTCCCCTGAGAGAGGGCAAGAACATCGCCAGGCACCACCTCAAGCGAGTCAACCTCCGCAACATTGCCGTCTCTTATCACCCTGCTTTTTGGGGTAGCAATCTCACCAAGGCTTGCAACGGCCTTTTTGGCCCTGTATTCGTTGAACACCTCGGCAAGCGTGAGGAGGACTATAATTGAAAATATCGTTATCGAATCGCCAAGTTCACCAAGAAAACTGTATATGATACCGACAGCGATTAGCAAAAGAATCATTGGTTCTGTAACTTCTTCGATGAAAATGCCAATAAAGTTTACCGTGTAGGGTTTGAAAATCCTGTTGGGCCCAAATTTTGCAAGAAGCTCCTTTGCTTTTGCAGAAGTCAGTCCAATATCATTCCTCGTCATAGAGAACCTCCTTTATAAGATGCTTTATCTTGCTCCTTGCCTCTTCAAGAGCTTTCTTGCCATTTTCTGTGGCCTCGTAGTAGACCCTCAGCCTTCCAGCAACCTTTTCCCTGAATGATTCAAGATAGCCATTCTTTTCAAGCTGGTGGAGAATGGGGTAAAGCGTACCAGGGCTCATCTTGTAGCCGTGGCGTGAAAGTTCTTCTATAAACCAAAGCCCATATACCGGCTCTTTCGTCGAGTGGTGCAATACATGCAGTTTGATAAACCCAAGAAAAAATTCCTTGGTAAATTTTTCCTCAAAACATATATCGCTTTCCATTATCGGATTTCGATATAATATTCAATTTTCCGTTTTCAAGAGAGGCTTTCATTAAAGTGTAAACTTTTTAAATACATGCACCGTATTAGATTTCAGAAAAGACCAAGGAGGTTTCAAATGAAGAAACTGTTGGCGGTTTTACTGACCATCCTCATGGCAGTCCCATTGTTTGCTTTCTCGCCTGTTTTGTTTGCAAAAGATGGCGACAAGGGCGGCGGCAATGGTGGAAAAGAAGAAAAATGCAACTTTACGGCAAGGTTTGAAAAAGAGCCCGCAACGATTGCAATGGAAGCCGGCCAGGAAGAGACTTTTACTTTGCTGGTCACAAACAATTGCGGCATGGAGCAGCTCAAGATAAAGGCTTCTTCGGAGAACACTGGACTGGAACTCGGCAATGCTGAGTTCGAGGTCGCACCAAAGGGCACCTTCAGGCTGACAGTCAAGATCAAGCAACCACCAAAATCTGGAACTTCTAATGAAGTCCACTGGATGATAAAGCTTGTTTCACAATATGGAAAACAGCTGGAATTCAAGTTTATAACAAGATACAAGATCACCCAGGAGTGCAGGTATAGCGTCAAGTGGGAGAAGGACCCAACATCAGGCAAACTCGATCCAGGGCAAGAGGGTGAATACAATCTTGTGGTCACAAATCTTGGAACTTCCAAAATAACCTTCAAGGTGACCTCGAAAACCGAAGGGCTTCGCTTCTCGGTAAATGAATTCTCTGCCGAGGCCGGGCAAAAGTTTATCCTGAAAGTGATAATAAAACAGACCGCAAAAGGCCAGGAGAATTTCTCGAAATGGGCCTTTGTGATTGCAACTGATTGCGGCGGGCAAAAAGAAATTGTATTCAGAGTATTCTTTAAGGTAACGGAACAACCATCATGCAAGTTCACCTTCAGATGGCAAAAGTCCCCGGAATCCGTAAAGCTTGACCCTGGCCAGGAGGCCGAATTCCCGCTTGAGATCACAAACAAGGGCACACAAAAAACAACAATCAAGATTGAATACTCCGGTGAGTTCCTCAAGTTTTCGGCCAAGGAGTTCGAGCTGGAACCGGGTGCAAAGTTTGTGCTGAAAGTGACAGTGAAGCAGCCGCCGATCGGCAAAGAACCTGCCACAAAGTTCTCGTTTGTGCTTGTTGCCTCATGCGGACAGAAAGCCCAGATTTCCTTCAGGATTTTCTACAAGACACCACCAGCAAGTAACTGCGAATTTGAAGTAAGATGGGAGAAGAACCCGGCAAATACACCCCTCAAGGCCGGTCAGAGAGAATCATTTAACCTGCTCATCAAGAACAAAACGGGCAAGAACATGAAATTTGCTGCTTCCTCAGGCTCCTCTGCAATAAAGTTCAGCCCGGACAGGCTGGAAGTCCCAAACGGCCACGAGAAAAAGATGAAGGTCACAATAACAATGCCTGGAAAACAGAATGACGAGAAGGAAAGAACATTCGAAATAACAATAAAGGCAGATTGTGGCACGACAAAGGTGGTCAAATTTACCGTAAAATACAAATAAACGCTCTCTCCATATAAAAAAAGCCCGGGTTTCCTCGGGCTTTTTTTATTTATCAGAAATGAATTTTTTTACATCGCCTCCTGGACGGTTTCATTCATCCACCCACCCCAGCCAGGCACCTCGGTGACATTGCCTTCTGGTGTGACGATCCTTTCGATCCTTCTCTTGTAGACCTGGGTCAGGCCAAGGCTCTCCAGGATTGCCGGCGTTATTGTCCTGTACTCCCTCTTTGAAATCGGATCGGTCTCCGGCTCCGAGCTGTAGGACACGCTCTGGTTGTAAACTGAAACCAGCATGCCAATGCTAGCCTCAAGCTGTGGCGAGGCATAGGTTACAGGCAGTTTCAGCTCCTCAAGGCAATCAAACCTTGTAAATGGCATGCTGCTGGAGTGCGTGCCGCCAATAAATGCGTCAACTATTCTGTCCATTTCACCCTGCCCCCTCGCTTTGCTGGAAAGGCCGAGGCACTTTGTGGCAACCATTTTGGCGAGATTGTACGCTCTCATTGCAGAACCAAGCACAAGTGGATGAAGGTCGATATCACCGAATATCATCTCCGGGTTGGCGCCATTTGTTTTTGCGTATTCAACATAAGTCATGATGTCATAGGGGCTGACCCATGCCGGGTTCCCATCAGCGCCAATCGGCGCAAGCGGGCTTGCTGTCTGGATGTGTACGGGGCCTAGCTCGGAGAGTGGCGACATGACAATTTCGTCGGCACCAAGGGCAATGAATGCCGCCGCGCTGAAGGCCTTGAAGCCAACAATAACCGACAGGTGGTCTGTAAACTCTCTCAAAAGGGTCAGAATTCTCCAGGCGCTCTCTGGTGAACCGCCCCTGGATGCGAGTATCACATCGAGTCTGTCTGTCCTGCCCATCGTCATGAGCTGGTGGTAGAGCGGAGGGACGACATCATCAGCAATCGAGGCGCCCTCCGGATGGAGAATGTAGGATATGACTTTCGAATTCCTCTCGGCCTCGATCCTTTCTATCGCCTGGTGGCGTTCGTTCCTTGTAGGGTCCATTTTTGTGTCCTCCTTTTTGCCCTGTTAAATGTCTCTGGTCGCTGTCATTTGTCAAGAAGCTTTGTATGGACAAAAGAACAAATCCCCTCAAAATCTCTTGCATCAAAAACATTAAAATCCTGCCTTGACCTGATGAAAGTCATCTGCCTCTTTGCATAGTGCCTGGTCACAAGTTTCATGTCCGAGAGTGCCTTTTCAAGCGTTGTCCTGCCATGAAAGTAATCAATCAGGAAAGGGTACCCATGGGACATCACCCTGAGGACATCAGCTTCAAGGCCATTTTCAATCACTGTTTTTATCTCGTCAAGCAGGCCGGCGCTGACCATTTCATCGGTGCGCCTGTTTATTCTCCCGTAGAGTTCTTCCATTGGCCTTGTGATGGCAATCTTTATAAAATCGTAAAGAAGGGGCTCTCTTTCAGAAAAAAGCTCCGACTGGGTCTTGCCGGAAAGCTCGTAAATCTCCAGTGCCCTTACAATCCTTTTCAAATCAGTCGGTTTTATCTTTGACGCCGAGACCGGGTCAACTGTCTGGAGTCTGGCGTATATGGCCGCCAGTCCGTCCTCTTTGGCCTCATTTTCAAGTTTTCTGCGTAAATCTGGATCACCCTCCGGGGTTTTCGAAATACCATCAATCATCATCATTAGCCACATATAGGAACCGCCGCAAACTATCGGCAATTTTCCTCTTGAGAGAACCTCGTTTATTGCAATGCTCACATCATCAAGGTATCTGGCAACATTGTACTTTTCCCTTACGCTGACATGCCCCAGAAGGTGGTGGACAATTCCGTCCATCTCCTTTTCTGTCGGCCTGGCAGTGCCAATGAAAAGCTCGCGGTATATTTGCTGTGAATCGCAAGAAACAACTTCTCCTCCAAACTCTTTTGCCAGCTTTATGGCAAGATCGGTCTTCCCGCTTGCAGTAGGGCCAAATATTACAGCAACTTTCTTCACACTTTCCTTATAACAGAATTGCCAAATAAGGCAAAGGGGATTAAATATCATATTGAACAACAGGGGTATCTGGCCTGTTTGGTATTCAAGGAGGCGCAAATGACAAGAAAACCAGTTCCGGTAGCTATTGTGGTGGCCGCTCTGATGCTAATTGCAGGCATCCTGGTGGCAGTATGGATTTTTGGAGACAAACCGGTGGGGCCGACACTTGAGGAAGAGAAGCCAAGGATTGAGGCCTGGATTGCGCACAAGGGGCTCAACTATGTTGGCGACCCAAAAGACATGGTGTACCCAGGCGGCTCCCCTCTGTTTGACGAAGCAAAGGGCGAGGCAAGGGACAGATATGAATACATCCGTTCCAACCACCGCGACAGACCGTGGAATGACATTGATCCAGCATGGCTCACGGAATTTGCTCCTGGAGAGGAAACACTCTTCAGGCAATGGGCACAAGAGCAAGGATTAAACCAGTATGGTGACCCTGGGGACATGATGTACATGGGCGCAACGCCACTCTTTGACGAGAAAACCGGAAAAACCATTCCGCTTGCCTCCTATGTACTGGCCAAACATCCATTGAGGCCCTGGAACAGAAAGTAGCTGCTAAATCCCCACAGCTGTTTCAGTAAACAAAGAATGGCTGTGGGGATTTTTTGTAAACTCATTATCAACAGATCATTACCAATCAAGCACCCAACAAAAATTATCTTAAAAACTCAACTGCCATTTCAAACAACAAATAAAGCGTTTTGCATACATCAAACGATTTGACTTACAGACAGCAAAAAATTATCATCTAGACAGATGGAGCCAAAAAAGAGCATTGCTGTTGTCGAAGATGAAATCGCAATCTCAAAACTTATTACCTATGTGCTCGAAAGCGCCGGTTTCCAAGTAAGGGCAATCTTTGATGGTGGGGAGGCGCTTGAGAAAATAAAAGAAAACCCTCCAGATCTAGTATTGTTGGACCTCATGCTACCAACGATATCCGGTTTCGAGTTGCTCTCCAGACTGAAGGGGGAACCTTGCCTTGGCAAGCTCCCTGTTATAGTGCTCACCTGCAGGGGGCAGGATGAGGACAAAGACAGGGCTTTCAGGCTCGGTGCGCTAGAATATGTTACGAAACCCTTTTCTCCAACGGGGCTTGTGACGATACTTAAAAATATCCTCTCAAGCAGTGTACAATGAACGACGAAGAAAACATCATCCGGGAGCTTGCCTCGGCCTGGGAACAACTATCAATATTTTATGACTGGAACAGCCAGATTGAGGACACATGCGGCGAAAAACAGTTCCAGAAAATCCTTACCAGGCTGACAAAATCAACTGGCTCGTCATGCGGAATAGCGGCAAAACTCGGAAGAGGAAGAGGAACAATAATTATTGCATCGCATTCGCCCAATTTTGAAAACATCAACCCCTTTTTGGAACATTTCAAAAATTCACTGCCAGATATTGAAGAAAAACTGGTACGTGGTCAAAGGGCCGCCGATAAATTTATGCTTCTTGGAACTGAACACCACATGCTTGTCATCCCATGGAGAAAAGAAAAGAGGCTCAAGGGTGTGTTTATTTTCGTAAGGCCGGACCTGCCCTACAACAGGGCTGAATCAATCTTGCTCTCGAATGCCACCTATGAAGTATCACTGTTGATTGATTACGCAAACCTCTCATCGAGGTTCCAGGAAAAGAACAATGAACTGGGCATTCTCGTCATCAAAAATCTCGAAAACTACAAAGAGATATTCCTTGAGGCGGAAAAAATTGGCTCCCCGGATACTGCCATTTGCAACATGCTCCTGCCAGAAGACACAAAACTCCTTGGTATTTCCATGAACAGGGTATTTTTCTCATCAAAGCAGGAGGATGGCGGGAAATCCAACGATATTCCATCAAAAGAGATTCTTGCCAAACTAGAACCTCCCGTGGACAAAGATTTTTCTTCTGCAGATGGGAGGGCGCTATCGGTCAGGCACCATAAAGACAGCAGGGGAACAGCGTTTGCAACAGTAGTCGAAACTGCCACTGCACCATCACCACAGGAAATTGAAAAATTACATAAAATTGCTGAGCTTGCCACAAAAGAAGCGCTCAGAAAAGATTTTTTGGGGGCATGCATGCAAGAAGCATACGCTTCGGCCTTATTCTCCATGTCCACTATGATAAAATCATCAAACCCACAGGCGTACTCCACACTGGAGAACACCGAAAGACTCATCTCCATACTTTCAGGGGCATTATGCCTGGATGAAAATGAAAAAAAGATCCTTGAGAAATCGTTGATGCTTGTTGATATATCGCTTATCTACATGGACCATGGGGCACTTGAAGAATACCTTGTGAAAGGGACAACTGTCTCCGGGCCTCAAACAATGAAAACGATAATGGAACATCCAATCAAATCAGCAGAGCTTGTCCAGCCGGTAAAATCACTCTCAGAATGTGTTCCTGTGATCCGCACTCACCACGAAAGATGGGACGGCTATGGCTATCCCATGGGGCTAAAAGGTGAGGAGATACCGAAACTTTCAAGAATACTTGTCTTTGTGCAAGCCCTTTCTTCAAGGATTGCCCAGCATTCAATGGATCTGAAAGATTTTGTTCTCGTAGAAAGTGAAAGGGTGTGGCTCTCACGCCAGGCAGGGAGGGCTTTTGACCCAGAGATTGTAAAAACGTTTCTGGAATCTTTTTAGGATGCGACCAATTCCTTTCAGATGGCGTATTATATCCTAAATAACCAAATGAAAGGGGCGCTTCAATGAACAAATTTGTGACCCTTATTTTGTGTCTTGCAATGGTGCTCCAGTTTTCCCATGGCACAGCCAGGAATGTCGAACCAAAAAAAGACCCAATTTTTTATGAGTGGGCGGCATCAACCCAGAAAGAGCTGTCACTGAAAAATGTCCCCAAAACAGGATTCAAGCCATTTTTCTTCCCACACACCACAAACACTGCCATAGCATCCTATTACAGGGGAAAATTCGACTGGGACGGCACAGGAACAATTAGAATAAAATTTGGTGCAGTAAACTTCTTTTGCAAGCTGTGGGTGAACTCAAAAGAGGCCGGATCACATCTTGGCGGGTATCTGCCGTTTGAGTTTGACATCACCGGTCTACTGAAAAAAGGGAAAAACGAGCTTGTGCTCGGAGCACAGGGAATTCTTGGTGTCGTGCCAGAAATTGGCGCCAAAGACCCAAGGGCAATCAAGGAAAACTCGGTCATGCTCCCGATTGGGTCATCCTTCATGATCGGAGGAATGTGGCTCCCTTCATCAATCAAAAAACTGCCATCCAGCTTTATCGAAAAAGTATTGATTGACACGTCGGTAAGGCAAAAAACCCTGAAGGCCAGAGTCGGGCTTGGCGGTGCAGCAGAAGGCAAAAAAGGTCTTTCCCTCTCATTGTGGGTGGAAGACATCCAGGGTGCGAAACTATTTGCACTTGGCAGCAAAAATGTTGACACAGGCAAAGAAATCCCGCTTCAGGAATTCAAAGCAAGCTGGAACAATCCGAAGCTTTGGAGCCCGGAAAACCCAAACCTGTATTTCCTCGTTTCTGTCCTTTCGCAAAATGGCAAGGAGATCCACAAAGACAAAACACGCTTTGGTTTCAGGGAGTTCTGGGTCCAGGGTGGGAATTTTTTTCTGAATGGCAAGAAGATCCACTTGAGGGCGACCTCAAGGCACCTATTCAGCCAGCGATGGGCCGATATTGACATTGAAGAAACTGCAAAGCAGGTCATCCAGAAAGCCAAGGCATTCAATTCCAACATCCTAAGATTGCATGCCAATCCTTATCCGGAAGCCTTCCTTGAAGAGGCTGATGCCCAGGGAATCATGATAGTTGACGAATCAGCCGCATGGACCTTTGGCGGTGCTTATGCGCTTGAAAACGACGTGTTCTGGAAAAACCTCTACAGGCAGTGGGACGACCACATCAAAAGAGACTACAACCATCCTTCATTTGTGCTTGCCTCTGCAGAAAACGAGCTGATGCTGACGGGCGGCGCAAAGAGGAAAAATATACAGGAAAACCTGCAAAAACTTGGCAAATACATCAGGGAATCCTCAGGCAGGCCGGTCATGTTCGAGGGTGATTATGACCCAAATGGCAGTGCAGACGCAATTAACTTGCATTACCCCTGGGAACCTTCCTCACATTTTACCTATCCGAATGACGCCTATTTCCTGGATGGGTCATTCTTCACTGACATCTATCCAGCCAAAGAAATCAAATGGGACAGATCAAAACCGATGTATATCGGAGAATGTCTGTGGATGCCCGGCCCGTTCCATGAGTATGCGGTGACGGGCGGTGACTACACATACCAGGACCTGAAAAAAGGCTATTACGAATCAAAAAAGGAGCTCTTCGCCGACTACATCCAGGCATTCAGGGAGCTTGAGGTGTCAGCGTTTTGCCCCTGGAACCCTTTTGAGGACGAGAATGAAAAAACGATTTCTGCAAGCCAGCTGACCGAACTGCAAAGTGTTGTCAGCAACTGCTACAAGCCAGTGAGGTTTTTCATAAGGCAAAAGGACGACTGGCACTACGCAGGATCAAAAATCTTCAGGACCGTGACCATCCAAAACTGGTCAGAACAGCCAAAAGACCTCAAGCTGGCCTGGAGCTTCGGGAAAGGGGTTGACTCCTCAAAATCAGGCGAACTCTCATTCAGGCTTGGCCCTGATGAAACAAAGACAATCACAATAACACTCGAACTGCCAGGCGGGCTGGTTTTTGGGAAACAGGGCTCATGGGAGGACATTCCCTTAAAAATGGCGCTTTTCGACGGAAACGTCCCTGTGCATGAGGAAGAACACCAGATACACTCATATTCGATGCCATCAAAACAGCCAGCAAAATTTACCCTTCTCGGCGGGAGCGACCAGCTCTCGAAGGACCTGTCAAATGCCAGGCTGTTCCACAAGAGGGCGCAAACTGTGGAAGAGATCACAGACAGCATCGCCATCATTGCCCCAGATTTCCTGAAACAGCAAACATTTGATGGAAGCAACAACATACTTCAGGCCCTTGAGAAAAAGGGCATCAAATATATTGTCCTCGGCCCACAGACAGAGGGCTCCATCCCCTATTGCTCAATTGTTCCTGCAGAGCATGAAATTGAAAGGAGCAAAACCCAGTCTTTCAGGTTCACACATGTTTCATTCTCAAAAGACATTGGCCCTTTCAAAAAAGACTCGCTAATAAAATATTTTGCAGGTGACAACATAATTGCATCAGGCGCATTAAGGCCGTACAGCGATGCGCCATGCGTTCCATTTGCCAGCGCAGGGGCAGGAAACGGCCTTGTATGTGTCGGGTTTGAAGTGGAGCAAAAAGGCTTTGTGACGTGCATCGAACTAGCATCAAAAATATCGACCGAGCCAAGGTGCCACGAAATTCTCTGTTCCATGCTCAGCTACCTTTCAGAAGATAGGCAGTCCCTGCAGGCACAGCTTGTCGCCCTTTCGGACAAATCATCATCTTATCTGTCTTCACTTGGGTTCACAACCACAAAAAACAGCGCTACAAATGGTGTTCTGTATGTTGGCGAAGCCGATACGATCACGCTGAAAGACATTGAAAAACTCGGCGCCATTAAAACCATCCTGTTTGACAGGAAAGGGTTTGCTTTCCTGCCGAAACAGGACGGAGTTGACATAAAGGTGTCCCAGGCAAAACCGGAGCCGGCAGTCGACCTTCAGGACATGAAGGAGCTTGATGGCATGACGAGGTTTTCATTCATCGAGGCAACGGGTTTTGTTTACGACAAATGGAGAAAAAACTTTGCCCCACTTGGGAAAACCACGATAGAAAAATTCACACTCCCCAAAGACGCAAAGCTGACATGGGGCATAAAGGGCTATTTCTGCAAGGTTGAGGACTTGTACCCACAAACAGCCTTCGTCAACATGACCGACTGGGACAAAGGCCCCTCCAACATGCCGCTGTCGCTCCTGCTCCAAAATCTTGGATGCAAAAAAACCTTCAACACTGATCGTGTCGAAATACCACTGTCATCATTAAAGCTCGAGGGTGGCGCCAGACACAGCCAGGAAAAAGTTGCCTTTCTGACCAATGGCAAGGCAAAATTCCAGGCAAAACTGGAGCCTGGGGCAAAATACCAGCTCAATCTTGCGCTTTACCAGCAAAAAGCAGGCAACGAGAACGCAAAGCTTTCGATTTTACTTTCTGGGGTTAAAATTGGGTCAATAGAGGTGAAATCCACTACAGAACAGCTTTACAGACTGGAAATGGTCGCACCCTCCGGCGACTGTGAGGTGGCGCTCGTTTTTGAAAATGATTATTACAAGCCACCCCAAGACCGCAACCTTTTCCTTGGCAGACTGTTCTTAACTAGATTGACACCCTGACCGTTTATGATATAAATTGCAGTCAATTTGTAATAAAGGGGGATGAGATGGAAAAAAGATTTGTTGCATCAGAATCTGTTTGCGAGGGGCACCCGGATAAGGTCGCCGACCAAATCAGCGACGCTGTTTTGGATTCAATTCTTAAAGATGACCCAATGGGTCGCGTTGCCTGCGAGACCTTCGTTACACTGGGGATGGTCATTGTTGGCGGCGAAATCACAACAAAAACCTACGTGGATCTTTCACACCTGGTCAGGGATGTTGTAAAGGACATTGGCTACACCGAGGATTGGACAGGTTTCACATACAATACGGTTGGTGTCCTCAACGCAATCGGAAAGCAGTCCCCCGATATAGCACAGGGCGTTGACACTGGCGGGGCCGGTGACCAGGGCATGATGTACGGATACGCCTGCAACGAAACGCTGGAGCTGATGCCAATGCCAATCCACTATGCCCACCTGCTTGCAAAGCGCCTCGCCCAGGTGCGCAAGGAAAAAGTGCTCCCCTGGCTTGGCCCGGACGGCAAAACGCAGGTCGTTGTGGAATACATCGATGGCGTCGCAAAAAGGATTGATTCCATCGTTGTCGGTGCACAGCACTCGACAGAAATCCTTGATGCTGCCGACCCAAGCACAATAACCGAGGTTGCACGCAAGCAGATAATCGAAACTGTTGTCGTTCCAACCGTCCCTTCCAGACTAATTGACGAGAAGACAAAGTTCTACATCAACCAGACAGGAAAATTTGTCGTCGGTGGCCCAGTTTCCGATACTGGCATAACCGGCCGCAAGATAATAGTAGACACCTATGGTGGCGCTTGTCCTCATGGTGGCGGTGCATTCTCCGGCAAAGACCCGACAAAGGTTGACCGCTCCGCCTCCTATATGGTCCGCTTTGTTGCAAAAAATATTGTTGCTGCAGGGCTAGCCAATGTTTGCCAAGCCGAGATCTCATACGTCATCGGCAAGGCAGAGCCAACCCACTTTGCGATCCGCACCTTCGGCACTGGCAAAGTCAGCGATGAAACAATAGCTAAAACTGTGACCGACCTTGTCGACCTTCGCCCGAAAGCCATCATCGAGAGGCTAAACCTGAGGCGCCCGATTTACAGGCTCACGACAAACTATGGCCATTTCGGCAAAGAGCTTCCAGAAATCACCTGGGAGAACACAAACGAGCTGGCGCCAAAGCTTGCAGAAAAGCTGCTATAATAAAATGAAAAAAATACTTGTTCTTGTTTCTGTTGCCATCGTCCTGGCTGGTTGTGGAAGCGCCACACCTAAAAAAGGCGAGTGGTCAAAACCGGCGGAAAAACCGGTAACCGACACGTCGCCAGCAACAAGGGACGACAGCTTCGCTCCTGGAAAGGGCATGCCGGAAATCCAGTCAGAATTGACAATAGAGGTACTTCCTGTAAAAGGGAACCCCGTCCTGATAAAAGACAGCACCTTTACTGTATTGTATGGCGCAGGGCCGGAGCAGGAGGGCAAAAACCTCGCAAAAGCCCTCAAAGACAAAGGCATCAAATACATTGACTACCTCATCCAGCCGTCTTCCGACCCGGCGAGCTACATGGGCGCAATGGGCCTCGTTGGCGAAATACAGATCGGCAACCTGGAACGACTAATCGGCGATGAAAATTTTATGCGGCTCGAAAGGGCCTTCATGGGCAAATCCATGGTCGAGCTCCTGGCCGCAGGATCAATCTGGTATCTGAACGGTGTTTCTTTTGATGTTCTCTATCCAATGCAAGACGATTTTGCAAGCGGAAGGGTGCAGGACAGGACATCGGTCGTGCTCGTCACAAAGGGCAATATTTCGTTCCTTTTGACCGGCCAGATTGATGGTACGGCAGAGAACAAGCTCATTCAGAGGGGAAAACTCAAAAAAGTCTCGGCAGTCATCGTAACCAATGGCGCGCCAGAAGGTAGCATGACCGAGGGTTTCATGCAGGCTCTGTCTCCGGAAAAAGTGTTTATTGTTGCAAGCAAGGACGCAAAACCCGCAACCCAGGGAACACTGCTTGCGCCGGGCATAGTCTTGCGCACCGACGGCGAGGCACTTACAGAAACTTCAGCTTTAGGGAAGGGAAAGTAGCCCTTCCCTGTATTTTTTGGATTTATAGAACTAATAATCCACCTTTCTACTCAACATGAAATGATTTTTTAATAACCTTGGTAGAACCAAACAAATATTCTCTGACAATTACCTCCAGGCCATGAGGATGGCCGCGAGGACAAGCATCGTGATAAGTCTGTAGGTGCCCTGGATGAGGAAAAGCGAAAACTTGGCATTCGAGAAGAGATAATCACCAAGCATGTTTGCCGCCACGATGAAAACCCCGATGACCGCAGAAATCACAAGCCCGTCGGCGATCGTTTGCGTCCCCATGGAGATAAACATCAGGTCAAGCGCGATTGCCGTTATGATCGTGAGCAAAAAGCTCAGGAGCATGGAGAGCATTGGGCTGTTGGTGAATTCATGAGGGTCTTTGCCAAGCGCTTTTACCCATAGGTTGCCCATGACTCCTGGCATGTAATAAATAAAGCCCACAACAAAAGCGGCAACCGAGGCCATAAGAACGGCCAGATAATTTATCTGCGAAAAATCAAATTTTAGCATTTTTTATGCCTCCTTTGGCAGGCATTATACAATATTTGCAGGATTTTTGAAAAGCAGGACAGAATCAATCACAAGTTTTTTTGAAAACCATAAACACAAGAACGGTTGCCTTTATGTAAACCAGAAAAAAGCCCGAAGGGTATTAATGATGGAAGCAATATTTATGGGCCAATTGAACAATTGGCTTTGGTTACTGGTTTGGTTGAGGAGGCGATATGAGATTCAGAAAGTTTGTTGTTCTTGCCACACTTTTGATGATTATTTGCTCGCAGATGGCGCTGGGGACAAGAGGACAAACAGAACTGCAATTTCCAGCTTTACCCGAAGACGCTGTTGTTCTTGGAGGGGAAATAAATATCACCGGCTTTGATCCAAAAATCAGACAGGGAATCATCCTCGACGAGAATGTTCAACAGGTTATTGGAAATGCGTATGGGCAACTTGATACAAGATACTGCAATGGGAAACTATATCTGACATTGCCGCTTGATGAGAAGAGCATCGAGAATGAAAACAAGAATTCTTTTTTACTTGAACAGTCAATATCTGGCACAAAACCTGTTGCCCTTCTCTCTGACAAAGCCGGTTTTTTACCATTAAACAATCTGATATTTTATCGCAAAAATGATGACAAAATAAACACCGGTTCCAGTCTTATATTTTATAATATTGATGAAAATAGGACTGTTTTCAAAATTGATAATGTCAAACTCCCAACAGATGCTATTTCTGTTTCAAAACAACTGATTCTCATAAAAGATGGCGTTAGTAGCAAACTTTTCAAAACCAGCACGTGGACAAAAATTGTGGAATTCTCTGGGCCATTCAATTTTGATAGTGATGTTTTTGTCACAAACTCTATAATTTTAGATATCAACACATTGGAAGTAATTGCAGACATTTCAGAATACAATCTTGAAACTAGGCCAAGATTTGGTGGGTCCCAAATCTGGTTCAATTCGAAATATGACCAAAAAGATCCTTATCTTAACATCGTAACAAGATTTTCAAGAGTTGGTCAGTTCTTAGGCAAAGAGGAGATTCGTTTGCCTGGTGTTATAAAGGAGAAAGAATCTTTCCAGCTTGTTGATTTACATGAAAACCTTGCCCTTGGGCTTATCTTAAGACCATATTCCAGAAGCTACAGGGTTTTTGAAACCAGGAACGGAAAGATTTTATGGGAAGTCAATTTCGAAAGGGATTCTGAGGACTACTGTTATTTTTACAAATCAAACCTGCTTATGGAAACTATCCATGGAATAAAATTAATAGATCTTAAGACATTCAAGATAACGCGCTGCATAGATTTTTCGAAATATCCACAAATCTTGTCCAGTGGGAATACTAAAGTTCTCGTTTCCAGTGGTTTTGACGGCAATTGCCCATTAAAAATAGCCTATATGCTTGATGCAAACCTTCAACCCATACTTTACACAAAAACAGTTCTCCCTTTTGATCTGGATTTCTTTTTTCTCCATGAAGATAAAATTATTTCTGTCAGTTCATCTCCTTGTGTGGAATCCAATAACATAAACAATTGCAAGAGGATAACTATCAGCCATTCAGAATTTGGATCACTGGGGCCTTTCAAGAAGATTGTATTGGAAAATATCAATTCAGAGGATGCCAAAGAAGACGCTTTCATCGGGAACTATTTTCTGGCATACAGCAATTACGGAATAACCGCCTACAATATTGATGATGGCAGTCCTGACTATTTTTTAAAATTTCCAGAGCCAGAACAAAAGGGGATGGTTCCAGAAATCCATCTCGAAAGTCATTTTCTCGTAGTTCACGCAAGATCAAACCAATACGCAAATGGCAAGTGGAACCATTTGTATTGCTTTGATCTTGAACCCCAGAAAATGCTTTTTGATATGGAGTTTGAAGATAAAAACACAAAAATAATGGCCATTGACGATGAAGCTATATGGGTTTCTGGTGAAAAAAACCAATATAATGTTCTACGCTTCGCTGGAGAGCCATTAAAATTCGACAATGTTTTTGCATATCATAAAAACATTGTCTATATGACGAAAATTGTGTATTTAAATGGATCAGAAAAATATTTCCTTGTTTCCCATAATATAAAAAATGGGGCAGAAAAAGAAATTCAGTCTGAAAATCTTCCACCATCGCCAATTTTTTATTTAAATGATCTTTATTACTCAAATAAAGGTTTTTATTCCCTTGATCCCTATCAACACATCCAACAGAATCTTGGAGAATGGCTAAACCTTCAAGATAATGATGATAAGGTTCTTCTCCAAGGGATAAACTTCTCTTTTGATGGAAAAAGAGGCAATGGAGTATTAACAAAGCTCTCCCCATGCCCGTCATTCTCAGTCAAGAGAACAGGGAAGGGTGGGGTAAAGAGTGGAGGTGGTGACAGAATCACAGGGGACAAGGATAAAGTGGATGGGGTAGGTGAAGTAAACGAGGTTAGCTTTGAGTTCAAGAATACAAGGGAGGATGGAAGAGATCTTGTGTTGAAAGGGGAGGTATATCTGGTTTCTTGGGGAGATGATGGGAAGGCACCTGTGTTTGCTAAATTGAATGAACCTAGACATAAGTTAGGTCCCCTTCTTCCAGGGATGTCACAGGAGATTACATTCAAGCTTCCTGAGCCACCTTTATTGGAACATAATC
>Ga0208197_1001841_pt1 | contig 19973 bp, 19 predicted proteins | sample AD_JPNNA4_MetaG_FD_184444 | JGI IMG/M metagenome (GOLD analysis project Ga0208197, IMG submission 184444) | Active sludge microbial communities of municipal wastewater-treating anaerobic digesters from Japan - AD_JPNNA4_MetaG (SPAdes) (version 2) | ecosystem: Engineered > Bioreactor > Anaerobic...
GAGTGTTTTACAAAGATAGGATAACTGATGAGTATGTTAAACAGAAAACTGAAAATACAGCCTGCATTTTGACCTATAGAACATGTGCGATTTGTTAAAATAGCTCCTCAAAGTTTTGAATTGGTTTCAATCCCAGTATCCATAGGGCTTTGAGACATATTGCAGCCTGCATTTTGACCTATACGCCTAATTTTCCCGCAATTTCATAAGAATGGCTATCTTTGCATTGATAAATATAGAATATAGCGGGTTAACCCCTGTTGATATATAGACATAACGTTCGCTGAACGTCTCTCAGTAGAAAACTGGTAATTTTTGAGAAGAGGAGACAGATGGCGCAATGTTCATGCTATACGCAAGTATGGCGTGGCGTTGCCTGTTTTCCTCTTCGGGTATACCAGTACCTCTACGTCGGAACAGTGTGATTGCCACGCTTTTTTGTGGGATAGAGCGAACACAGTATAAACGTTTAAAAGAAAGGAAAATGAAAAAGATTAAATTGTACATCGCCGTGTCGCTCGACGGATTTATCGCCCGTACCGACGGTTCATTGGACTGGCTGACCGAATTTCCCAACCCAAGCGGAACCGACCACGGTTACAAAACATTGATGGAATCCATCGACACCGTCATTATGGGAGGGAAAACGTACCACGAAGTTTTAAATCTAAGTTTGGATTGGCCATACAAAGAAAAAACGACATTTATCATCTCTCACCATGATACCAATCTTACCACATCTGAAAATGTGCAGTTCATTACCGAAAACGTTATCGACACTATCGAAGAGTTGAAAAGACAGGATGGAAAAGATATTTGGTTGGTCGGCGGCGGACAACTGATTTCTATGCTGCTGAACCGCGATTTGGTGGATGAAATGCAAATCTGCTACATCCCCATTATTTTGGGTGAAGGCATTCCATTATTCCCCAATCAACCCAAAGAATCAAGGTGGGAATTAATTAGCAATACCGCGTATGATTCAGGCATTTTGAAAGCCGATTTCCGCAGGTCGGAAAATAATCCGAAATTTGGGTAGGGTATTTTGGATGTTGAGCGGTATAATAGTAAAAGTCCGAACGGATGATAAGTAAAGCGGAGTTTAAACAGCTATTTGACGACTATTTCGACACGATTCGTCGCTTCATCTTCTATCGTTGCGGCGATACGGATGCGGCATCGGATATGGCGCAGGACGTTTTTATGAAGGTTTGGGAAAAACGGGAATCGTTAAATAACGATAACCTCAAATCCCTGCTGTATAAAATCGCCAACGATAAGGTCATCAGTAATTACCGGAAAGGTGAAAGCCGTTGCGATTTCGAGCAGAGCATGACATTTCAGGATAATCATTCCCTGTCGCCCGAAGACGAAATGCAGTACAAGGAAGTTTCCGAGAAATACGCAAAAGTCTTGGAACAAATGCCCGAAGCGCAACGAACGGTTTTCCTGATGAGCCGCAACGACGAGTTGAAATATCACGAAATAGCCGGATGTTTGGATATTAGCGTAAAAGCCGTTGAAAAACGAATGAGCGCCGCACTACAAATCTTACGGACAAAACTATTATAAAGCAAGAAAACAATGAAAACAGATGATATTAAAGTAACACCGAAATGGCGTAAAAGTAAGGACGAAGTGTGGGACGAGATTTTTTCCGATTTGGAAGAAGAAAAGCCGTCCTCGAAAGTAAAACACATGTCATTTTGGCGATATGCAGCCGCAGCCGTTATCGCTGTTGTTGTGGCAGGAAGTTCATTCGCATACCTCTACACGACTACCGAAACTGCCGCGCGAGGAACACATTTGGCGGTTGTTCTTCCCGATGGTTCAAATGTAAATTTGAATGCCGAAAGCCAACTAAAATACAAACCCTACTGGTGGTTTGCTTCGCGCAACGTAACGCTGACGGGCGAAGCCTACTTTGAAGTCAAATCCGGAAGCCGTTTTTCCGTAAAATCCGGCAATAACGAAGTGCGCGTGTTGGGTACGAGTTTCAACGTATTTGCCCGCCCCGAAGGCTATCGTGTGGCTTGTTTAACCGGAAAGGTAGAAGTGCTGGCAAGCGGTTGTGACAGAGTACAATTAACGCCAAACATGCAAGCCGAATTAAAAAACAATCAATTGGCAGTAAACAACGCTTTAGATGCCGCGCAATCCATCGGTTGGACACAAAATAAATTTACGTTCATCGGCGTACCTCTGTCCGATGTCGTGAAAGAAATCGAACGACAGTACGATATTCAGGTGGCTACTACTTCCAAACTGGATTATCTTTATACCGGAAATTTTTCCAAAGCGAAAGAACCGGACGAAGTGCTTGAAATCGTTGGAAAACCTTTTAATATTACATTTAGTATAAAACCATAGTGAAGCGACTTATAACAACAGTAATCATATTACTCATAACCATTACCGCAACTTTTGCCCAAGAGTTGCGGTTGGTTGTTTCGGATAAACCGCTGAACACTGTACTCAATTCGTTAAATGTCGAAATTTCATTTGATGACAAAGCCCTTTCCAAGTATAAAGTATCCGTTTCACAATCATTTCGCACACCTGAAGAAGCCATCAATTTTTTGCTGAAAGACAAACCCTTTAGAATGGAAAAGGTAGGCGGTGTATATGTGATTTTACCTGTTACACAGGATTCAAAACTGCCTGTTGTTATCAGGAAAATTTACGTGATTTCGGGTGAACTATTCGACAGTTCCACAGGCGAACCTTTGCCTTACGCACATATTCAAACAACGCGAGGCATTGCCACCACCAATGAAAAAGGTTTCTTTTCGCTTACCCTTGATACCGATGCACCCGCACGAATACAAGCGCAATACATCGGCTATGAAGTGTTGGACACATTACTAAGCATTGGAAACCATAAATTACAATTAGCAGCAAAGGTTATTACGTTGGGCGAAGTAATTGTCAGCACACCATCATCTACAATGCTGATGCAATCGGGAAGAACATCGGGCGAAGTACGGATAAACCCACAGACAGCACGTTACCTGCCCGGCAGCGTCGATAATTCCGTATTCAACCTTATGCGTATGATACCCGGTGTGCGAGCTTCGGGCGAACCTTCGGAAGACCTTATCGTGTGGGGGAGCAACACGGGTGAAAGCCAACTGACCTACGACGGTTTTACCATTTATGGAATGAAAGCCTTCAATGACCAAATCAGTTCCGTCAATCCTTATTTGGCTAAAGACATGCGTTTGCTCAAAGGCGGTTATGGTGCTTCGATGGGAAGCCGTATCGGTGCTATTGCCGAAATCACGGGCAATGAAGGCGATTTTACCAAACCGTCGGTAAAAGCCAACGTCAGCAACTATACCGCCAACGTTTACGCTTCCGTGCCGATAATGAAACGCGCTGCTCTGTCCGCTGCCTATCGCCAAACATTTTACAATCTGTATAACCAAACCAATGCCAATTCGCAAACGGAAGAACACGACGAGCAAGGCAATCTGTCGGGCGTGTACATCAAACCGCGCTACGATTTCCGAGATTTGAACCTGAAACTGGCAGGCCGTGCTTTTGATAACGACCGCTATTATATTAGCTTGTATGGTGCTGACGACCATTTCAAATTTTCGGCTACGCAACAAAACTACGAAGTGAACGCCACGGAAAAGAACCGCCAATACGGGGCGGCAGGGGCATATAACCGCGTATGGAACAACGGTAACAATACAAAACTTTTATTGTCTTATTCTCAATTTTCGGCGGATATTGATAATGTATCGGGTATCACTGAGAATCAAACAATCCCCCTGCAGAAAAACTACATCGGTAACAGCATACAAGACCTTTCATTGACTTTGGAACATAATTTCAATATCGGTGAGCGGCAACAGATACAGGTTGGCGGAAAATGGCAGCAGTACAAAAGCGAACTGAACGGCAACGACACCCGAATCAACAATCCTGCACTTTACATTACCGACAATATTTTGCTCGGCAAACTGTCGTTGCAGGTGGGTTTACGGGCGGATATGGTGATAGGTAAAAAGATACACCTGCAACCCCGATTATCCGCACGGTACAGCATTACCGACGAACTGACGGCAACGGCTTCGTTCGGATTATACAACCAATTCCTTACGCGCATCCCCTACCGATATGGGACAGGAAGTTTCCAATTGGTTTGGAATTTATCGGATACTACATTCCTTTCATCTACGCAGCTTGTGGCAGGGGTTGCATACAGCAAAAACGGATGGCTGTTAAGCGCCGAAGGATATTTGAAAAAGAACCGCAACGAACTGTATTTTCTCAACAATACGATTTACCCTGTGGACAACACGATTTGTGGCGTTGATTTTTATGTCAAAAAGCAATGGAAGCAAAACACCATTTTCGGTTCTTATTCGCTCGTCAATTCTTCGCAGCCACAAGAGAATACGGGGCAGGAAATAAAAGCAGGTGCGGTTTACAACCTTCGTCCGTTCTACCTTTCGGCGACTTATGTGTACGGAACAGGATTCCCTTACCTCACCACAGGCGGGCATGGACATGGACAGGGAAATGAGGGCGAAGGACACGGGCAAAGCCACGAACAGGGACATCAGGATTCGGGCAGCGATTCCGACAAACCTTACAGCCGTTTAGATTTGTCGCTGACCTACAAGTTGCAATTGAAGAAAGTTCAGTTACAGGCAGGTGCTTCGGTACTCAATATTTTCGATACGAATAATATTAAATACAACTACCGTTTGGCAGACCAAACCAACGTGATTAATATGTACACAAAAGCGACGCCGTTTACGCCTGTAGTATTTTTTGAAATTATTTTTTGATTTTCGGTAGGGTAAAATTGTTATTACGCAGTATATTATCAAACGAACATTTTAAACAGTAATAACAATAAAAAAAGTAAACATGAAAAAAGCATTTTATTCATTAGTAGTATTTACATTCGTAGCCGCATTTACTTCATGCAGTAACGACGACCATGAGAATTTTGAACAAGCAGAACAAAACATCGAACTTCGTGCCACGTCGCTTGGTTACGCTGATGTTGCCACATACAAATCAAGTGTTGCACAACAATGTGCCGAAGGCAACCACGAAAATTGCGATATTCAAACAAACGGAACGCACAAAACCTGTGCTTATTCCGAACACGTCGGAACCAACCACGATGGTACGCACCACAACGGAACCGACCACGGTACACACGATGCCAATGGACATTCACACAATTCGCACGGAAGTGAGAACCACAACAACGGCGAGAATCATAATGGCGGACATCATTAATCATCATGTGATGTAATATATTGCAGCAAAGTACGTTTTCAAAAAAAAGAGCAAGGGCGTTGCTACCCTTGCTCTTGATTAAAGGAAAGACAAGGAATGAATCAGGAAGAAATAAACATATTGGAAAGCCGGAACATCAAACCCACATCAGGACGGATTTTGATTTTGAAGGCGATGCGCGGATTTGATTGGGCTTTCAGCCTTTCCGATTTGGAAAACAAACTGGAAAGCGTGGACAAATCAACCATTTCGCGTACTATTCATTTGTTCCATGACCACCAACTGATACACAGTTTCGATGACGGTTCGGGTTCCGTAAAATACTCGATATGTAACAGCGAATGCGATTGCAGGATAGACGACCTGCACGCGCATTTTTACTGCAACTACTGTAAAAAAGCCTTCTGCCTGAATAACATTCGTGTACCTCAATTTGAACTACCGCCAAACGTGGAAACGGAAAGCGTAAACCTCGTAATTAAAGGCTATTGCGGGAAGTGTAATAAGATTGCAACTTAGTTGCAGAAACTTTGTTGTATCTTTGCTTCGTTATAAAGAAAAATTTAGTTTGAAAAGAAGAATATCCATATCATTCATTGCCTTGTCCACGCTGATGTTGCTGGTACTTTCCTTTGTGCCGCACCATCATCACGAAGGGATATTTTGCGTGATTATGGAACGTTGCGAACAGGATGATGCCGTGAACGATGAACATACGCAACACGGCGACGCAACAGACAACCACCGCCAATCGTGCATTGCCGAAGCCGAATACCTCGCCCTTCAATCCGGCAACGAAACCAAATGCAAGGTTTCCTGCGACAATCCCGACCATACACATTTATATCCTATACTTTTCCTTGTTGCCGATTTCGTGCTTCACAACGCCGATAAATTAAGCGTTAAAGCCGAATACAGGGAATATACCTCATTTAACAAATCTGCCGAAACAAGCCGTTTTCACGGACTTCGCGCACCCCCTATTTTTCTTTCTTAAATTATTGCCCGTTACATCCGGCCAATAATTTCTTTTGCTTCTGATATTCATTCAGAGGTATCGTTTCCTATTGATATATATTAAAAAAACGGGCTTTTCGTCAAGAGAAGCCAAACCCAAGTATGTAGATGATTTTGAATAAGAAAACCGCTTGTTCGCTGTTATTGTGTTTTTCTCTGATTTCAACAGCCCATGCACAAGCGGAAAACAGCGAGATTGAATATAGCGACAGCACGCGAACAATGGCATCGACATTTGAATACAAGCAACTGATTATTCCGGCTACACTGATGATATACGGAACAATCGAAGCATCGGTAGCACCCAAATACCGTATGCTGAACTATGCCATCGGACACGAAGTAATCGTTCACCAACCCGAAAGTTTCCAGATAGACGATATTACCCAATACGTTCCCGCAGCAAGCGTTTATGCGCTCAACCTTGCAGGAATCAAGGGTAAGAACAACTTCAAAGACCGGACGATTATTTTAGGCATGTCAGCGTTGTTCACCGCGATAACGGTCAACAGCATTAAATATACCGTAAGGGAAGAACGCCCTGATAAATCGGGTTCCAACTCGTTTCCTTCGGGACATACCGCTGTGGCTTTTATGGGCGCTGAATTTCTGTGGCAGGAATACAAAGATGTGTCCGTTTGGTACGGCATTGCGGGTTATGCCGTTGCAGCAGGAACAGGCGCATTCCGCGTGTACAACAACAAGCATTGGGTGGGCGATGTCGCCTTCGGTGCAGGATTAGGAATGCTATGCACCAAAGCCGCTTACTGGTTATATCCGACCATTCAAAAATCATTTCAGGGAAAAAATAAATCGAGGAATAACATCACGCTGTTGCCTTACTACAACGGGCAGCAAACGGGACTTTCCTTTTCAATTCAACTTTAAAAATTTTTAAAATGAAAACGTACATAGCAATTGTAACCATTATAGCAATCATACTTTTCTCGGCATGCAATTCGGGAAAGAAAGAGCAAAATACTTTGTCCAAAGATGCCCACGAACATGTGGATGGCGACGGGCACGACCATGACCACGAAAGCGGCGATGGGCATGACCATTCCGAAGGCGACGGACACGACCATTCAAAAGACGCTTCCGAAGCGGAAGTCGGGCATACCGATGAAATTGCCTTTACCAAAGCGCAAGCCGAAGCCGTGGGGCTGACTATCGAAACCATTGCGCCCGAAACTTTTCAACAGGTAATCAAAACCAGCGGACAGATACAAGCCTCGCAAGGCGATGAAGCCACGATTGTAGCCACGTCCAACGGAATCGTTTCGTTCGTTAATCCGTCCATTACCGAAGGAACAGCCGTGCGTTCGGGCGAAGCCATTGTTACCGTGTCGGCTAAAAACCTGTTGGAAGGCGACCCCGCTGCCAAAGCGAAAATAGCCTACGAAACCGCTCAAAAGGAATTTCAACGCGCCGAAGGATTGGTAAAAGACAACATCATTTCCGCCAAAGAATACGAACAATCGCGCCTGCGTTACGAAACTGCCAAAACCGCCTACGAAGCGCACGCCACCAACATTACGGCAAGCGGCGTGCGGGTTACATCGCCCATCGGCGGCTACATCAAAAGCCGTTTGGTAAGTCAGGGCGATTATGTTTCGGTAGGGCAACCCATCGCCACCGTATCGCAAAACAAACGCCTGCAACTGCGGGCGGAAGTTTCCGAAAACTATTTCAAGAGCATCAAAAATATCAATAGCGCCAATTTCAAAATGGCTTACGACAATACGGTCTATAAATTATCCGACCTGAACGGACGTTTGCTTTCGTTCGGTAAAGCGGCGGACGGGCAATCGTTTTACATTCCCGTAACCTTTGAATTTGACAACATCGGCGATATTATCCCCGGTTCGTTTACCGAAGTGTACCTGTTATCAGGTGCGCAAAACAACGTGATTTCCGTTCCTGTATCGGCTTTGACCGAAGAACAGGGATTGAATTTCGTGTACCTGCAATTGGACGAAGAAGGCTATCAAAAGCGGGAAGTAACGCTTGGACAGAATAATGGCGTAAGGGTGCAAATCCTTTCGGGATTAAAAACGGGCGACAAAGTGGTTACCAAAGGCGTGTATCAGGTGAAACTGGCTGCCATTTCATCCGCCATGCCCGAAGGTCATAGTCATTAATCCCAAATACGAAACGTTATGCTGAACAAGATAATAAAATTTTCGCTGAACAACCGTATGGTTGTTTTGGTAGCCTCTATCCTGCTCATGTTGGTGGGAACCTATACCGCTACCAACATGGAAGTCGATGTGTTTCCCGACCTGAACGCCCCTACCGTGGTGGTAATGACCGAAGCCAAGGGCATGGCTCCCGAAGAAGTGGAGCGTTTGGTCACTTTTCCCGTGGAAACGGCTGTAAACGGAGCAACCGATGTACGCCGTGTACGTTCGGCTTCCACCACAGGCTTTTCGGTCGTGTGGATAGAATTTAATTGGGGAACGGATATTTACCGCGCCCGTCAGATTGTTTCCGAAAAATTAGCCGTAGTCAAAGACGCTTTGCCGTCTAATGTCGGCAATCCGACTTTAGGCCCGCAATCGTCTATTTTGGGCGAATTGGTTATCATCGGACTGACTTCCGATAGCACTTCGTTGCAGGATTTGCGCACATTGGCCGACTGGACAATCCGTCCGCGATTGCTCTCAACGGGCGGTGTGGCACAGGTAGCCGTAATCGGTGGCGACATCAAAGAGTATCAAATACTGCTTAGCCCCGAAAAGATGAAACACTACAACATCGGTTTGGACGAAGTGATGAATGTAGTAAAAGAGATGAACCAGAACGCTTCGGGCGGCGTATTGTATGAGTACGGCAACGAATACATCATTCGCGGCGTACTATCTACCAACCAAGTATCGGCATTAGGCAAAGCCGTTGTCAAAAATATAAATGACGTTCCGATTTTACTGGAAAACATCGCCGATGTCAAAATTGGGAATAAAACGCCCAAATTGGGTTTGGCTTCCAACGATGCAAAACCCGCCGTTTTGATGACCGTTACCAAACAGCCCGCCACCAGTACGATTGAACTGACGGATAAAATCGACCAGTCGGTAGAAGATTTAAAGAAATCGCTTCCTTCAGATGTAAAAGTAACAACCGACGTATTCCGCCAGTCCCGCTTCATCGACAATTCCATCAACAATATTCAGAAATCATTATACGAGGGCGGATTCTTTGTAATCATCGTACTGGTTATCTTTTTGATGAATGCCCGAACCACTATCATATCACTGGTGACTATTCCGCTGTCGTTGGTTTCTGCTATACTGGCGCTTAAATTTATGGGATTAACCATTAACACGATGAGTTTGGGCGGTATGGCAATCGCCATCGGTTCATTGGTCGATGATGCCATTGTGGACGTGGAAAACGTATTTAAACGATTACGGGAAAACCGACAGAAACCCAAAGACGAACAAAAAACCGTGATGTCCGTGGTATTCGATGCATCGAAAGAAGTACGTATGCCGATTCTTAATTCGACACTTATCATCGTGGCAAGTTTTGTTCCCTTATTCTTCCTTTCGGGAATGGAAGGGCGTATGTTGGCGCCACTTGGTATTGCGTTCATCGTTGCTTTGTTTGCCTCTACCCTCGTCGCCCTTACGTTCACGCCCGTATTGTGCAGTTACTTGTTGGGAAAACCAAGAAAAAATAGTGATAAAGAAGAAAAAGAACCGTGGGTAGTACGCAAGTTGAAAGGCGTGTATGAGAAAGCCCTCAAATGGACGTTAATCCACAAGAAATGGGTACTTGGCGGAACAAGTGCAGTGTTGGTATTCACTATCATTTTATTTTTTACACTCGGACGAAGTTTCTTGCCTTCTTTCAATGAAGGTTCGTTTACGGTCAGCCTTAGTACGCTGCCCGGCGTATCGCTCGAAGAATCGGACAGGATAGGCGGCATGGCGGAAAAGATTCTGCTTTCCATTCCCGAAATTCAAACCGTTGGACGTAAAACGGGTCGTGCCGAACTGGACGAACACGCTTTGGGTGTCAATGTTTCGGAAATCGAAGCCCCTTTTGTATTGGATAAACGTTCAAAAGACGAACTGATGGCTGATATTCGCGAAAAATTGAAAGTGATTCCCGGCGCGAATATCGAAATCGGTCAACCGATTTCGCACCGTATCGACCACATGCTTTCGGGTACACGGGCAAATATCGCCATCAAACTTTTCGGAACCGATTTGAATAAGATGTTTGCATTGGGCAACCAAATCAAATCATCTATTCAAGACGTGGAAGGCATTGCCGACCTGAACGTGGAACAGCAGGTGGAACGTTCGCAGCTTAAAATAGAACCCAAACGTGAGTTGCTCGCTAAATACGGAATTTCGTTGCCCGAATTTGCCGAAATCATCAACGTGATGTTGGCGGGTGAAGTCGTATCGCAGGTATATGAAGGCAATAAATCGTTCGACCTGACCGTGAAAGTAAACGACGACAACCGCGCCACTGCCGACCGAATCCGCAACCTGATGGTAGATGCCAACGGGCGGAAAATTCCGTTGGGTAATATTGCCGAAGTTACATCGGCCACAGGCCCCAACACCATCAACCGCGAAAATGTAGCACGAAAGATTGTGATTTCGGCTAATGTGGCAGGGCGTGATTTGCGCGGCGTGGTAAACGATATACAAAAGAAAGTAAATACCGAAGTCCAAATGCCCGAAGGCTATCACATCGAATACGGCGGACAGTTTGAGAGCGAACAGGCGGCTTCAAAAACACTGCTTATCACGTCGATATTTTCGATATTAGTGATATTCCTGCTGTTGTTCGCCCAATTCCGAAGCGTTACCCAATCGGCGGTCATTCTGTTGAACCTGCCGTTGGCGCTCATTGGCGGGGTATTTATCATTTTCTTTACCAGCGGCATTATCAGTATTCCCGCCATTATCGGATTTATTTCTCTGTTCGGTATCGCCACACGAAACGGAATGCTGCTCATTTCGCGCTACAACGATTTGCAAAACGAAGGATTCTCTGCATTCGACAGTGTTATGCACGGTTCGTTAGACCGCTTGAACCCCATTCTGATGACCGCCTTATCTTCGGGATTGGCATTGATGCCGTTGGCATTGGGTGGCGAATTGCCCGGCAACGAAATACAAAGCCCGATGGCGCAGGTAATCCTTGGTGGACTGCTAACCTCTACATTACTCAACGGATTTATCATCCCGATTATGTACCTCGTTACCAATAAAAAAATCGTGGAAGAAGTAATCAAAGACGATGAAGTAACCGAATAAATAAGAACAGATATGAAAAAGATAGCATTTATTATAGTGGCATTACTGGCGAACATTTCGCTGTATGCCCAAAACAATATAAGTTCCGTGTTAGATTCCATTGAAGGAAACAACACTACTTTGAAAGCGTTGCGCGAAACCGCCGAAGCACAAAAGTTGGGAAACCGCACAGGCATTTACTTAGCGAATCCCGAAGTAGGATTTAACTACCTGTGGGGCAAACCCGGCGACATCGGCAACCGTACCGACATCAACGTGAAGCAAACTTTCGACATTCCGACCATTACGGGCATGAAAAGCCGCGTGGCCAACGGTCAGAATGATTTGGTGGAATGGCAGTACAAAGCCGACCGCATGAATATCCTGTTGGAAGCCAAACAGTATTGCATTGAACTGATTTACTACAACGCCTTGAAACGCGAATTGGACGTGCGCCTGCAACACGCCGAAACCATTGCCAAAGGCTACAAAGACCGTTTGGACAGAGGCGATGCCAACCGATTGGAATATAACAAGGTTCAACTGAACCTTACCACCGTTCAGGGCGAAATATCGCGCGTGGACGTAGAACGCAACGCTTTGTTATCTCAACTGAAACGACTGAACGGCGGCGTGGACATTGTGTTGAACGAAAATGAATATACACCCACACAATTGCCCTTGAATTTTAACGATTGGTATGTGCAAGCGGAACAGAAAAACCCCGTATTGGCTTATGTAAAACAGGAAATTGAAGTGAGCCAAAAGCAGGTATCATTGAGCAAAGCAATGGGTTTACCCACATTTTCGGCAGGCTACATGAGCGAAAAAGTAGTTGGACAGCAATATCAGGGGCTTACCTTCGGTGTTTCCATTCCCTTGTGGGAAAACAAAAACCGTGTGAAGCAAGCAAAAGCCGCCGTAACAGCCGCCCAATCGCGCGAAACGGACAGCAAACAGCAATTTTACGGTCAACTTCAAATCCTGTATAACCGCGCCAACGGATTAAAGATTACTGCCGATAAATACCGCCAATCGCTGGCAACGGTCAACAATACCCAACTGCTGAAAAAGGCGTTGGATGCAGGCGAAATATCGCTATTGGATTACATTTTGGAAATCGGTTTATACTACAACACCGTCAATCAGGCGTTGGAAGCCGAACGCGACTACCAAAAAGCGCTTGCCGAACTTTCGGCGGTTGAACTCTAACGCATGTAGAGCCATGAAACCAAAGAGCAAGAAAAAACGCCGCAAAGCGTTAAATCCGAAGATACAAAAACGAATCACCATCATCAGTATTGTAGCGGGAACCCTTGCCGGGTTCTGCTACTGGTGGTTCGTTTCGAGGTGCATGCACGACCATTGCTTCTACCACTACGTTCCGGCAGGCGAAGTATTTTTGGGTGTATTTATAGGTTGGGCGAGTTCTGCCACGTTTATGAATATCAGGGATAACCGATTAAAATTATAAGAATATGGATAATTGCGAAAACGGTAGTTGTTGCGCCGCAAATACTACCGAGAATAAAGCACAAAGCCCTTCGCAAACGAAGGCGTACCTGCGGGCGGGTGTTTCGTTCGCCATGCTTATCGTGGGTATCATTGCTTCGGCAATGGATGCAGGTTGGTTCGCCAACCAATGGGTACAACTGACTTGGTATATCATTGCCTATATCCCCGTGGGATTTCCCGTGCTTCGTGAAGCATGGGAAACCCTGCTGAAAAAAGATGTTTTCAGCGAATATACGTTAATGAGTATTGCCACCATCGGCGCGTTTGTCATCGGCGAATATCCCGAAGCTGTTGCCGTAATGTTGTTTTACGCCGTCGGCGAATTATTTCAGGAAGCAGCCGTAAACCGTGCACGAAAAAACATCAGTGCATTGCTCGATGTTCGTCCCGAAACTGCCAACGTGGTAAACGGCGAAGCCATTGAAACCGTTTCACCCGAAAGTGTAACGATTGGCGAAATTGTAGAAATCAAAGTCGGTGAACGGGTTCCGCTCGACGGAAAATTGATGAACGAATCGGCGGCGTTCAACACCGCAGCCTTGACGGGCGAAAGCGTTCCGCGAACCATCCGCAAAGACGAAGAAGTATTGGCAGGTATGTTGGCTACAGATAGTGTGGTACGGATTACGGTAAGCAAACCCTTTGGCGAAAGCGCCTTGTCGCGTATTCTGCAACTCGTGGAAAATGCCGCTGAACGCAAAGCCCCGACCGAACAATTCATTCGGAAATTTGCCCGTATTTATACGCCGATTGTGGTAGCGTTAGCCGCTTTAATCGTACTGTTGCCGTGGGCGTATTCGTTCCTGTCCGCAGGATTCAACTATGAATTTTTCGACTGGCTGCAACGCGGCTTGGTATTCTTGGTTATATCCTGCCCATGTGCGTTGGTGATTAGTATTCCGCTTGGTTACTTTGGCGGAATTGGTGCGGCTTCACGAAGCGGTATATTATTCAAGGGAAGTAATTACTTGGATGCTATTACCAAAGTCAATGCCGTGGTGATGGACAAAACGGGAACGTTGACGCAGGGCGTGTTTGAAGTGCAGCAAATCGTTACGGCAAACGGAATATCCGAAACCGAACTACTGCAAACCATCGCTTCGGTGGAAGCGCAAAGTACGCACCCGATTGCCAAAGCCATTGTGTCGTACAGCGAGTGGCAAAAAGTAATCCTGAACAAACCCGACAGTTCCAAAGAAATTGCAGGGCATGGATTGGAAGCCGTTGTAGGCGGCAAACACGTATTGGCAGGCAATGCAAAACTATTGGCAATGTATCAGATTGCATATCCCGCCGAAATAGCCAACATTCCCGAAACCATTGTATTGTGCGCCATCAACGGCTCGTATGCGGGATATGTGTTGGTAGCCGATGCGCCCAAAGAAGATGCTTCGCTGGCTGTTTCTTCGCTTCGGGATTTAGGTGTAAAAAATATTGTCATGTTGTCGGGCGACAAGCAGGCGATTGTTTCTAAACTGGCTTCGGAACTCAATATTATCGAAGCCTACGGCGATTTGCTTCCGCAGGGAAAAGTAGAACATATCGAAAAACTGAAAACCGACCCGACGAACAATATTGCTTTCGTTGGCGATGGTATCAATGATGCACCAGTATTGGCCATGAGTGATATTGGCATTGCAATGGGCGGTTTGGGTAGTGATGTAGCCATTGAAACGGCGGATATAATCATCCAAACCGACCAACCGAGCAAAATTGCTACTGCTATCAGGATAGGGAAAGTTACCCGCCGCATTGTCATTCAGAACATCAGTCTGGCATTCGGCGTAAAATTGATTGTATTGATTTTGGGCGCGGGCGGTGTGGCAACCCTTTGGGAAGCCGTATTTGCCGATGTGGGCGTTTCGCTGTTGGCGATACTGAATGCGGTCAGGATTTTAAGGATGAGGTTTTGATGAGAATTATAAACGAATAAATGAGATTGTTATGATTAATTACACCTCCAGCCTTAAAAAAGAGGTTGATGCAAGTATTGAAGAAATAGAGTATTCAGAAATCAGTGCGACTTCAAAATCGCTGGAGGCTTCCCGCATACTTATTGACGCCTTCAATCGGTTGAAGACATTTATTTTGTCATACAACTTTCGGGATGAGGAAGAAGAAATGTTGTTTTTCAAGGAAATCAAGCCACGATTATGTTTCCGCTTGATATACTACCGCAAAGTGTATAACATCGAAATGAACCGACCTACGGGCGTGGATAAGCAACGGGAATATTTATGCGAAGAATTGAACGAAATAAACAGGTACAACACCAAACGGCTCGACTTTATCCGCTATTATCGTTCAGGTTCCACTCATTTGGATTTCCTCTATTTCCTGCGGGGAAAAGAAGACCCGGAGCAGTATCTTGAAACATTTTACAATGAACTCGACCCGCAGTTCTCCACCAACTGCGATTTCAAGGTAGCAAGAATTTTGTCGAACGATATGCTTTCCGCCTACCTGACACACGAAATAGAGTTATTGAACGACAATGGATTCAAACCCCATTTTTTCGGCTTCCCCGCCACCAAAAAGACATGGAAGGGAAGTAAAGCCGAATTGCAGGAACAAATCCACGCTTGGGATAGCGCGGGTTCGTTCGGCGACGTGCCTCTCACACAACTATTTGACTACATTCAAAATGTATTCAATATACAATTGGATGGTAATATTTCACGGTCTTTCGGCGATTTGAAAATCCGAAATACGCCTACGCCGTTTCTTGATAAGTTGAAAGACGCTTTGTTACGGCGAATGGGCAGGAAATAAATTATACCGAGGTCGGTATTTTCCCCTCAACACTCGATTTTGATGCTGATTCAGGTCAAAATCGGGTGTTTTTCGTTGTTTTTCCCATTATACCGACCTTTTCACCAATTTTTCTTTCTGTTTTCAGCAGAAAATATCGCTGCAAAACATTGTGGATAGCCGCTTTGAAAAAATCTTCAAAAATAGTTGTACCGACCTCGTTATAAGGCACACGTAAACGTCCGAACTTTGCAGAAGCAACGGTAAAATATATTTGGTTATGACTGATAGAGAATTGATAGCGTTTATGCAAGAATGGTTCGAGCGCCTTTTAATGCGGTTCGACCGTATAGACCGGCATTTGGAAAAAATGGCAATAAAAGAAAAATTGCTGGAGGGCGAAAAGCTCTTGGACAACCAGGATGTATGCCAACTGCTCAACATAAGCAAAAGGACGCTCCAACGTTACCGCTCATCAGGCGAATTGCCCTATCAGATGATTTACCACAAAACCTTTTACAAGGAAAGCGATGTGGAAGCCTTCATCAAAGCCAACTTTGCCAAGGGGGAAAGCGAAAATCAGGACGATGAAAGTTCCGATGATACTTCGGATGAAGGTACGGATAATGATAATCCAAAAGATACGGGGGACGAACCCGAAGAAACGGACGGCGATTGAGCTGTTTGCATTTCGTCTATATTCATAAATACTAATTTTGAAAGAAGCCCGCACCGTTGAGATAACAGGCGCGGGCTTCGCTGTTTTATTATAAAAATGCTTTCGGATGATTTTTAAAGCGTAAATTTGCAGACATATAAAACGATAAGGTATGGAAACACAATTATTGAGAGATTCCGAAATATTCCCGTCAGCCGAAGTGTTGAAAGAAACACTTGGGAACGATATTTATGACGTGTTCAAATCTTTTATGGATACGGTTACAGGTGCTGAATACGGGCTGACCCATGAATGGAATTACTACAACGACGGTAAATCGTGGTTATGCAAAGTGAGCAACAAAAAGAAAACTACCTTTTGGCTGTCGGTTTGGGAAGGCTATTTTCAAATCGGATTTTTCTTTACCGAAAAACATTTGGAAGGAATTGCCGAATTAGATATTGCTGAAAGTATCAAAGAGGATTTTTGCAAAGCGAAGCCTATCGGAAAACTGCTTCCGATGATTTTCAAGATTTCCCGAAAGGAACAATTGGACGATTTACAGAAAGTAATGGCGTTTAAAAAGAGTTTGAAGTAAACTATCATGGAAAATGAAAGTATAAAACCTGCTGCGGCCTGCGGACTATACTGCGGCGCTTGCGGAAAATTCAAAAAAGGAAAATGTGTCGGATGTCGCGGCAATGAAAAAGCCTCATGGTGCGATATTCGCAAGTGTTGCATTGAACACAACTACACATCCTGCGCCGATTGCACGGATTTTACCGACTTGAAACAATGTAATAAATTCAATAACACCATCGGGAAAATATTGGGTGTTGTCCTCAATTCCAATCGCTTTGCATGTATATACCGTATCAGGGAAGTCGGACATGACGCTTTTGCACTCGAAATGGAAGAAAAAGGATTACAAACACTGAAAAGAAGATAGATTTATATGAAGCAAAAAATATTCTTAGCAACCGCGTTATTCCTGCTGTTCCAACTATCAGGATTCGCACAAACCAAAATAAAAGTATCGGACGATATTGAGTTGATTCAACTATCGCCGAAGGCTTATGTTCATGTATCCGTTTCCGAAATGAAAGGATTCGGCAAAGTATCATCCAACGGCTTGGTATTGGTTGATGGCAATAAGGCATTTCTTTTTGATACACCCGTAACCAACGAGCAAACCGAAACATTGGTAACATTTATTGCCGATTCTCTGCACGCAACAGTTATAGGCTTTGTTCCCAATCATTGGCATGAGGACTGCATGGGCGGTCTGGCTTATTTGAATAAAAAAAAGATAAAGTCTTACGCCAACCAAAAGACAATCGACATTGCGAAGGAGAAAGGGCTGCCTATTCCGAAAAAAAGCTTTAAAGATTCGCTTTCGTTGAAATTGAATGATGTTGAAATAGATTGTTACTATTTTGGCGGCGGTCATACGACCGACAACATCGTGGTATGGATTCCTTCGGAAAAAATCTTGTTTGCGGGTTGCATGGTAAAAGAAATGCGTTCCACAGGACTTGGCAACCTTTCAGATGCCGATGTGAAAGCATGGCCATCGACCATTCAAAAGGTGATTGACAAATTCCCCTCGGCGGAAGTTGTTATCCCTGGACATGGACAATATGGCGGAAGAGAATTGCTGATTCATACACAGGAATTATTATCGAAATAATGAAAATGATTATCGACGAAGTTCGTCAGACGCTAAAAGATAGTGTTGACGAGAAGACAAAAAATAGCACTAAACATTTCTTCAAGGAAGAAGTTCAGTCGTATGGGGTGAAAATTCCGATAGTTAATCAAATCAGCAAGGTGTTTTTCGATAAGGTAAAAGGACGAACCAAAGCGGAAATTTTTGATTTGTGCGAAACACTTTGGCAGTCGGGTAATCTCGAAGAATCAATTATCGCCTGCAATTGTTCGTATGCATTGCGCAAACAATATGAACGGAGCGATTTTGAAATTTTTGAACGATGGGTGCAAAATTATGTGAATAATTGGGCTTCGTGCGATACGCTGTGCAACCATTCTATCGGCGTATTTATTGAAATGTACCCCGAATACGTTCAACGTCTGAAAGTATGGGCGACATCCGAAAACCGTTGGACACGCCGTGCCGCAGCCGTTACGCTGATTATTCCCGCCCGAAAGGGATTGTTTTTGGATGATATTTTTCAGATAGCAACTACCCTGCTTCACGATAAAGACGACTTGGTTCAAAAAGCTTACGGCTGGATGCTGAAAGCCGCAAGCGAAGCGCATCAGAAAGAGGTATTTGATTTTGTCATCAAGCATAAAACGACCATGCCGCGAACGGCACTTCGGTACGCCATTGAAAAAATGCCTGCGGAAATTCAAAATAGATTTAAAATGCAATCCCGATAAATCTGTCGAGCTGCGGGAAAAGTATCACGGAATTACAGAAACCGATTTTAAAACACCCTTGTGGAATCTCGTCAGTTTAGAAAGTGATGTACCCGATGAGTTAATTAAAGAATTAATCAGGCATTCGGTCGATGAAGTAATTCTGAAATTGCCGAAAAAGAAACAGGAAGAATACAAAAAAAACTTTCGCATGTAAAATTCACACACGAAAGGCTTTTTCAAATTCACATTTTTTCAAATGCCGAGATTATTCGCTAAATCTTCTTTCCGATATAAAATACATAGCCGTAATATGCTTTGTATTTGCGATATAACTCTACTTCATACCGCTCGGATTTTATTAATTCCTCTGCGGCTTTGTTGCCGTTATACTTTTTCAGAAAGGATTCTTCCATTTGTGGTTGCTGGGCGTAATAATAGTCTGTCCAACAGGTTTCGGGGACGACAAAAGTAGCCATCGGAAGATAACCTGCTTTTTGCATTTGCGCTACCTTGTTCGCGATGGTATCCATTTCGGGATAGGCTTTATCCCAAAAATTCTGAATTTCAGCAGGCCGTTCGTCGGTAAACCATGTGTTTTCCGTAACTGCGATATATCCGCCCTGTTTCAGAAATTTCCGCCACTCGTTTAGCCCGCGTTCAAACCCAATGTTGTAAATTGCGCCTTCCGACCAAATCAAGTCTAATTCGTCTTCTTGAAACGGAAGATTTTCCATATTGCCGACAATGCCTTTCACTCTGTTGTGAAATTTCTTGTCTTGGGCATTTTGGTTGAACTGATTGATAAAGTCAGGCCATAAATCAACACCGATAATTTCGCAGGGTATGTTTTCTGCCAATACCATTGTCTGGCCGCCTGTTCCGCAGCCGATATCGGCAACTTTGGACTTGTCCGTAAGGTCATCTATAAAACTCAATGCTTTGAACGTTATTTCGGGACTCCCGGGGCCTTGCCGCATAGCCGTCAGGTTAAGGAATGTATCTGATTAAAAATCAAGAATTTGCGTTTGATTCTTGAGATTCAAAAATTTCACGTAATATTATGGGGGTATCCCAAATGAAAATTTATTATTCTATACAGAAAAAATACGAGAGGTATTAAG
>Ga0208197_1001846_pt1 | contig 19946 bp, 3 predicted proteins | sample AD_JPNNA4_MetaG_FD_184444 | JGI IMG/M metagenome (GOLD analysis project Ga0208197, IMG submission 184444) | Active sludge microbial communities of municipal wastewater-treating anaerobic digesters from Japan - AD_JPNNA4_MetaG (SPAdes) (version 2) | ecosystem: Engineered > Bioreactor > Anaerobic >...
AGTTCCGGAGGACGCCGTCCACACCTACCTGAGCACGTCCTTCGTCGACACCGCCTGACGGCGCGAAAAGGCACGACCCGAACGGGGCAGGAGCGGCAGCAGGTATGCCGTTCCGGCCCCGTTCGCATGTCCGGTGCGCCTCCGAGGGCGACCGGAGTGTGCCCGAAGGTCATGCGCCGGTCTGTCAACAGTAAAGACTTCGCCAGGGCCTGGTCTTGATTCTCCACGTTGGCTTGATGACGATCCCCGCGCTCCAAGACAATCCACCTGTCGGGCGTCTGCCCGGCACCGCGAAAAAGCGGTGGGGGAAAAGGAGAATAGTATGCTTCGTCATGCGCGAAATCGGGCACTATCTGCAATGGGGGCGCTTGTCTTGGCCGCCGGTGTCGGCGTGTCCTCGGCCAGTTCCGCGGTCGCTGCGACGGTCCCACTGACGGTGACAGTGTCTCCCGTCCCAGGCGGCTACTCGATGGCGACGGCGGGGAACGTGCTGGCGACCTTCAATCTCAACGTCACAGGTGTGGACGTCACGAGCTTCACCCTTGCCGTCGCCGCCACCGGGACTCCCGTGCCTGCTGCGGTGACCTACAACAGCACCTCTCGGGTGGCGAAGCTCGATCCGACCGTGAATCTCGCCTCGGACACGGTCTACCGGGCGACGCTCAGCACCGCGATCCGCAGCGGCAGCGAGGTCCTTCCGACGACCACGTGGACCTTCACGACGGGTCTGGCGCCCGTCGCGCAGTATCAGTGGCCGGTTCCTTCGTCGACGGCCGTCGAGCCCTGGACGATCGCCCAGGTCACGTTCAACGAGGTCGTGACAGGAGTGAACGCGTCGACCTTCACGTTGACGAACAACGTGACCGGAGCGGTGACCCCAGCGGTGGTCTCGTCGGATCTGGGCCGGGTGTGGAGGCTGGTGCCACTATCGCCGATGGCCGAAGACACGTGGTACACCGTTCGAGTCGGCGGCGGGGCGACGGCAATTCGCGATCTCGCCGGAAACCCCTTCGCGGCGACGAGCTGGACATTCTTGACAGGAATGCGTCCACTCTTGCAGACCTGGAATGTCGCGCCGAATGCTACCGGTGTCTCGACCTCGACCGCGCTGGCGATGGGTTTCTCCGAGACCATCACCGGAATCGGTGCGACGACGTTCACTCTCAAGGTGCTCTCGACGGGGGCCAGTGTCCCGGCGAACGTGACCTGGTCGCCTTCGACGGGAACTTGGGTCTTGACCCCGACGGCGCCCCTGGCATCGGCCACACAGTATCGACTCACCTTGACCGGCGGAACGGCTGCGATCCGCGACCTCGCGGGCAACCCGTTGGCGTCCATGGCGTGGAACTTCACGACCGGGTGAGGTGAGGACCTCGCGACCGGGTCAGGGATCGGCGCCTGGGTTTAGTAGCCCTGCTCAGGCTGAGGGTTGGCCCTGACCCGGCTGGCGATTCGGCTCAGGCCGACGGGAGTGATCCCCAGGTGCCGGGCGACGTCCTTCTGGGTGAGGTCATCCAGAAGGTGGGGGTAGTCGTGCACGAACTGGCGGTAGCGCTCCTCGGGGGTCATCGTCAGCAACTCCCGCTCCCGCTTCTCCTTGGCGAGGGTGTAGGAGAAGAGGGCAGCGAGGAGGGCGTTCGACCACTCGACGTACCGGCTGCACAGCCACTCGAGATGCCGGCCGTCCAGGCGGTCGAGCTCGGCATGGCGCAGTGCGGTCGCCTTGGTCGGGCTCGCCGCCATCGCCCGCAGCGCCGGCACCTTGGGCACATTGTTGAGGGAGCCAAGGCGACGCAGGCCGGACGGGGCGATTGAACTCATCGACGCGACGATGTCACCCGGCTCGCAGAAGCTGACGATCCATTCGCGGCGTTGGCTGTCGGGAGCCGAGATAACGACGGTTCCGCGGCGCACGACGTAGAAGTACGGCACGTTGGCGCCGACATCGAAGAGGACGGTCCCCTTGCGCATCCTGACGACGTTGAGGTGAGGAGCGAGCGTGTCCCAAGCAGGCAGGCTCCCGCCTGCGAGCGTCTCCAGAACCCCCCGAAGGGACGTGCCTGCCGCTGGCACTGACATCGGCATTACGTTGACCCCGAGCACGGTGACCCCTCCGCGTCCACCCTGGCAGCGCAGATTGCGCCACTGGCTAGGCAACTTACCCTTGCAAGCATCCATTGTGGGTTGAGAGATGATCCCGATCAAGTGAAACCCGCCAGGCTTGATCTGAGTTAAGTCGTCTAGAGACAACGAGCCGGAGATCCGGTAGCCTGCCCTCGAAAGCGGTTCCATAGCGTCACACGCATGCCCGTCCCTCGGGGGACACCAGGGGCGCGAGCGGCGGCGCTAGCGGGGTAGTCGGGCTTGGGGGGCCAAGCCTGCCGTCATACGGGATGTGGGACCCGACGGAGGGAAAAGGACAACAATGAACGGTTCGATCTTTGTGATCGGGGCGCGGGGTTCTGGCGTGCACAGGGCGCCCTTGGACCGCGCGGCTAGAGTCCGCCGATTCGCGGCCGGGGTCGTCATCACTGCGATGGCGATGCTCGGCCTGCATGCGGCTCCGGTCCTTGCGGCTGGCAGCTGTGGCGACGGCGTCGTCACCTGTGGCGTCGTGTCGAAGGAGGTGGTGAACCCGAAGCCCATCTACCAGGTCGGGGACACCGTCACCTATCGACTGACCTTCCAGTGCAGTTCGTTGGAACAGAACTGCGGCATCGGCACTGCTGTCGATGTCCTGGACCCCAACCTCTCGGTCACGTCCGGTGCGGTGGTCCTGCCCAACCCGCTGCCGTTCCCCATGACCTACGCCTGGGGTGGCACCGGCGGCAACACGCTGACCTTGACGCTGGGCAACGCCACCACGCCTTGGCCGGACGGCTCGACGTTCTCCGTCTACGTCACCGCGACCGTGAAGAGCTATCCGCTCACGGCCCCGGTGGGCGTCATCAACAACCAGACGACCCTGTCGGTCACGCGAGGAAGCGCAATCAGCTCCGCCATCGTCCCGATCAACGTCGCCCAGCCGGTGAAGGACTTCGGCCTGCGCAAGTCCTCGGTCTCTAGCATCGCGCCCGGGGAAAACGCCACGTTCCAGATCTCCTTCACCCGCCCAACGCGCGTGGGCGGTGTGGACGTGACGTCCGCGGTCGTCACCGACCCGCTTCCTGCCGACCTTCAGTATGTGTCGAGCACGGCTGCCTACGCGGCCCCCGGGTGGACAACGTCCTATGACCCGGCTACCCACACCGTCACCTGGAACCTCGGCGCGATTCCCGCCGGTTCGAGCATGAACTGCGACGCCCAAGGGCTCAACTGCTACGCGTACACCGTGTTGTACGTGACCGTGAAGGTGCCGCCGAACTCGATCACGGGGACGATGCCGCCCGCAGGCACCGTCTACACCAACACGGCGAGTGCCGTGCTGACTTACAAGGACGGCGCTACCGCTGACGTTTCTGCCACTGGCACCGTCACGACCGCTACGCCGGTTGTCAAGTCGGCCGTGGCCAAGTACGGCCCGGCCAAGGTTGCCCCGGGCGGCCAAATCGTGTGGCGTGTCACCAGCATGAACAACGGCAACGTCAGCCTGGCCAACGCGACGCTGACCGACAAGTTGCCCACCACGACCCTCACCAACATCGAACTCTTCCGCCAATACACGGGTTACCAACCAATGAACCCGGCGACCGGGACTGTCACCATCGAGTTCTCGCCCGATGGAACGACCTGGGGGTCAGCCGTCATCGTCAATGCCGCGCTCACGACTCCGACGGTCTTCCCGGTTCCGGCCGGTAGCACCTACTGGCGCATGACGACGGCGAACCTGCTGCCAGGACAGTCCCTCGACATGGCTCTGCGCGCGACGGTGCCCTTGGACACGTCGCTCGATGCGACAGTTGTCAACTGCGCTTCGATGACATCATCGACTACGAGCTTCACTGCGCCCACTGACAGTTGCGTCACGACGACCGTCGACCCGCCCGAGGTGGTCCTGACCCCGATCAAGGGCTTGCAGATCACCGGCCCCAACGCGCCGACCTCCGTCACTCCGTTGGAAGTCTTCGACTGGGTGATCGGCTTCGTTGCGCGATCCTCGGTCCCCCTGACGTCCGCGACCGTGTCGGACGTCATCCCCCCGCAGTTCGAGGTCATCGGCGTCACCTGTTTCACCTCGCTGGGCACCGGCAGCGGCGATGGCACTGCGGTGCTGGGCGGCAGTTGCCCGAAATACCCCGTCCCGGCCTACACGACGGAAGTGCTTGCTGACGGGTCTGGGACGCTCGTCCTCTTCAAGGACATGCCCCTCCCGCCCGTGACCTACCCCGACCAGAACTTCCTCGGGTACGGACTGCACATTCAGGTGCGCGTCAAGCCGGGCACGTCGGTCGCCGACTACACCAACACGGTCAAGGTCAGCACCAACGACCAGGTCACGGCGTGCTACCTGGATTACGGCGTGATCCAGACGACCGACACGACCGACATCGACCAGGACGGCAACACGACCGAAACGATCTGCACGAACAAGGCGATCGTCAAAGTCATCGAGGCCGAGACCGTGCAGGTGCGCAAGTGGGACATTGGTGACACCACCCTGGGCAACATCTTCCAGGAGACGGGCACCACGACGCCCCCGGCCGGATCCCTGGAGACCGTGTGCCCCGACTGGGACGGCTACACCCGCTACCCCTGTGTCGCTCAGACCCTCCCCGGTGGCTCGTTCAGCTACCGGATCGAGATGACCAACGTCGGCAACGTGCCGATGACCGACTACGTGCTCTACGACGTGCTGCCCGTCATCGGTGACACCGGCGTTGGCCAGTTGCTCAGCGGCGGTCAGCGGGGGACTGAGTGGTCACCCGTGCTCACTGGCCCCGTCGTGCTGGACGCCGCCCTCTCCACGTCCACCAACAGTGGCTACCTCGTTGAATACAACCTGACGAGCAACCCTTGCCGTCCGGAGCTGAACCAGGACGCTGCCACCCCGGATGCCACCTGGCAGACGACGTGCAGCGACGTCTGGTACACCGAAGGTCAGATCACCGACTGGAGCACGGTCAAGTCCTTCCGGATCACGCTCTTCCAGCCCGTCGATGGTGTCTACCCGACCTGGCTCGCGGGTCAGGGCCTGGTCTTCGTCGTGCCGATGAAGGCTCCGCTCAACGCGCCGCAGTCGACCTTCGAGCCGCTGGACCTGTCGACGGCGTGGAACTCGGTCGCGTACCGCGGCTTCCGCGTCATGGCTGGAGCCGACCCGAAGTGGCTGCCGCCGGCCGAACCTCGCAAGGTCGGCATCGTCGTCCCCTTCACCGTTCCGCCGGCTGTGTCGGTGGGTGACTACTTCTGGTACGACACCAACGACAACGGCCTGCAGGACGACGGGGAAGCGCCCGTCGTAAAAGCCACAGTTCAGTTGCTCGATGTCGACCGCAACGTGCTGGGCACGACGACGACAAACACGAACGGGTACTACTCCTTCGTCAACCTCGTGCCTGACACGAACTACATCATCAAGTTCGTCAACCCCGACCCCGCCTACCAGTTCACGCTTCAAAACGTGGGCGGCGTCACGGACAACAGCCGCACCGACGACCTCACCGACTCCGACGCCGACCCGGTTACCGGGGAGATCGCCTTCAACTCCGGCCCCGTTGGGAACAACGATCCGGGTGGCCCGACGGAGGCTGACGCAGGCACCGACAACCCGGGCCTGGACGCCGGTCTGGTGAAGAAACCGACCGGGGTCTCGATCGGTGACTACGTCTGGTACGACAACAACCGTGACGGTCTGCAGACCTCGGGCGAGCCGGCATACGTTGGCATGACCGTCAACCTGCTCGACTCGAACGGCGACCCGGTCCTGGTCGACGGCAACCCCGTCACCACGACGACGGACGCGAACGGCTACTACTCCTTCCTCAACCTCAACGCCGGTCAGACCTACATCGTCGAGTTCGTCAAGGCGGCCGACGAGTCGTTCACGACGCAGGACGTGACGGTCAACCCGGACGACGCCAAGGACTCCGACGCCGACCCGACGGGGCGCGCCACCGTGACCGCACCGATGTCGGGCGCCAATAAGGCGACTGACGGCGCCGGCGTTTGGGCCGACGAACCGACGATTGACGCCGGCATCGTCAAGTACAACCTCCTGCTGGACAAGGTTCTGACGACGGTCGCTCCTTACCGCCCGGGTCAGACCGTGACTTACACGCTGACGCCGACGAATGACGGTCCCGCGACGGCGCTGGAAGGTTGGTCGGTTACCGACCTGCTCCCGGACGGCTTGACTGTCACGAGCGTCGATGGCGGCGACAACTACTCGTGTTCAAACACCACCAGTACCGCTACCTGCACCAGCTCGGTTCGGTTGGTGCCCGGTGTGCCTGGTGACGTCATCACGGTGAAGGCAACCATCTCGGCCACGGCGACAGGCAGCCTGACGAACGTCGCCTATGTCGACAAGGCTCCTGATGATGTCACCGAGACGGTCCCGCTGGGGACGGTCCCGACGACGACCACCGACACGGCACGGTCTATAACCGACAACGACGACGAAGCGAAGCTGGACCTGGTCCCGTACGTCTCCGTCGGTGACTACGTCTGGTACGACGTGAACCGTGACGGCCTGCAGACCTCGGGTGAGCCGGCATACGTTGGCATGACCGTCAACCTGCTCGACTCGTTGGGCAACCCGGTCCTGGTCGACGGCAACCCCGTCACCACGACGACCGACGCTGATGGGTATTACTCCTTCACGGACCTGGACCCGAGCACGGAGTACGTCATCCAGTTCGTCAAGCGGGCCGATGAGACCTTCACGAGCATCGACGCCGGTGGCGTGACCACCAACAGCGCGACCGGTGACTTGACCGACTCCGACGCCGCGGCGGACGGGACGGTGCGCTTCACGACGACGGCAACCGGGGCGAACCTGGCCAGCGCGTTGGCGGGTCCGCGGGCCGACAACCCCGGCATCGATGCCGGTGTCATCCGCTACAACCTGCTGCTGGAGAAGGCGTTGACGCCGACTGGCCCGTACTACGAGGGCTCGACTGTGACGTACACCTTGACCCCGAGCAATGCGGGTCCGGTTGACGCAATGGCCGGTTGGTCGGTGACGGACGTCCTTCCCGAGGGGCTGACCTTGGTCTCCATGGTCGGGGACGGCTATGACTGCACCACGACGCCCGGGACGTGCGTGAGCACCAAGACGCCGTTGGCTGCGGGGAAGTCGGGGAATGTCATCACGGTGAAGGCGACGATTGGCGCCGACGTCACGGGGTCGCTGAAGAACGTCGCTTATGTCGACAAGGCGCCCGAGGATGGCACTGAGACGATTCCTCTCATCGTCCCCGAGCTGGCTAAGGACACCGCCGACACCGACACGGACAACGACGCCGAGGCGTTGGTGACGGTGGCTTCGAAGGTGTCGATTGGTGACTACGTGTGGATCGACACGAACCGTGACGGTCTGCAGACATCGGGTGAGTCCGGTATCAAGGATGTGCTTGTGACGTTGACCGACGCCTCGGGCACTCCGCGCACGACGACGACGGATGCGTCCGGTTACTACTGGTTCGACGACCTCACACCTGGGGCGGCCTACACCCTGACGTTCACCAAGCCCAGCGGTTACACGTGGACGACTCAGGACGTCTCGGGTGACACGGCTGACACGGACGCCGGGGCTGACTCGGATGTGCTGCCGGCGGATGGGACGGTGTCGTTCACCGCGCCCGCGTCCGGCACCAACCTCACCGGCGCGCTCGTCACGGACAACCCGACGCTCGATGCTGGTCTTGTCGAGCTGGTGTCGGTCGGTGACTACACCTGGTTGGACGTCAACCGGGATGGCATCCAGGATGCGGGGGAGTCCCCGTTGGCCGGGGTGACTGTGAAGCTGTACGACGCCAGTGGGGCCTTGGTGGGGACCAAGGTCACGGACGCCACGGGGTACTACTGGTTCACGGATCTGTTGGCCGGGGCGACGTACACGATCGAGTTCGTGAAGCCTGCGGGCTACACGTATACACCGGTCGTCAATGCTGACCCGACGGCGAACAAGGACGGCGGGCTGGACTCTGATGCTCCGGTGGCTGATGGCAAGGTCACTTTTGTGGCCGAGTCCACGGGCGCCAATGCTCCTGGTGCGACTGCGACGGACAACCCGACCATCGATGCGGGCTTTGTTGAGCTCGTCTCGATTGGTAACTACGTCTGGTACGACCGCAACCGGGATGGCCTGCAAGGCGCTGTCGCGGACGAGCCGGTCGTGGCTGGCGTCACGGTGAACCTGCTGGATGCTGCCGGGAACCCGGCGGTCCTGCCTGGTGGTGCTCCGGTGACGACGACCACGGATGCCAACGGGTTCTACTCGTTCACGAACCTGCTGGCGGGTGAGACCTACGTGGTCGAGTTCGTCAAGCCGGTTGACACGGTGTTCACTCTGGTGAATGCCGAGGCTAACGCCGAGGACACGAAGGACTCTGACGCGAACACGTCAACTGGGCGCGTGACTGTGGTTGCTCCCTCAACGGGGGCGAACTCGGCGACCACTCCGGACAACCCGACCATCGACGCCGGGCTCATCGAGCTCGTCTCGATCGGTGACTACGTCTGGTATGACCGCAACCGTGACGGCCTTCAGAGTGCTGGCGAACCGGCGGTTCCTGGTGTCACGGTGAACCTGCTGGATGCTGCCGGTAACCCGGCGGTCCTTCCGGGTGGTGCTGCGGTGACGACGGTCACGGACGCGAACGGGTTCTACTCGTTCAACAACTTGATCGGCGGCGTCACCTATGTGGTCCAGTTCGTCAAGCCGGCGGACACCGTGTTCACGACGCAGGACGTCACGGTGAACCCGGACGACGCGAAGGACTCGGATGCCGATCTGGTGACTGGCAAGGTGACCGTGGTGGCCCCGGTGACGGGTCTCAACTCGAGGACCACTCCGGATGACCCGAAGATCGATGCCGGGCTGATCGAGCTCGTCTCGGTCGGTGACTACGTCTGGTGGGACACCAACCGTGACGGCTTGCAGGACTCCACGGACGTGCCGCTTGCGGGCGTTCGGGTTCACCTGCTCGACTCGACCGGCACTGAGGTCACCAGCGTTTCGACCGACGCCAACGGGTTCTACTCGTTCACCGGTCTGATCGGTGGCGCGTCCTACTCGGTGGTGTTCGACACGCCGGCGCAGTTCGTGCCGACGGCGACGAACGTCTCCGCTGACACCAGCAATTCGGCGACGACTGACCTGACTGACTCCGACCCGATCGCTGGCGTGGTGGCCTTCACCGCACCGGAGTCCGGGAACAACTCGGCGACCACCCCGGACAACCCGGGTCTGGACGCGGGCTTCATCAAGCTCGTGTCGGTCGGTGACTACGTCTGGTACGACGGGAACCGTGACGGCGTGCAGGACGAGGGCGAAGCCCCGGCGTCTGGCGTGGTGGTCAACCTCTACGACGCCAAGGGTGTCCTCGTGACCTCCACGACCACGGACGAGAACGGGTTCTACTCGTTCACCGACCTGCTCGCGGGTGCCACTTACACCATCGAGTTCGTCAAGCCGGCCGACACCGTGTTCACCCTGATCAATGTGGGCAACGATGCGGCTGACTCCGACGCCGACCTCGTGACCGGCAAGGTGACCTTCACCGCGCCGACCGACGGGTTCAACTCGGCGACCGCGCCGGATGACCCGAAGATCGACGCCGGGCTTATCGAGCTCGTCTCGATTGGTGACTACGTCTGGTACGACCGCAACCGGGATGGCCTGCAAGGTGCTGTCGCGGACGAGCCGGTCGTGGCTGGAGTCACGGTGAACCTGCTGGATGCTGCCGGTAACCCGGCGGTCCTGCCTGGTGGTGCTCCGGTGACGACGACCACGGATGCGAACGGGTTCTACTCGTTCACGAACCTGCTGGCGGGTGAGACCTACGTGGTCGAGTTCGTCAAGCCGGTTGACACGGTGTTCACTCTGGTGAATGCCGAGGCTAACGCCGAGGACACGAAGGACTCTGACGCGAACACGTCAACTGGGCGCGTGACTGTGGTTGCTCCCTCAACGGGGGCGAACTCGGCGACCACTCCGGACAACCCGACCATCGACGCCGGGCTCATCGAGCTCGTCTCGATCGGTGACTACGTCTGGTATGACCGCAACCGTGACGGCCTTCAGAGTGCTGGCGAACCGGCGGTTCCTGGTGTCACGGTGAACCTGCTGGATGCTGCCGGTAACCCGGCGGTCCTTCCGGGTGGTGCTGCGGTGACGACGGTCACGGACGCGAACGGGTTCTACTCGTTCAACAACTTGATCGGCGGCGTCACCTATGTGGTCCAGTTCGTCAAGCCGGCGGACACCGTGTTCACGACGCAGGACGTCACGGTGAACCCGGACGACGCGAAGGACTCGGATGCCGATCTGGTGACTGGCAAGGTGACCGTGGTGGCCCCGGTGACGGGTCTCAACTCGAGGACCACTCCGGATGACCCGAAGATCGATGCCGGGCTGATCGAGCTCGTCTCGGTCGGTGACTACGTCTGGTGGGACACCAACCGTGACGGCTTGCAGGACTCCACGGACGTGCCGCTTGCGGGCGTTCGGGTTCACCTGCTCGACTCGACCGGCACTGAGGTCACCAGCGTTTCGACCGACGCCAACGGGTTCTACTCGTTCACCGGTCTGATCGGTGGCGCGTCCTACTCGGTGGTGTTCGACACGCCGGCGCAGTTCGTGCCGACGGCGACGAACGTCTCCGCTGACACCAGCAATTCGGCGACGACTGACCTGACTGACTCCGACCCGATCGCTGGCGTGGTGGCCTTCACCGCACCGGAGTCCGGGAACAACTCGGCGACCACCCCGGACAACCCGGGTCTGGACGCGGGCTTCATCAAGCTCGTGTCGGTCGGTGACTACGTCTGGTACGACGGGAACCGTGACGGCGTGCAGGACGAGGGCGAAGCCCCGGCGTCTGGCGTGGTGGTCAACCTCTACGACGCCAAGGGTGTCCTCGTGACCTCCACGACCACGGACGAGAACGGGTTCTACTCGTTCACCGACCTGCTCGCGGGTGCCACTTACACCATCGAGTTCGTCAAGCCGGCCGACACCGTGTTCACCCTGATCAATGTGGGCAACGATGCGGCTGACTCCGACGCCGACCTCGTGACCGGCAAGGTGACCTTCACCGCGCCGACCGACGGGTTCAACTCGGCGACCGCGCCGGATGACCCGAAGATCGACGCCGGGCTTATCGAGCTCGTCTCGATTGGTGACTACGTCTGGTACGACCGCAACCGGGATGGCCTGCAAGGTGCTGTCGCGGACGAGCCGGTCGTGGCTGGAGTCACGGTGAACCTGCTGGATGCTGCCGGTAACCCGGCGGTCCTGCCTGGTGGTGCTCCGGTGACGACGACCACGGATGCGAACGGGTTCTACTCGTTCACGAACCTGCTGGCGGGTGAGACCTACGTGGTCGAGTTCGTCAAGCCAGCTGACACTATCTTCACGATCCAGGACGTCACGGTGAACCCGGACGACGCTAAGGACTCGGATGCCAATGAGGTGACTGGCAAGGTGACCGTGGTGGCCCCGTCAACGGGTCTCAACTCGGCGACCACTCCGGATGACCCGAAGATCGATGCCGGGCTCATCGAGCTCGTCTCGATCGGTGACTACGTGTGGTGGGACACCAACCGCGACGGCCTCCAGACGGAAGGCGAGCTGCCCATCCCGGGCATCACCGTCAACCTTCTCGATGCCGAAGGCAACCCGGCGGTCCTGCCTGGTGGTGCTCCGGTGACGACGACGACCGATGCGAACGGGTTCTACTCGTTCAACAACCTCATCGGCGGGGTCGACTACGTCGTGCAGTTCGTCAAGCCCGACAACACCACGTTCACGTGGATGCTGTCAGGTGACAACAGCGCGATCGACTCCAACGCCGACGTCAACGGTCTGGCGCCGGTCACGGCGCCGCTCACCGGCGAAAACTCGCTTGAGACGCCTGACGACCCGAAGATCGACGCGGGCCTGGTCAAGCTGGTCTCGGTCGGTGACTACGTCTGGTACGACGTCAACCGTGACGGCATCCAGGGCGAGGGCGAAGCCCCCGTTCCTGGCGTGACGGTCAACTTGTACGACGACGAGACCGGCGAGCTGCTGGCCACGGCGGTGACCGACGAGAACGGGTTCTACTCGTTCACCGACCTCTGGGCGGGCGCGAGCTACACGATCGAGTTCGTCAAGCCTTCCGGGACGTCGTTCACCTCGGTGGACTCCGGCGACGACGCGCTGGATTCCGACGCGGACCTCGTTACTGGCACGGTGACCTTCACCGCGCCGAGCGACGGGCTCAACTCGGCGGTCACGCCGGATAACCCGACGATCGACGCCGGTCTCGTGAAGTTCAACCTGACCCTCACCAAGGTTCTGTCCACCACGGGTGTCATCTACCCGGGTGACACGGTGACGTTCACGTTGACTCCGCACAACGACGGGCCGGTCGACGCCCTCGCTGGTTGGTCGGTGACTGAGGTCGTGCCCGCTGGGCTGACCTTCGTCTCGATGACTGGTGACGGCTACACCTGCACCGGCACCACCTGTGTCGCCGAAGGCATCCTGGCTGCTAGAGCTGACGGGAACCCGATCACGGTCACCATGACCGCGGGCACCGCCGTCTCGAGCCGCAACATCGCCTTTGTCGACAAGGCTGGGACGGAGGGGCCTGAGACCAACCCGTTGGTGACCCCGACGACGGACACTGACACGACCACGTCCGAGACGGACAACGACAGCGAAGCCGCCGTCATCGTCTCGCCGTTCCTGCCCAACACGGGCACGGACGTGGCGCCGTTCCTCACAGTCGCTCTCGGCCTGATGGCTGCCGGTGGCCTGCTGCTCGCAGCAACCCGCCGCCGCCGCCGCGCGACCGAGGAGTGAGCACCAGCCGGGGGTAACCCCGTAACGACTCGGCCCGGGCGACCCACATCGCCCGGGCCGAGTGCGTTCGGTCGAAGACCAGGTCCAGCCGCTTGGTCACGAGCCGGCCTTGACGATGATCTTGGTCAACGAGCATCACCTTACGTGTGGCGACCTACCAATTCTTTACTCCAGCTCGCTCAACAGGGCTAACTCGCCGGTGCCGGCGGTCCCCTAATCCCCATAGGGTTTTGTCCGGGGGTCAGGTATCTGAACGCACGGCGACTTGGCTCATCTGTGTCCGACGAGTGGGGGGTTCACGCCGTTATGCCATCATTCATCCCGCGGTCAAGGTCGGATCGCGGCAACGCGGCATACCGGGCGGCGTGGACGCGCCGCCCCGCCGCGACCGTTGGTCTCCTCGCGGTCATCGCCGCCTCAACGGTCGTTCCCATGCTCCTCGTCGCACCGCCGGCGGCGGCCGCGCCAGCCCCGGTCGTCGCGCCAGCGGTCAGCCCCGAGACGTCACCATTGGTCGGGCTGGCTCCGGCCGCGGCCCCGGCCCCGGCGCCCGCCGTCAACGAGATCAACGGGGTCGTCTGGCTCGACATCGACGGCGACGGCATCAACGACGCCACCGAGACCGGGTTCACCCGGTGCGGCGTCACCCTGCGTGATGGCACTGGCACGGTCGTGGCCACCCGCACGACGACGAGCACCGGGCTCTACTCCTTCACCGGGCTCACCCCCGGCCAGGGCCCCTACTCGTTGAGCATCACCCGATCAACGACGACCTACCCCGATCCATCCAACTGGGTCATCTCTGCGCCTCCGGGACCCGACGCAACGCCCTATGTGGGCACGGACAACGACGCCACTGCCGGCGCGGACCCCCGGGTGGGCGCTATCTCGAACGCCACTCCCGGCACGTCGTACGACGTGGCCATCCGGCCTCGACCTGAGCTGGCGCTGGGCTTCTTCCGGCCCGGCATCATCGACGGCACCGGCCCCTTCAACACCCTCGGTGGCTGCACGGGTGCAACCGCGCTGGGCCAGCCTGGCGACGACTGCGGGACCAGCAACGGCCAATTGCGCACCGGTGACACCTTGACGACCGTCTGGTCGGTCACGGGCGACAACTTCGAGCCTGGGACGACCTCATGGGGCGACATGGTCTTCGAACAGACCATCGTCCCCACCGGCGGCGCGGTGGCGACCTTCACGAGTATCCCCGTCTCGTGTATCCCGCCGCCCAACGGCACGGGTGGGACGGGCAGCCCCTCGTCGGCGATCCTCACCAACTACCCGGTCGCAGGCCAGACGACCCTCCGGTGCAACCTCGGCCAGTTTGTCGAAGGCGGACAAGAGTCGCTCACCACCGCGATCAAGCTCTCCGCGCTCAGCCCCAACGGCTCGTCTTTCACTACTACCGAAAAGGTGTATGCCGCGGCCACCGGCGACCGGGCGGTGCCCGCGATCGGCCCGACCGTCGGCCCGATCATCGCCTCGTCCAGACCGGCATACGACTTGGTCAAGCTAGGTTTCCGCAACCAGCGCTCCGAGGTGCGGTGCGTCGACACCGACTCCAACCCGGCCACTCCTTGCGAGAGTCTGCAGGGCTACACCTTGGACACGATCATCCGGGTCGCCGCTGCCCAGAAGGTGGGCATCGAGGCCGTCACCCAGCCGTTCAGCTTCACGGACACGGTGTCCGCCCAACTCAACGGCGGCGCGCCCTTCCCGGTCGAGTACTACATCCCCTATTGCTACGCCAACGACGCCGGCTGGGGAGATGTCGTTCTCGGGCGACCCTACGGGCGCACGCCGGCGAGCGATCCGACGTACTACCCGCGGACGCTCGACGAGTCTGGCACGTGCACAGCCAGTCGACCCACTGGTGCCGCAACAACGGGTTCTTACACCATGTCGATCAGTGGCGCGGACCTGGACGGGTCCCGGTTCCCGACCGCTACGTGGGGCGGCACCGACCTCTCGGCCGGTCCGTTCATCGAGGTCGAGCATCGGGTCGGCATCTTCATCCCGTTCCGCAGCATCGATGCCACCGACGGCACGGTCAACAACGCGGGCTCGCTCATGCTCTACAACCGCTACTCGGGGTTCGATCCCACGGGGGTCAGCGGCGTCTCCAACTACGGCACTGGGTTCGAACCGGGCTACTGCTCAGACACCACCGGGGCGTGCGACCCGACCAGCAGCACGGTGGCGACATCCAATGACGTCATCGGCCCCAACACCTTGCTGCTCTCGTCCGCTGGGAGCATGTCGAAATACCAGATGTACCGCGCCGACAACGGGGGCGGATACACCATCCAACCGGGTTCAGCGGCGGCCCATGACGGAGCCGGACTCACTGAGCCGGGCGACTACTCCGCGTCGTGGATCAACTTCACCAACACCGGATCGAATGACCTCATCAACCCTGGGGTCTGCGACATCTTCGACAACACGGTCTGGAAGCTGGCAACCGCCGACAAGGTGCAGACCAACACTCTGCAGCCACCGAACCCGACGACGACGTACGCGTTCGTCACGCAGTACAACCAACTCAACACGACCTATAACTCTGCCTTCTCGGCAGCCTGGCCGTCCAACTTCCGGGTCGAATACGCGCACTTGCCGATCACGGGGGACAACCCGCTCTACAACCCAGCCCGTGTCCCCGTCAGCGGGGTCATCGACTCCGCCTTCGCCGGGGTGGACACCTACAACACCGCCACCGGCCGCTATGAAGGGGTCTGGGCCTCCCAGAAGGCCGCGCGCTGCACCGACGGCGCCGCTGTTGGCGGCTGGCAGACGGATCCGACCGCAGTCCCCGGGGGGATCGACGGCGTCAATGCGGTTCGGATCGTGTCCGTTGACCCCAACTTCGTCTTCCTGCCCACCGCCTACATTCGGGCGGTCGTCCCCATGCAGACCCGCTCGACGTTCAACGGGGGGCCGTATGCCGGCCAGGTCATCCCGGCGGGCACGGCCTTCGCCAACCTCGGGCTGGTCCGTGCCAACAGCCTCAACTACGGTGGCGCGCTAGGCAACTGGCGACCTTCGGACTACCAGCCGTCACCAGAGACGACCCACGGCGACGGTGACCGCACGACGCTGTCCCGGTTCAACTCGCTCCTGCAGAAGCACACGTTGACCCCGGCGACCAACGTGGGGGCTACGACGTCGACACTGGCCGGCAACCAGATCGTGTGGGAACTCATCCCGGCCGTCCAGACGAAGTTGTCGCCGTCGGCCGAGATCGCCAAGAACGTCGTCATCACCGACGTCCTGCCGCCCTACACGACCTATAACGCCGCCTGCACCGCCGCGCTCAACAACTCGACGGCAACGTCAACGATCCTTCCAGTCAACGTCGAGCTCAACACGGGGATGACCGGCCCCCAGACCGGCTACACCCGGCTTACCTATCAACTGGGCGATCTTCCGGTCAACGTTGCCATCCCGCGGATCCGGATCTGCACCGACACCGACCCGTTAGCCCCTAACGGCACGTCGGTGACCAACCTTGCCCGGCTCACCGCCAACGACGACATCACGGCGTTGACGTCGCGGCAAGACGACCACACGATCATCCTCGAGCAGAACGGCTCGATGCAGATCGGCAAGACGGTCGACCGCCGGCTTGACCCGCTCAACGACACGCAGGTCTACACCGTCGAATACGCCAACTTCGCCGCGGCATTCACGATCAACCCGCCAACGATGATCGACGTTTTCCCGTGGAACGGCGATGCTCTCGGCTCGCTGTCCGAGCGGGACCCTGCCTCCAACTACCAGGGATCGCTCACCCTGACGGCTGCCCCGACGGTCACGTGGAAGAACGGGTCCGTGCCCACCGCTACTGACCCGTATGCCGCGATCGGCACCTTCTACTACACGAAGGATGCCCCGGCCACCGTCAACTACAACCCGGACGCCAACACCTCCAAGTGGTGTTCCACCACCGACGGGGGGACGACCTGGGCGCCGCAAGCGCCAGCCGGGGCGGCCGACTGCCCGACCTCTTTCGCGCAGGTCACGGCGTTCAAGTTCGTCTCCAGTTACCCTCTCGACGTCGACGGCAAGCCGCGTCAGGGCCAGAAGATCACCTTTACCCTCAAGGCGACGGACAACCAGCCTGCGGACCGGTATACCAACCGGGCGACGGTCGACACGACGTCGCTGCCGGCCAGCCAGTTCTTGCGGTCGAACAACGTCATCGTCCAGGTGCCGTCCTACAACCTCGGCGACCTCGTCTTCGGTGACCTCAACCGGAATGGCACGTACGACGCAGCAGCCGACCTTCGCGCGCCGGCCGGCGTCGTCGTCGACCTGTACCAGGCCGGCCAGACTCCCGGCGTCGACGCGCCGTACCGGACGACAACGACCAACGCCAACGGCCGCTACCAGTTCACCCTCCTCGGCGACGGTGACTACTTCGTCGTCGTGCCGGCTAGCCAGTTCGCTGCCGGAGGCCCGCTCGCGGGGTGGCTGATCGACCCAGCTGGTCTGCAAGCCGACCCCAACACCAACGTCAACGACCCGGGCGACCACCACGCCATCGGGCTCACGTCGGGGTCGGTGGCGGACGGCATACGATCCTCCGGCACGATCCGGCTGTCGGCGACGGTGCCCGCCAACCCGCTCATCGCACCCACCGGTGACGAACCGCTCGAAGACAACACCGGAAGCTTGCCATCCGCGATCAGCGATGACTTCACCAACTACACCCTCGACCTTGGGCTCATTCCGCCGTCGACGCCGTCGATGGCGCTGAAGAAGTTCACCAACGGGCAGGACGCCGACACAGCGACGGGGCCCGACATCGCGGTTGGCGGGGCGGTGGCTTGGCGATATGAAGTGCGCAATACGGGCGATCGTCCGATGGTCGGTGTGAGCATCACCGACGATGCCGGCACCGCATCCATCACCAGCGACGACTGGACCATGACCACGACCTCGGGCTATGTCTCGGGTGACGCCGACAACGACGGGGCGTTGGATCTCACCGAGGTCTGGATCTTCGAACACACCGGGGTCGCCGTGGAGGGGCAGTACGCCAACGTCGCGGCGGTGACGGCCCAGGCGGCCGACAACGCCAACCAACCCATCGCGGCGCTGGGCACCTTTACCGACGATGATCCTTCGCACTACTGGGGTTTGACCAGCGGCCTGACGATGAAGAAGTACACCAACGGCGTTGACGCCGACACGGCACCCGGTCCCCTCGTGGCCATCGGCTCGACGGTGACCTGGACGTACGTCGTCACGAACACCGGTAACACTCTGCTGGCTACGACCGTCGTCGACGACAAGATCGGCGATGACGCGGCAATCGACTGCGGCCAGGGCACGGCGAACCTCGTGGCTATTGCGCCGGGCGGTTCGGTCACCTGCACAGCCACCGGGACCGCGATCTCGGGACAATACGCGAACACGGGCACCGCGACGGCCACTGCACTGGCGACGTATGCCGCCGACGGAACCGTTGTGCCTGGAGTCTCGCTGACCGCCTCTGACCCCTCGCACTATTTCGGGTCAGACCCGAAGGTCCAGGTCGTCAAGAAGATCAATGGCGACGACGCGAATACGGCCCCTGGGGTTCGGGCGACGACTCCGGGCACGCTGACTGTCACCTTCGTGGTGACCAACACCGGAAACGTCACGCTTGACCCGGTGACGGTGACGGACTCGGACATCGCCGCTGACCAAATCGTCTGTCCGACCAAGGTCCTGGCCGCTGGAGCGAGCATGACGTGTCTGGCGACCTACCCGGCGCCGGCGGCGGGGGTGCAGCACTCCGACACCGCTACCGTCACCGGAACCCCGCCGCTCTTGACCGACGGCACCCGGCAGCCAGACGTGACCGACGCCAACGACGCCCACGCCTGGGGTGACCCGAAGCCGGGCATCACCATCGTCAAGTTCCTCAACGGACTCGACGCCAACACGGCCCCCGGCCCGCAGATCGTCACGGGTGACACGGTCAACGTCTCCTTCCTGGTGACGAACTCCGGAAACACCCGACTGGACTCCGTCGCCGTGACCGACTCGGTCCTGGCCGCGGCCGCGATCTCGTGCCCGCAGACCTCGCTCGCGATCGGCGAGTCGATGACCTGCACCGGGACCTTTGTCGCGCCGGCTCCGCTGACGCAGCACACCAACACCGGGAATGTGGTCGGGACGCCGGTGCTCTCCGATGGCACCCGGATGATCGACCTCGTCACTGGCAATCCGGTTCCGGTTGTCCGGGACACTGATCCGGCGTATGCCGCGGCGGTCCGGCCCGGCATGTACGTCGTGAAGAAGATCAACGGGCAGGACGCGAATACCGCACCCGGTGTGCTGGTGGTTCCTGGCTCGACGATGAACGTCACCTTCACGGTCTTCAACAACGGCTCGACGCGTTTAGAAAGCGTGACCGTCTCCGACGACATGATCCCTGGTCCGATCACCTGCACGCCGACCGCGCTTGAACCGGGGGAGTCCGCGTCCTGCTCCGCGACGTATGCCGCCCCAGATGTGGGTGTGCAGCACACGAACACGGCCACGGCAACGGCGACGCCCATCATCAATGGCTCGCCGATCACGCCGATCACCGACACTGACCCAGCGAACGCCGCGGCGGCCGACCCGAAGATCAACGTTGTGAAGAAGATCAACGGTCAGGACGCGAACGATTCCGCGACGGCTGTGTCGACCACGGCTGGTGCCACGATGAGCGTGACCTTCGAAGTCGAGAACATCGGAAATACGACGCTCATCGGTGTGACGGTCACCGACGATGTCATCCCCGCGGGAGCGATCTCGTGCCCCGACTCGGTGCTCGATGCCGGCGAGAAGATGACGTGTACCGCCGAGTGGGCTGCGCCGGCCGTCGGCGAGCCCCACACCAACGTGGTCACCGTCTCGGGGACGCCGACCCAGGTCGACGGTCAGCCGATCCTCGACCCGGCGACTGGTGACCCCATGGGCCCGGTCGACGATGACGACCCGGCCACGAGCTGGA
>Ga0208197_1001850_pt1 | contig 19903 bp, 16 predicted proteins | sample AD_JPNNA4_MetaG_FD_184444 | JGI IMG/M metagenome (GOLD analysis project Ga0208197, IMG submission 184444) | Active sludge microbial communities of municipal wastewater-treating anaerobic digesters from Japan - AD_JPNNA4_MetaG (SPAdes) (version 2) | ecosystem: Engineered > Bioreactor > Anaerobic...
CAATACATTCCTTGCTCTTCACTTTCTACTGTTCTTTCCTGTAATGATTTGATAATGGTCTTTGCCGTTTCTATATCAGCAGCTCGATATAGCGTTAATGCAATCATTCCCTGCATATATTCCGACATGTTTATCCAATATTTTTTAGCCTGGCCATAGTAGTATTTATATGCTTCGGTTTGCAGAAATTCTTTATGCTTATTTAAATAAAAACTACGTGCATATAAATAATGTGCCTGGAAATAGCTGATATGATATTTATCCATATCTTCTTTTTTCGTATATCGCTTTAATTCAATGTAATCTTTTTCAATCTGACGATCGAGGTATTCTACTGCTTTGCCCATAGCGCTTTCGAGTTGCGATTCGACATTGTACGACTTGTCCAAACGACCATTTGAAGCTACTATATACTGTGTAATGTAACGACTTTCGGGCATACCGGGGAACCAACTCCATGAGCCGTTTGCGTATTGATGTTTCAAAAGTTTATCGGCCGCTTGTTTCATTTCTCTGCGGATGCGTGCTTCGTCAAAATAAAGTGCAATATTTTGACGTTGAGTTGTTTCGTCTTGACTCTCTTCTACCCAAGGAGTTTCTGCCAAAACAGCCGATTTTAACTCTTCATTTTTTGTTAAAGGAGAATTTAACGGATGATTTACCGTATCTTTTAACCATTCGTTGAACACATTTTTAAAATTTGGAATGGTTGAAACAATGTACTGCGATAATTTGTTGGCATAATAACGGTTAAACAATTGCTCGTTGCATTCGAAAGGAAACGACCGCAAATATGGAATAGCCATAACTGCGTACCAAATGGGATTAGCGGTATATTCAAGTGTCATAGCCTCATTGGTTAACGTTGGGCTTTTTGATGCTTCTTTTATTCTTGAAAATTCAATGTGTTTTTGTTGCTTTCCACGCACATAAAAGGGTAACGACTCTGTAACCAGCATACGGTTAGGCAAAACAGGCAAAACGACTTCTTCACCATCGCTGAACTGTTGACCTTGAGCTGTTGTTGTAACTTTTGCAAGCGACAAATGCGAAGGAACAATAAAAGTAAATGAAACAACGCCTGTTCGTTTAGGTGCAATTACTAACTCTTGCGAAGAATTCAAAACAGAATTCTTTTCATTCAATAACGCATTGACAATATTTATTTTTACCGACACTTTTTGTTCTTTATCGCTTAAGTTATCCACTTTCACAAATAAAAGCAAACTATCTCCTTCGCGGAAGAAACGAGGCAATTGAGGTGTTACCATCAATTCTTTTTGAGTGATGCATTCTTGTTGTAAAAAGCCATATTTTAAGTCCTTAGAGTGAGCAAAAGCCATAAATTTCCACGTTGTAAGTGCTTCAGGTGCATTAAATGTAAAAACAACATTTCCTTGTTCGTCTGTTTTTAACTCGGGCATATAGAATGCTGTTTCGTTAAGATTTTTACGAACGGTCACTTCTTTTTCAGTATTTGCCTTATCTCCACCTGCCTGTAAAAAACCATCTACATCATTCTCAAGATTTTTATCTTTGCCGGAAACAGTTGTTTCAAGTTTTGTAACAGCAGGTAAAGCGGCTTTTTCTTCTACGGCATCATATACAACCTCACCCTCCGCTTCTTTTTTTGTTGTACTATCCATCATTCTTGAAGCGGCCATTTTTGCTCCTGCTCTTCCATTGCGGTATCCACTGTAATACGAATAATAAAACCCAAACCAATCTAATTCGGGATAAGTGATGGCAGGCAACGATGTTCCGTAATGGTATTGTTGGTAGCAATTACCTGATAACGAAGAAAACTGATCGGGTGAAAAATACATATTTTGATAGTAAAATGGATAGGGAGAAAAAGACCAATTATGCTTAACAAAAGCATCCAACGATTTGTCGTACATGGATGCCAATACCTCAGCCGTAACTCTTTCACCTTTTGGACCGGTAATTTTGAGTTTCCATGTTTCCTTTTGACCGGGATAAATTTTGGAGCGGAATGTTTCGGTCGAAACATTTAATTCCTTATTTGTATAAGGAACATAAAGCGATAGGGTTTTCTGATACACCCTATTATTTTGTATCATCAATAAAGATATATATATATTTCCACGATGCTGTTCTGTAATGGGAACTTCTATTACACTTTGTTGTTTGTTTTTTAACTCTACCCATCGATACGACTCAGGAGCATCAAAATACGAAACACCCATTAAAACATATGCTTGTTCAAAGGCACTCCCTAATACAATTTTAGCTGTTTCGCCGGGTTCAAACGCGTTTTTATTGGCGGTAACAAACAAAGCATCCGAATTTGCAATTATTTCATTTTTTTCGGAATAAATGGTAAAATATTCTTTATGATGAACTTTTTTGCCTTTAATATCGGTTGCTTCAAACTCTAACAAATATGCTCCGGGTTGCAATGTAGAGGCAACCGGCAGAACAACAGCCGTATCGGTTTTTGTATCAAAATTACCCGAATATAATGTCTGCAATTCTTTGTATTGATAAATAGAAATCGGATTTTCATATTCGTTACCCGGATAACGTTTTTCCCATTCTTCTTTACTGTACATCTTCTTATCGGGCAATGTCCACAATCTGTTTCGCAAGGCAATTTTTGGATTTTCGAGCTTAATTAGTTTATAACTTCCTTTTGCCTTAATTTTTATACCATTTGAATTTTCAGTAGTAAACTCAACTTTTTCGATTTTTTCTTTCGTGGTTAATTCATTAACGTTTACATTAAAAAATAAACTTACTGCTCCTACCGAAATCGTTAAAGATGAAGATTGTGTCTCGTTATTAACATCTGTAGCGTCAATATAAATTTGATAATCATAAAAACTACCCTCGTTCAATGAGTATTTATTGTCAGGGATAGCTTTAAATTTAACAAAAACATAGCCTGTGTCGTTGGTAGTAATTGTGCCATAAGCTATTTCCGTAGAAGGTGATTGTGGACGATAATACCAATACCAGTAACCCCTCCAGCGAGGTACACGCACAACACGGTATTTGACCGGAATATTTTGCAACGCAACTCCGGCATAGCTTTTTACATTTGCCTTTACCATTACCGAATCGCCGAGAACATATTCGGCATCGTTTGGCTCAATGGTAACGAAAAATTTAGGTCTTTTGTATTCTTCAACACGAATAACAGCGCTTCCTTCGCTGGTTTGAAGAGTAAAAACGCCATTTAACAATCCCTCCGGAATTTTAAAACTGCCATTAAAGGTACCAAAATCGTTGGTTGTTTTTTTATCGTCTGCAATTATTTGGTAATTAGCATCGCGAAAAGAAATATTTACCGGATAATTGACTGTAATATCTCTGTTTTTACCTTTTGTAGTTACAACAATTCCTTTATAATAAACTGTTTGTCCGGGTCTATAGATAGCCCTATCGGTAAATAAAGTAATTTGATGACGTTCGTAATCGTCGTATCGAGGATAATAATATGAATATAAACTTTGATTAGAAAACAGGGTTTCGTCATTTGACTTAACTTCTACATATATAGAACCATCCTGCTTTTTTCTAAAAGGGTCATTTTCGGTTAAAACCGTAACCATTCCATTTTCATCTGTTATATATGTATTCCCCTTTTGATATCGCTCTTTGGTCTGCCCATATACGTATTTATATAACGTAACTTTTGCTTGCGGTATCGGCTTACCGCTTAGCCTTTCTGTAACAACGACTTTGTATGTTCCGTCTTCCTGGCGATTGGTAACCAGTGCAATATTTGTTACTACCAATTTTTGATAACACCGTATGGCAGTACTTTTTTCGAAATTTGCATCATTCGAAACTAAAACAACATAATACCCCTGAGGCAATCCATCCAGTAATATTTCGGTGCTGTGTGTGTTGTAATCCTTATCCTCCGGCAAGTCCAGTTCTTTCGTATAAACATTTGCCGATATTTGATAAAGTTTAGAAATGAGTTTATCGCCGTATTCTCTATATATTAAATCCTGATAAGTTTGTTTATCAATGCTTCTAACAGTGATATATGCTTTTTTCACATTCGTATAGGTCAATTTTACAGCAAATGTTTTTTGAGGAATGGTTGCTTCCTCAATATCAAAAGTCATGGTTTGATTTTCGAGACCTTCTATAAAACTTTCTAAATGTTTTGTATATAGTGCCGTTGGATGACGTTGAATACCTTCTTTTGCAAGGTTGTAAGCTTTTATTTTGTATTCTTTATAAGCATAAGTACTGCTGTCTTGAAAGTTATAACCTTGCGATTGTTGCGACCACTGTAAACACAACTGGTAAACCACGGCATTGGAATAAGGAATTTGTTTATATTGACTTAAAAGCAATTCAAGCGCTTTAGTATAATACCTCTCTTTTTCCTGAAGAATGGTATTTCGATAAACAAACGACAACCGTTCTAAATCAGCATCTATAAAGGCATTGGGTTGATTATCATTTTTATGAAAACTTAAAATATCCTGTAAAATCTTAATTCCATAATATTGAAGCGACATGGTGTCGTTCGATTTTATTTGAAGTTTAATAAAATTATCTGCAGTTGAAAAATAGACGCTATCATCCAATTCAAAAGCATCGGTTGGTTTTGCAAGAGCTAATTCTTTGTTCGAAAAAAAATGAACAGCTCTAAAAGCAATAAAATCGTAAAGAGTTGGTCGTAATCCTTCCGTATTTTTAGCTTCTGTTAATATTTCTTTAAATTGCGATAAATTTGTTTTTTGAAGATTTTCTTTTTGTTCGAGAGCTTTCATATGATGCTTTATTACCACATCAACCAAGTGAGTTAAGCTCCACGAACGCATATCTTCACCTTCATCCGGAGAATACGTTCGGTTATAGAACCGGTAGCGGTTGTTTTGGTAATATTGCCAATATAAATCGGCACAAAGGCTGTGATATATTGCTGAATAAGGGAATGGAGCTTGATAGGCATCCTTGCTCATATCAGAAAGTATGGTTTCAAACGCATTTTCTTCAATTATGTTTCTATACTTCAATTGATAAATACGCGTCTTAACTACCTGAGCCACATTATTTTCAATTTTTGCATTTTTTTGTATTTCATTTACTATTTCCAACGCCGATTTTACCATGCCTTTGTTTTCGAGGCTATCAACTTTTTTCCATTGATTATGGTAATTGATTGGTTTTTGCTGAGAAAATGAAAAACCGGCTAACAACATAATTGTCAGCAATGAAAAAACATGTTTTAATGTCATAAAAAAATTATTTTTTGCAAAGCAAGTTAACACAAATTATGCCAACTGCAAAATTTTTTAATTCAAGCTTATATTAATAGAAAAAAGGCTATCTTTGTTCACATTAATATGATCATCATGATAAAATATTGTATTTCGTTATTGGCTATTTATTTTTATTTTTCATCTGTCGTATTGGGTCAAGTTGTAGAAAAAGAAAAAGATCTTCGGAAAATAAGCATTGACAGCTCACTAATCGGATGGAAAAAAGGAGGAATGTTTAATTTAACTTTTTCGCAAGTATCTCTAACAAATTGGGCAGCCGGAGGCGAAAACTCGGTTTCGGCCAACGTACTCTTCAATCTTTTTGCCAAATACAATAAAAAACGCTTAAGTTTCGAAAACAATTTAGATTTTGGCTTTGGTTTATTAAAACAATCGTCTGCCAAGTCAAGAAAAACAGACGATAAAATTGATTTTTCATCAAAATTTGGATACCTTATCCGCAATAATTCTTTTTTTGCAGCACTTTTAAATTTCAAAACTCAATCCATGCCGGGCTATAATTATCCTAACGACTCGGTTAAAATATCAAACTTTATGAGTCCTGCCTATTTACTTTTTGCAACCGGTTACGATTTTAAGAAAAAAGATATTTTTTCATGCTTTTTAGCCCCTGTTACCGGCAAAGTAACGTTTGTAAACGACCAAACACTTGCCAATAGTGGTGCATTTGGTGTTGAACCAGCTGTTTTCGACTCAATAGGAAATATTATTAAAAAAGGAAAAAAATCAAGAATTGAGTTTGGAGGATACATTAAAACCGTTTTAAACATCAAAATTGCCGAAAACATTAACTTAAATTCAAAATTAGAACTCTTTTCCAATTATTTTAAAAACCCTCAAAACATAGATGTTTACTGGGAAAATTTAATTGGCATGAAGATTAATAAATACTTAGCTGTGTCGATTAATACCGTTTTGATATACGATGACGATATTATGATTACCATTAAGGATAAAGCGGGAAATATAACCGGTCAAGGACCACGAACACAGTTTAAAGAAGTAGTAGGACTAGGTTTTTCTTATAAATTTTAAAACTATTTGGTATGAAAAAAACATTAAATGAATTTCGCAATTTTGCCATGAAAGGCAATGTGCTCGACTTAGCTGTTGCTGTAATTATTGGTGGAGCATTCGGAAAAATAGTCAGCTCGCTTGTTAACGACATTATCATGCCTCCCATCGGATTACTGTTAGGGAATGTTGATTTTAAAGACTTGAAGTGGGTAATGCAAGAAGCCCAACCGGCATTAATGGATGGCGAAAAAATGATTCAACCTGAGATTTCGGCTGTAAGTCTTAATTATGGAATGTTTATTCAAAACATTATCGATTTCTTAATCATCGCATTTGCCGTGTTCATTATTGTAAAATTAGCTGTTAAAATTCAGAAAAAGAAAGAAGCAGCACCAACCGAACCTCCTGCACCCTCGAAAGAAGAACAGTTACTAACCGAAATCCGCGATATACTGAAGAATAAGTAGTGCTCCAGTAAGCAGAGTTCACTTCTGTTTGACAGAACAACTTCCTTATAAGTGAATTAAAAACAGAATGTTGTAAAAATATTGTCTGTTATTTAATAATTCAGTAAGTTTGCAAAAAAAATATGCGAAACGTTGTACTGTTTTTTATATCTGCTCTCTTATTTGCTTGTTCAGACCATGCTATTTTCGATGAAAACACCAACCTCCCATCCAAAGCTTGGGACAGAAAAAACATTATCAGCTTTAAGGTTCCGATTAGCGATACCATTCATCCTTATAAAATATTTGTAAATATTCGTAATAACGGCAATTACTCACGATGCAATTTATATCTTTTTATTACCGTAATTTCTCCCAAAGGAGATGAAATAAAAGATACCGTTAATTGTATTTTAGCCGACGAAAAAGGCAAATGGTACGGCAAAAGCAATTTAGGAGATTTGTATTTCAATAAGTTTCTATATAAACCCAATGTTCGGTTTCCACACGCAGGCACTTATACCTTTAAGCTTGAACAAGCTATGCGATCAGAAATCATGAACAATATTGAAGATGTGGGCATTAGAATTGAACCTGTCGAATAAGCGTTATGAGTAGAAATAAAACAGCGCGTTTTGCTGAAATGCAAAACTTTAAAAATGTTTTTCAACCACCTATTGACAAAGAAGAATGTTTCCCGTTAAAAGGAAAATGGAAAGAATCCGTTTTTAAAAATTCATACCCTCTGATACTCGAATTGGGATGTGGAAAAGGCGAATATACAATAGGCTTAGGCAAAGCATTCACTCAAAACAATTACATTGGCGTTGATATTAAAGGAGCAAGAATGTACGTAGGTGCAAAAAAAGCCATTAATGAAAACATGAATAATGTAGCCTTTCTGAGAACTCGAATTGAACTCATAGAAAACTTCTTTGCTCCGGATGAAGTGGACGAAATATGGATCACCTTTCCCGACCCGCAACCAAAAATGAAATGGGCTAAAAAACGCTTAACGTCTTCGCATTTTATAAATAAATACCGAAATATCACCAGGCAAAATGCAGTGTTTCACTTAAAAACGGATAGCGTTTTTCTCTATCACTATACACTTGCACTTTTACAAAAAAACGAAGTCAATATTCTCTGCCATACTGATAATGTTTACGAAACGACTTTTTTAGATTCTATTTACAATATTAAAACACACTACGAAAATCTTTTTACTGCCCAAGGCTATAAAATAACATATATTAAATGGGAAAATCTTTTAAAAGAGACGATTGAATTAAGCCATGAAGAATACAAAAAAATTGAAGAACGCTATCTCTGATCCGCTTTTTCGTCAAGAATCTTTTTTCGAGCGGGTATATGAAATCGTACGACTTATTCCTTATGGCCGAGTATGTACATATGGTGCAATAGCAAGATTTTTAGGAGCATCTTCGTCTGCACGCATGGTTGGATGGGCAATGAACCAATCACATGGAATAAAACCACCCGTTCCTGCTCATAGAGTTGTTAACAGAAATGGATTGCTTACCGGCAAAGCACATTTTTCATCTTCGGACGAAATGGAACAATTACTTCGTTCTGAAGGAATAGAAGTTGAAAACAACCAAGTAAAAAATTTTTTAACATTTTTTTGGGACCCTAATACAGAATTAGTCTAAATAATATTTTGTAACTTTGCAAAAAAAAATTTATGCATCAAGAAATCAAAGAATGGCTTAAAGCAATCATTCATCCAGAGCTAAAACAAAATATTACCGATGCAGGTCTTATCAATAAAATTGAAATAAACGAAAAGCAAATTCGCGTTGTTTTGCTTTATAAAAAACCTGTCGATCCTTTTGCAAATACGATTAAACGTAATGCAGAAGAATTGCTAAAACTTAAAATTAAAAACAAAGAAATTATAGTCGAAAACCTCTTTCCCGAAGTTAAAACAAAAAAATACGAAGGATTAACAGCGGTTAAAAATATTGTTGCCATAGCCTCCGGCAAAGGTGGCGTTGGAAAATCAACGCTAACTGCCAATATAGCGGTGGCGTTAGCAATGAACGGTTATAAAGTGGGCTTACTCGATGGCGATGTTTATGGTCCATCCATACCAAAAATGTTCGGCATAGAAAACGAAAAACCTGAAGTAACAGTAGAAGAAGGCATCGAACTTATAAAACCCATTGAAAAATACGGAGTTAAGGTATTAAGCATTGGTTTCTTTGTTGACCCGAATCAGGCTCTTATATGGAGAGGATCCATGGCTACAAGTGCGTTAAAACAACTATTAGAACAAACCGAATGGGGCGAATTAGATGTTTTGCTTATTGACATGCCCCCCGGAACAGGCGATATTCATCTTACACTTGTTCAAACAGTAGCTGTAACCGGAGTTGCCATTGTTACGACTCCTCAGGAAGTGGCAATTGCCGATGTTATAAAGGGCATAAGCATGTTTCGCAATCCCTCCATCAATGTACCGGTTTTGGGAATTATCGAAAACATGTCGTGGTTTACACCTGCTGAACTTCCCGAAAATAAGTATTATATTTTTGGCAAAGGTGGCGGAGAACGCATGGCAAAACAATTCAATGTGCCGTTATTAGGACAAATCCCATTGGTTCAAAGTATTTGCGAATCGGGCGATAAAGGCAAACCTATTGTAAATGCTCATAGCATTGAAGCAGAAGCATTCAGAACCTTGTGCAATAATCTTTTAACCTCACTCGAAGAACGAAATAAAATGGAACCTACTAAAAAAGTTGAAATAACACATAAATAATAAAAGTATATGAACAAACAAGAAATTGATCAAAAAGTTGCTGAAATTATTGAGCAACTTCGTCCTTATCTTCAAGACGATGGTGGCGACATCGATTTGCTCGAAGTAACCGATGATTTAACCGTAAAAGTAAGATTACAGGGAGCTTGCGGTGCTTGCCCTTATAGCTTAATGACATTGAAAAACGGAGTTGAAGAAGCCATACGCCGTGAAATACCCGAAATTAAAGAAGTTATAAGCGCTTAGTATTATTTTACAGGCTGAACTATTTTACTGAAAGTGAACGTTGTAAAAGGTTTATTTTCAATATATTTGGTAATTCAAAAAAAGAAAATTAGCCATTATATGTAAGGTAAATTGCTGTAAATTACTATCATGAATTTACAAAAAGTTAAAACAATTGTATATTTCTTACTAAGGTGGCTAAAAATAGTATTGATTTTTATTGGTTTTATTTTTTTGTTTTTTTGGATTTTGTCATTTACCGATATACCTTATTATGCATATCACTCGTTAGGGACATCCGCCGGAAAATTAAAACAAGAGCCCAATATTATCGTGGTTTTAGGTGGTAGTGGTATGCCAAGTCCCGATGGTTTTATGCGATGTTATTATGCTTCAAAAGCTGCTCAACAATTCCCGCTTTCTAAAATAATCATTGCCCTACCTTTTAATCAAACAGATAGCTTTAAACAACTCCATTTAATGCAAAAAGAACTCATCATTCATGGAGTTGACTCGTTACGAATAAGTTTTGAGCCAATGGGTTTTAACACACATTCTCAAGCGATGAATATTGCTAAACGTTTCGATAAAGAAAAATCGACTCTTTCGGTTTTAATTGTAACGTCACCCGAACACATGTATAGAGCTGTAAAGACCTTCCGTTCGGCAGGCTTTACAAACGTTGGAGGTGAGCCTGCATTTGAAGTGCCATCTGACGAAGAAAAAATTAAAAACCGCCACAACAAACAAATAAAAAGCCTTTCATTTCGATACAATATGTGGAGTTATCTGAATTATGAATTGCTCGTATTACGAGAATATGTTGCCATAGCTTACTATTGGGTTATGGGATGGATATAGCATCGATTTTTTTGGAAATTTTAATTCAGTTATCGCGTTTTTCAAAAGTCTCTTGCTTTTTTATTTTTATTCTTCTGAATATAAGATAGATAATTATTATAAACGCAATAACAAAAAATATCCAAAACACATCGTTCAATAAATAACCTAAATAAAACATATTAACCAAGCTTTACAGCAGTTCCGTATGCTAAAATTTCCGAAGCGCCTTGCATAATCATTGAGGTTGTTAATCGAACATTGACAATAGCGTCTGCGCCCATTTTTTTAGCATCTTCTTCATTCTTTGTAAGGCTTGCTCTCTCGATTGTGCCTGCAATTGAGTATATTCTTCTATTTCACCTCCCACTATATTTTTAAATCCGGCCATAATATCTCGACCAATATTGCGTGCTCTAACGGTACTTCCTCTTGCAATACCTAATATTTCTACTATTTCTTTGTTCGGAATTTTTTCGGTTGTTGAAATAATCATAAATATCGATTTTTAAATTAAGTAAACAAAGTTAGTGTTTTTTTCATTCTTTTCATTATTTAATTATTAAACCTGTATGTAAAATTTATTCATCCCAAACTTTTAGGAGTAGGTAAAAGGTTTAAAAATTTCATGTACATTTGCTTTAAAAAAGTATGAATTATATTTTTTACGATAACGATTTATGGGAAGAACTGCTTCCGCTTACTTTTACAAAACCAATTGCAGAACTCAGAGTTGGCATTTTAAAAATATCTGAAAAATGGCAAAAACATTTAAACGCTTCTTTTTCTTATGCAACCAAAGAACACCTCCAAAAAAAATATCCAATTAGCATTGGCAGTGATAATATTGTTATTAATGGTGCTGTTTTACCGAATACTCAAACATTACAGGTAATACAATCACTTTCCACCGGACAATCACTTTATTATAATGACACATTTATTGCATGTCGCTTAAACCAACAAGACACAAAGGCTTTTGTTAATGGAGAGAATAATTTTTTGCAAATCCGCATGGACTTTCAACCAACTCTTATTAATCATTTTTGTAAAATATTTTCTTTAAATGGCGAAGAATTAGAATCCGATTTCGAACTTATTACAAAAGATAGAAAAAGCCAACCGTTATCTTCAACCAATAAAATTATTGGCTCACAACACCTTCTTTTCATTGAAGAAGGAGCAAAAGTTGAAGCGTCCATTATTAACACTCATTCAGGTCCTGTTTACATCGGCAAAGATGCAGAAATTATGGAAGGATGTTTAATACGCGGACCTTTTGCAATTTGTGAACACGCTACTTTAAAAATGGGTGCAAAAATCTACGGAGCAACGACCATTGGTCCACACTCAAAAGTGGGCGGCGAAGTAAACAATAGCGTGATTATTGGATACAGCAACAAGGCTCACGATGGTTTTTTAGGGAATAGCGTTATTGGCGAATGGTGCAACTTAGGTGCCGATACTAACAACTCCAACTTAAAAAACAATTACGAAATGGTAAAAATGTGGAATTATCCGCTTCAGAAATTTGTCTCCACCCAATTACAATTCGCAGGACTTATTATGGGCGATCATTCGAAATGTGGTATAAATACCATGTTTAACACCGGAACCGTTGTTGGTGTTGCCTGTAATTTGTTTGGCGATGGTTTTCATCGCAATTTTGTGCCCTCATTCTCGTGGGGAGGAGCACAAGGTTATACACACTATCGATTCGAAAAAGCAATTGAAACTGCCAAACTTGTCTATCAACGTAGAAATTTGACATTTGATAAAACCGACGAAGACATTTTGGCCTGGATTTATAAAAAAACCGAACAATTTAGAAACTATTGATTTTTGGCACACGAATTGACTTTAGCTATCTTTTGCTTTTTGTACTGACATTTTTACATTAAAAAGAAAATTGACATGATAAATAAAAATAACATTATGGGTTACGGACTGCATCAATTAGACGAATCGGATTTTATACCTATTTTATCGGAAGAAATTGAACTCGATCCCAATCAAAAAATAGAAGACATAGAAAATCTGCCAATTTTACCGCTTCGCAACACTGTATTATTTCCGGGCGTTGTCATTCCGATTACTGTTGGTCGTGACAAATCGCTTAAGCTTATTCAAGAGGTCGGAGCATCGAATAAAATTTTGGGCACCATTGCCCAAAAAAATCCTAAGCACGAAAACCCTAAAACCGGTCAACTTTTTAACATCGGCACATATGCACAAATTATTAAAACCCTCGAAATGCCCGACAACACAACCACTGTTATTTTACAGGGGAAAGGACGTTTTGAAGTTGAACAGTTCCAAAGCGAAGAACCCTATTTTATTGCAAAAGTAAAAGCTCTTCCCGAAACCAAACCCGAAACCAACGATAAAGAGTACGAAGCATTGTTATCATCACTCAAAGACCTTACATTAAAAATCATTAAACTATCGAACAACATCCCTTCCGAAGCTTCGCTGGCTATTCGCAATATCGAAAATGCCTATTTTTTAATTAACTTTATTTGCTCCAGCAGCGACCTTAAGCAAGACGACAAACAACGCTTATTAGAAATTAACGATCTCAAAGAACGTGGAATGAAATTGCTCGAAAAGTTAGTGCAACAGGTACAAATGCTCGAGTTAAAAAACGATATTCAACAAAAAGTTAAACTCGATCTCGATCGTCAACAAAAAGAATATTTACTTCAACAGCAAATAAAAACCATTCAAGAAGAACTTGGCGGAAATCCTTTTGAACAAGAGATTCAAGAACTTAAGAAAAAAGCAAAAAAGAAAAAATGGTCGAAACAAACAGCCGAAATTTTTTATAAGGAACTTGAAAAGTTTGAGCGAATGAATCCTTCGGCTGCCGAATATTCGGTTCAGCTTAATTACCTTCAGCTTATTCTGGAGTTACCATGGAACGAATACACCAAAGACAATTTTGATTTAAAACGAGCGAAAGAAATATTAGACGAAGATCATTTCGGACTCGAAAAAGTTAAAGACAGAATTCTGGAACACTTAGCCATTCTAAAATTAAAAGGCGACTTAAAAGCTCCCATTATTTGCTTATATGGACCTCCGGGAGTCGGAAAAACTTCGCTCGGTAAATCCATTGCCAGAGCGTTGGGACGTAAGTATATCCGTGTTTCGTTGGGTGGATTGCACGACGAAGCCGAAATTCGCGGACATCGAAAAACATACATCGGTGCTATGCCCGGACGCATTATCTACGGACTACGAAAAGCCAACTCATCAAACCCTGTTTTTGTATTAGACGAAATTGATAAAGTTGGCACCGACTTTAGGGGCGACCCTTCGGCTGCTTTGCTCGAAGTGTTAGACCCCGAACAAAACAATACCTTCCACGATAATTACTTAGATATGGATTACGACCTTTCTAAAGTACTTTTTATTGCAACAGCCAACCAAACCAGCACAATAAGCACCGCCCTTCGCGACCGCATGGAAATGATAGAGGTTAGCGGATATATTGCCGAAGAAAAAGTAAATATTGCACAACATCATATTATTCCAAAACAACTAAAAGAACACGGAGTAAAATCGTCTCAAATAAAATTTTCGAATGAAATCGTTTTACTTATCATTCAAGATTATACACGCGAATCGGGCGTTAGAAGCCTTGAACGTAAAATTGCTAAAGTAATTCGATACATCGCCAAAAAAATTGCGTTAGGCGAAAAGTATCAAAAAAATCTCACCATTCAACAAATACGAGAAATATTAGGCCCCGCCGAATATCAAAACGATGAATACGAAGGCAACGAAACCGCCGGAGTGGTTACAGGATTAGCATGGACTGCTGTCGGTGGCGAAATTTTGTTTATCGAAACAAGCCTAAGCCAGGGGAAAGGAAACCTAACGATTACCGGCAACTTAGGAGATGTAATGAAAGAATCGGCCATCATTGCATTAGAATGGGTAAAAGCACATGCCGACGAATTGCAAATTAAACCGGAAGTTTTTGAAAAATGGAATGTTCATATCCACGTACCGGAGGGAGCGATTCCCAAAGACGGGCCTTCGGCCGGCATTACGATGGCAACTTCTATAGCCTCCGCTTTTACTCAACGCAAAGTAAAGTCAAACATTGCAATGACAGGCGAAATAACTCTTCGAGGTAAAGTTCTGCCAGTTGGAGGTATCAAAGAAAAAATATTGGCCGCTAAAAGAGCTCACATCAAAGAAATTATTTTATCGGCCGACAATAAAAAAAACATAGAAGAAATACCCCAAATTTATCTTGAAGGACTTACGTTCCATTACGTTAAAACCATTCAAGACGTTCTTAACATTGCACTATTAAAAGAATTAGTGGCCCATCCCAAGAAAATAGAATAGATTTTTAAAAAAAAATAATACCAAATTCACCAAAATGTTTTACTTTTGTAAATTAGCTAAAAAAAGTAGAATATGGAAACACGTGAAAATAAAATCTTAGTACCGGTTGACTTTGGCGAACAATCACTGATTGCTTTAGACCAATCGTACAACATTGCCAGAATGGTAAATGCCGAAATTTACATCCTGCATGTTATAACCGAGAACAATGCACTTTGGGGACTTTTCAGCAAAAAAGAACAAGGCGATTTTGAAGAAAAATTGAAAATAAAACTTTCGGAGTTTGCTGGTTTTATTGAAAAAAAATCAGGAATAAAAGTAATTCCATTGGTAGAAAAAGGCAAACTAATTGAAAGCATTATCGAAACAGCCGAACGTCTGAAAGTAAAATTTCTGATTGTAGGAACAACGGGCTCTACCGATATCAAACAAAAAGTAATTGGAAGTAACGCCTTACGAATCATTCGTGAAGCTTCATTCCCGGTTATTACAATAAAAGGGAAACACCACCGTGCCGGATGTAAAAATATCGTACTTCCATTGGACCTTACAAAAGAAACCCGCGAAAAAGTTTCGAATGCTATTCACTTTGCCAAATATTTCAATTCTGTAGTGCATGCCGTAACGATTAATACAACTTCCGACACATACATAATGAATCGTCTTAAAATGCAGTTAGAGCAAGTTAGCAATTACATTAAAAGTCAAGGTGTTGAGTGCACCCAGAATTTTATTAACAGCGACTCAGGCAACGAAAATATGTGCAACGCTTTACTTGATTTCTCACACAAAGTTGAAGCCGATTTAATTATGATCATGACACAGCAAGAAACCGAAGTTATTAAATATTTCGTTGGCTCTTTAGCGAAGGAAATTATCCATAACTCCGATATTCCGGTTATGAGTCTTGTGCCCAAAAATCGCTAAAATGATACGCATTATTCCCATTTTATTCTTCATGATGTTGGCTTCTTGTCAGCAGTCTGAAAAAAACACCTCTTTTTTAAATAAAAATTTACTTATAGACAACGAGGTTTTTGTGAGTTCAATTTATTCCGATTCGGTATCAACTGCATCACCATGGAAACCCGTATTTAAAATAAATCAATTCATTTCAACGCTTTTTTATGAAGTACTACAAAATAAACTCACCCTCTACAGCCCCATTTTTGAAGACACCATCTTTCATCCATTAGATAAGGAAAGTTGGCTGTATATTTTACAAAACAACAAACATTTAACCTTCGACACGGCTCAATTCAATGATATTTTGTTTTACGAAACATGGGAACTCGATACGAATCAAACTTTTCAGTTTACTAAAAACATTATTTACTGGGCACCTATTAAGACTGATAAAGAGTTAAAACAACGCAAATTAGCCGGAAAAGTTAAATCAACTGCCTCAGAGGCAACTACATTGCTCGCCAAGCATGTTATTTATGAATTTCCTTTCGAAGATTCACTAACACCAAATTATTTGCTCAACAAAAACAAATTGGTTCGCTTAATCATTGATAAAGCGTTACAAAACGGGATGACGTGCTATAATCCTTTTACAGCCAATCCATTAACAAAAGAAGAACTCAGGAAACGGCTCGAATTAACCGATTCCTCTATTTATTTACCTTATCACAATATCAGCAGCATTCTTTTTATTGAAGATTGGTATTATAATCCACAAACTTTTTCTATACGTAAAGATGTGGTGGGCATTGCTCCCGTTAAAATTTCATTTAACGATGACGAGCTAACCAAAACCATCCCCTTTGCATTTTTTATGAAAGAAAAACCGTTCCCATTGATGTAATGTTAGTTATGAAGAGCTTTTTAATTATATCCCTACTGGTTTTTAATATCAATAGCATGTTTTCACAGTCATTTCTCGAAAACCAAAAAAACTACGAACGAGTTAAAACCGCTTATAAAGAGAAGTTGTCAAATGTAGAAATGTTGCTCATGGCATCAAAGCTCGATTTAAAAGACTTGCAACTGCTCTTTCGGATTTTTAAACAAGAAAAAACATTAGAAGTGTGGGGAAAAAAGAAAGCCGACAGCAGTTTTAAGCTCATTACAACCTATCCGCTCTGTTCAACATCCGGCAAACCCGGACCTAAACGCCGACAAGGCGACGAACAAATGCCCGAAGGAGTTTATAAAATAAGTCAATTTAATCCGACCAGCAATTTTTATTTGTCCATGCGAGTTGATTATCCCAATGCTGCCGATATTAAAAACTGTAAAACCGGAAATCCGGGCAACGATATTTTTATTCATGGTAATTGCGTAACCATTGGCTGTTTCCCCATTGGCGATGATGCCATTAAGGAGCTATACATCATGGCAATTGAGGCATCGGCACAAAGTCAGTACCGCATTCCGGTTTATATTTTTCCGGCCAAAATGAATGCTGAAAATATGCAATCGCTGATATCGCTATACCCAGAACATAAAGCATTTTGGGAAAATTTAAAAACAATTTACGACTCGTTCGAAAAGAGCAAAAAAAATCCCCTGGTACGTATTACCGCACAGGGGACCTATGAAATTTCAAATTAATACCTTATTCTTTCCTCTGCCAATCGTTTATTCGACTTGTTATCGTAATCATATTCGATGCTCCGGCTAAATGGTAAGCTGCACGTGCATAATGAAACTGAAAACGATAAATTTTTAACCCAAAACCCCACGACAAGCCTGTGGTTGCCATGCGTGTTTCAGTTCCTAACTCTTTGCGGCGCTGGAAATTATAACCCAATGCAGCATAAAAATTCTTAGATAAAACAATATCGGTGCCTACAATTAAATGTCGTATTAATTCATCGCTATATCGCTCAAAACTTGTTCTTTTGGTTGGTTGATCGCCCAATATATTTATATTTTCTGCGAGCTTATCATCTTTGTATTTTGCTAAATTCCACTGTTCTAAATGCTGAAGCGTAACGCTTAACCGTAACGGAGCATGTTTAAGTTTTTTGGTTATACCCAACTGAAAATCAGCATCTATTGGTTCGCGGTTTTTGTCGTAATACGATTTTAATTGATAACCAAAATTTTTCAGCGTTAATCCCACGCCCCAAAGACTATTGGCATTATAATACAACAATCCCCAATCGCTGCTAATACCAAACGAAGAATACGATTCATATTCAGAAAAAATTGGTTTTAATGCAACACCCCACGAAAAAGAACTATCAGTAAAATGACGCGATGTGCTAAAATATAAAGCATAATCGGCAGCCGAAAAACTTCCAATATTATTGCCCAATTCATCAAATGCAGCAAATTTGCCATAATTAAAATGTTGAAAACCAAAAAACAAATTTCCGACTTTTTTTTGCTTAATGGCATAACCCACAGAACCATAATAAATATCGGCAAAATATTTCGATGTATTTAAAAAGGCTATATTGGTTAGCGAATCGTTAAGTAAAGCCGGATTTTGAAATAAAAATGAAGGTTCATTTGTTACAGTGCTAATGTTATTGCCACCCAAAGCACTGCTGTGGGAAGATGTAGGTAGTTGCATAAAGGCATAAACACCACTCCCGCCAAGCTGAGCAAACAAGGGAGCAGAAATTATTTGAATTAAAATAAGTAAGAAAAACCGCATATTTTATTGTATCTGTGCAATAAAACGAAAGGATTTTTGAAAAAGTATTTTTTTGATATTTTTTTTCTTATAGTCACTCTGAGCGGAGTCGAAGAGTGACGCTCGTTGCTCTTAATTGTGGGGAGGTCATGCTTCGACTTCGCTCAGCATGACACAGTGAATCGACTGCGCTAAGTATGACAGGGTAAAGCAACTGAAATTAGCTTGATTGAAAAAACAATTTAGGATGCTTTGCATGACTATTATCGCATTGTTGTATTATTAATTTTTCAAAATCATTCATAGTCACTCTGAGCGGAGTCGAAGAGTGACGCTCGTTGCTCTTAATTGTGAGGGGGTCATGCTTCGACTACGCTCAGCATGACACAGTGAATCGACTGCGCTTTGCATGACTATTATCACATTGTTGTATTATTAATTTTTCAAAATCATTCATAGTCACTCTGAGCGGAGTCGAAGAGTGACGCTCGTTGCTCTTAATTGTGGGGGAGTCATGCTTCGACTTCGCTCAGCATGACACAGTGAATCGACTACGCTTTGCATGACTATTATCGCATTGTTGTATTATTAATTTTTCAAAATCATTCATAGTCACTCTGAGCGGAGTCGAAGAGTGACGCTCGTTGCTCTTAATTGTGAGGGGGTCATGCTTCGACTTCGCTCAGCATGACACAGTGAATCGACTGCGCTCAGCATGACGCGATTAATCTGCTTTACTCTGCATTACGGAGCAAAGCGAATTCACTCAAAGTGAGTGCGAACTCTTTATTTTAAAATTTATTTTCTTAAATGAGAAGTTTTATTTAAACACTTTGATAATTCTTTTAAATCATCCCATCTATTGTTTATCAATGCCTCTTTTTTCTTTCTAGTCCATCCTTTTATCTGTTTTTCCAATTCAATTGCTTCCATCGGCTTCAAAGACTCTGATAACCAAACTAATTTTACAGGTCTTCTATAATAAGTATATGCTCTTTTTGAAATCCCTGTTTGATGTTCGTATAGTCTTCGGGTTATATCGTTTGTAACACCTGTGTAATAGGAGTTATCAGCACATTCTAATATGTAAACTTGAAGTAACATTGTTATAAAAGAATTTTGTTTATCACTCCCAAAAAGGCTGTCTGAAAAACACCAAAGCAGTCATTTTGAGTGGAGTCGAAGAGTTACACTCGTTGCTCTTAATTGTGAGGGGGTCATGCTTCGACTGCGCTCAGCATGACACAGTGAATCGACTGCGCTCAGTATGACAGGGTAAAGCAACTGAAATTAGCTTGATTGAAAAAACAATTTAGGATGCTTTGCATGACTATTATCGCATTGTTGTATTATTAATTTTTCA
>Ga0208197_1001851_pt1 | contig 19899 bp, 18 predicted proteins | sample AD_JPNNA4_MetaG_FD_184444 | JGI IMG/M metagenome (GOLD analysis project Ga0208197, IMG submission 184444) | Active sludge microbial communities of municipal wastewater-treating anaerobic digesters from Japan - AD_JPNNA4_MetaG (SPAdes) (version 2) | ecosystem: Engineered > Bioreactor > Anaerobic...
TTTGGCCAGAAGAACCGTAAGCAGGAACACCGCGTTGAAGATGACGATGGTTCCTCCGGTGGGAAGATTGAAAGCAAAGGAAAAAATCATGCCGCTGATTACGGATAAAAGGGAAAAAAAGACGGAAGCGATGATTGTCTTTTTGAAACTTAAAGAAAGCTGCAGCGCCGTGACCGGGGGTAGAATTAAAAGCGCCGAAACAAGCATAATGCCTGCGATTTTCATCGCGGAAACCACCGCCGCCGCGGTCAGCAAAAGAAGAATTATATTTACGCGGTTCGTTTTGACCCCCATGCTTTTGGCCATTTCTTCATCGAAAGTGACGGCGAAAAGGTCGGGATAGAGGAAAGCGACGAAAAGAATAACCATGAAAAAGATGATTAAAGACAAAACAAGTTCCGTCTGCGTCGCGGTGAGGATATTGCCGAAGAGATAGCTCAATAAATCGGCGTTGTATCCGCCCGAGAGACTGGCCATGATTACGCCCAGAGCGATGCCCACGGAAGAGACAATGCCGATGGCCGCGTCGCCGTGAATGCGCCGGGAGCGGGTCAGCTGCAGTATGGCCAGAGAGGAGAGCATGACCAGCGGCAGAGCGGCCAGGGCGGCGTAAAACGGGCTGAAGCCGATTAAAATAACGGCAGCCACGCTGCCGAAGGTGACATGGGCCAGCCCATCGCCGATGAGAGACAGGCGGCGCAGGACGAGAAAAACTCCCAGTATGGAGCAGGCGACGGCGATGAGCGCTCCCGTGATTAGGGCGCGCTGAACAAAACCGAAATTGAATATTTCCGCAATCATCATTTGGTTTTTTCCGTTCCGTCATGCTGGTGACAGATTATGTGCTGGCTTCCCTCTCCGAAAAATCCCGTCATTTCGCGTGATTTGCAAAATTCTTCAAATGTTCCCGTGAACAGGACTTTTTTATCCAGGTACAGGAGATGGCGCGCGTATTCGCCGATGATTCCTATGTCGTGCGTTACAAGGATAATGGTTGTGCCGTTGGTGCGGTTTAAATTTTCACTGAGGGAATAAAAAATATCCCTCGTTTCGGGATCCAGCGCGGTTGTCGGCTCGTCAAAAATGATTAATTCCGGACGTCCGATCAGCGCGCGCGCCAGCATGACTCTCTGCTGTTCGCCGTAGGAAAGCTCGCCGATTAAGCGGGAAGATAAATGCGAAATTCCCATAAGTTCGAGAACCTGTCTTTTTTCCCCCGCGTTTTTTTTGCGCAGGCCCATTTCCAGAATTTCGCCTACGGAGCCGGGAAAGTGCGTGTTGAGCGCGCTGAGTTTTTGCGGCAGATAGCCTATTTTGTCCCACCGGCGAAATTTATGCTGCGGTTGCCCGAAAAGATGAATACTGCCTGACTGCAGGGGCAGAATGCCCAAAATATTTTTCACCAGCGTGCTTTTTCCCGAACCGTTGGGTCCGACGATGCCCAGATAATCGCCTTTATTCAGGTTAAAAGAGATTCCGTTGACGGCTGGAGTGGAGTTATAGCTGAAAGTTAGATTTTCCACGCGCACCAGATTTACGGACATGAAAGCCCCTTCCTTAAATTCGCCAGATTTTCTTCCATCAGGGAGAGAAAAGTAACGCCTTTTTTTATGTCATTTTTGCCGATATCGTGACCGTTATTGAGCTTGAGCAGGCCTACGCCTGTTTCTTTCGCCATTGTTTGCGCCAGGCGCGGGGCGACAAGGTCTTCGTAGAAAATGTAGGTTGCGCCGGTTTTTTTTATTTGTTCGACCATGTTGAAGATATTCTGCGGCAGCGGCTCCGCTTCCGCCGATGTGCTGTACGCCGCCATATATTTCAGTTTGTATCTTTGGGCCAGATAGGCGAAAGCCCAGTGACCGGCATGCAGAATCACGTCTGATTTGCACAGGGCCAGTTTTTCCCGGTATTTTTTATCCAGCGCGGCCAGGCGTGATTTGTATTTGCGGGCGTTGTTTTTGTAGTAATCGCTGTTTGCCTGGTCTTTATTGATAAACGCCTCCGTGATGTTGTCGATGATTGTTTGCGCGTTGGCAAGGTCCAGCCAGATATGCGGGTCGAAGCGGGAAGCGTGCTGTCCGCCGTATTCATCCTGCTCCTGTTCTCCGGCGACGGCCAGCGGCAGAAGAAAAGTTCCTTTTCCCGTTTCCACGGCCAACATGTTGGTTTTTTCCGTGGCGGCGCTGATTATTTTGTACGCCCATTGTTCCATTTCAAAATTGATAAAAAGAAAAACATCGGAATTGGTTACCTTGACGATTTCTTCCGGCTTTAATTCATAATTGTGAGCGTCCGCTCCCGGAGGCAGCAGCATGGAGACGGAAATTTTTTCTCCGCCGACGGCGCGGGCAAAATCATAGAGAGGGAAAATTGTCGCGGTTACCTTTAATCTGGTGTCCGGAATCTGCGTGTCATTCGCCAGCTTGCAGGATGGTATAATCAAAGCCGGGAAAATCAAAAGAATAAAAATAATTTTTGACCACATGATTTATCCTTTTTCTCCCCTGAATTACGTTGCTTTTGGCCATAAGCGCAATGTATGTGTCCGGCGATTGTGCTGTTGCGATTCATTAGCAAAAATGTCGTCAAGATGCAATCAGTATCGGATAAAACAGACTGAAAGGGCGGAAAAACATTTAAGTTACTCTGCCGCCCCCATTTATGGTATATATTCATAAAACGAAAATAAAACAAGGAGGGTGTTTATGAAACCAATCGGGCCTTTGATGTGGGAACACAGATTGATTGAAAAAATGCTTGTTTCTTTCATGCGTCATATAGACAAAGCGGAAAAAAGCAAGAAAATAAAGCCTCTTGTTGTTGATATGGCTGTTGATTTTGTGCGGATGTACGCCGACCGCACCCATCACGGGAAGGAAGAAGAAATTCTTTTCCGTGATTTGGTAAAAAAAGATATGACGCCGGAGCTCAAGAAAACGATGCAGGAACTGCTCGATGAACACGTGTGGGGCAGAAAAACCACCGCGGCGCTGGTGGCGGCCAAAGAAAAATATTTATCGGGCGATGAAGGAAAGCTGTCCGAAATAATATCACTGGCACGGCAGCTTGGCGAATTCTATCCCCGGCACATCGAGAAGGAAGACAAGCGTTTCTTTTATCCCGCCCAGGAATATTTGAGCAAGGATGAGCAGGAAAAGATGCTGGCGGAATTCTGGGAATTCGACCGGAAAATGATTCACGAAAAGTACAATAAAGTCTTCGAGGAATATTCCCTGCTCACCCCTTGATGCCCGCGCGCGGTTAGTACCTCCAGCCCGAGGCGATGGCGATAATGTTCATCACAATCGGCACGGCGTAGATGACGCTCAGCATGGTAATCTTGGCTTTCATCGTTTTCAGGCTGATGACGATCAGGGCGTAAAAGAAGAACTGGAAATAACCGATAAGCAAAATCAGCCAGATGCCCGCAAACGACAGATTCCAGCACGGATATTCCCAGACCAGGTGTCCGCCGATGTTGAGCACGCATTCGATGAACACGCAAAAGATAGTGTAGGCTATCGCCCAGAACCATTTTTCGCCGATGCCCAGGATTTTTTGGGTTTTGCTCTCCGACAGCGTGTGGTAATAAATGATGCCCAGGATTAAAAACATGAACATGATTTCGATGTTCCAGCCCACCATCGTGCGCAGCGCCGTATCGCCGGGCGTCGTCCAGAAGGCGGAACGCTGCGTGAGGTGCATTACCCATCCGTTCCATGTTTCGTTGAAGAAATCGGCGCCGAAGATGGTCAATCCGGCCAGCACGGCATTCCAGTCTTTGGTTTTCCGCGCTTCCTTGATTTCGCGGGTGTAAATGTAAAAAATCAAAGCCATCAGAGGGATGATATACCATTTAATCATTGTCAGATCCCTCAACCCGTCTAAAGCCTGCAAAGTTGCTTCTGTCATGGGGCCTCCTTTCCTTCCTGCTGTGTAGTGGCGCTGATTTTATAATATTTTCCGGCAAAAGGAAACGGACAATATCAGGCGGTAAAATGCTTGGACAAGGAAATTTTGTTGAGGTATAACACGGGTAGTTCGGCGGCAAAGTAAAAATAAAAACATTAAGGAGAAAGATAAATGAAACAATATCGCTCTTTTTTTACCGCGGCGCTGTTGGGCCTGACGGTTTTAATTATCTCCGGCTGTGCCGCGCCCGCTCTTTACAGCATCGACGTGAAACACGACGCCGCGCGCTTTGCGCCCCCGGCGTACGTAAAAGCGGAAGGAAAAGCCCTCGAAGCTGTTGTGGCCGTGGCGGAATTCAACGACCGGCGTAAAATAGACGATAAGAAAATAATCGGTCGCGTAGTGGAAAAAAACGGCGTGAATATTTTGGTTTTCCCCAGGCTGGTTCTTCCCGCTAAAACCGTGGCGGACGGCGTCAGGGATTATTTGAAAAAAGCCGCCTATCAGGTGGCGGATAAAAGACTGCAGTGGGATTTGCAGGAAGGGAACATACCGAAAGGAGGAGCAAAAATTCTTGTCGGTGGCAGCATTGACGAAATGGAAATTGTCTGCCGTCGGGGATTTCCCGCCAATATTTACACCTCCGGCATAAAGTTGAACATTGTTTTCGCGGATGTGCAAAGCGGTCATATAGTCTATACCCGTCAGGTGGAGGCTTCGGCATCGCGGGAACATTTTTCCTTTTCCGAGGAACGCATGGGCCGGGAATTGAGCGCCCTTCTGGGCGAGGCCATCCGCAATGTTTTTGAAGACAAAGCCGTGGCGGAAAAAATCAAAGAACTGACAACGAAATAAATAGATAGTTTCTGTCGTTGCGAGGCGGCGTAAGCCGCCGTAGCAATCTCTTTTCATTTCAGTCTTCAGTCCCGCATTCGCGGGATTCCGCGTTGCACAACAACGCTTCACCTTCAGCCTTTCATTCTTTCCCTTTGGCTTTTTCCTGCTTTTTTGTCCATGCTTTAACGTCCGCCAGAATTTGTTCGCGCAAGGATTCGGGTGAAATTATCGTGATGTTGGGGATCCATGATTTCAGCATGTTTTTTATGGCTTCATAATGACCTACCGAGAAAGTCACGATCAGCGAACCGTCTTTTCTTTCCTCTTTGATTTCCTGTGAGGGATACATTTTCCTGCGCTTGAAATAATGGCTGACCTCGGCGTTAATCAGGACGGTTATTTTAATGTTTGCTTTTTCGGCAAACCAGATATTGGCGCTTTTTTGCAGAGTGTCATCCAGATCGCGCGGAACAGATTTGAAACAGGAATTTAACAATCGGAAGTCCTTTATCTTGTCTAATGCGTAACGCTTGAGAATGCCGGTGGAAGGTTCATTCCCGATCAGATACCAGAAACCTTCAAAATAAACTACGCGGTACGGTTCCAGTTCCACGGGATGCGACGATTTGAGGCCGGAATAATGGAAACGGACCTGCTTCTTTTCCCTTATTGCCTTTACCATTCTGTTGAAAAAAGAAGTGTCCAGCGGAATAGCTTCGTCAATCTTGACAAAAACCGGCAGGGAAGTGACGCATTCGTAAATCCTGTCCAGCACGGTGTTTGCCGCTTTTTGAAAAGGAGTTCCCAGCTGACTGACAATATTTTTCAGCGCCACCATCAGGGCCAGCTCGGTATCGTCGAAAACCTCCAGATTTTTTATCAGGTCTTTGCTTAGCCGGTAAACGCCTTTTTGGATTTCATGAAGGGGGAAACCGGCTTCTTTCAAAAGCGCCAGATCGCGCTGGATTGTCCGCGGCGTGGTGCGGAATTCTTTGGCCAGCCAACTGCTTAATATTTTTTCTTTTACCATAAAAAATCTGAGAATCTGCGCTACACGGATGAGCTTTGAATGTGCCTTTTTCTCGCGGGGCATGGCTTTTGCCTCCAATATTTCAGTAATATCGAGCAGTTAATATAAAAGAAAGAGCCGCAAAAAATGCGACACGCGTTTGTCGCCGTATTCTTGAATTATCAGTCGGAAAAGATTAATGTCAAGTCAAATAAAGAAAGCCGCAAACATCAATCGTCCTGATTAAAAGAGGTGTCGGGATGGCTTCTGTAATCAGTATAGAATATTTTAGAGCTAAAAAATCAGCCTTAGATGGAGATGCCCGCGCGCAGTTTCTGCTTGGTTCTATGTATATGCGCGGCAACCATATAGAAAAGAATTATGAGGAAGCAATAAAATGGTTAACAAAAGCCGCCGAGCAGGGAAATGTTAATGCCAAAATACAACTGGGTTCTATATATGTTTTCGGAAAAGGCGTCGAAGCAAGTATTGATAAAGCATTGCCCTAAAAAATTATACCGAAGCGGCAAAATGGCTTAAAAAAGCCGTCGCTCAGGGCAACAAAAAAGTTCAGGAAACTATCGAACTTTTTCAGAACATAAGGAAAGAAATACTCGAAAAGCAGAAAGCGTAAATGCTTTGCCTTAAGTCTTATTAAGGTTGACACATAAAAAACCGGGGGGTATAATTTTTTCTCGTAATTAAAAGCTCCAAATATTTAAAATCATTACTGGAAACAGTTAAAATAATAATTAAAAATCGATATTAAAATGAAGAGTCAAAAAACAGCAGAAAATACTAAAGGGCAAATCATCTTGTACAAAAACAAGCTGGAAGTGCGTTTGGAACAGGATACTGTCTGGCTGACGCAAAAGCAGATGGCCGAATTGTTTGATACAGAAAGAAGCGTTATAACGAAGCATTTGAATAATATCTTTAAGTCCAATGAGTTGAATAAAAAAAGCAATGTGCAAAAAATGCACATTGCTAATTCAGATAAACCTGTATCTTTTTACAATTTAGATGCCATCATTTCCGTTGGCTATCGAGTAAATTCAATCCGCGGCACCCAGTTCCGCATCTGGGCAACAAATGTTTTACGCAGGCATTTGGTTGATGGTTTTACCATCAATGAAAAGCGCCTGAAAACCCAGCAAAACAGAATTAATGAATTGCAGAACGACATGCGCCAGCTTTTACTCCGATGGGAATCCAGATCACACTGTCATTCCCCGGCTCTTTGCCCGGCGGATGCCGGGTGACGGGGGAATCCAGGATATAAAAAATGGCGATTAAAAAAACTAAATCAACTGGTATTCGCTCATGGCCTCAAGACGACCGCCCCAGAGAAAAATTGCTTAAAAAAGGCGCGGGAGCGTTGAGCAATTCCGAGCTTCTGGCAATACTTTTACGCACCGGTGTCAAGGGAGTGAGCGCCATTGATTTAGCCAGAAAAATGTTGGCTAAATTCGGTACGTTTCGCAACATGAGTCATACTGATGCGCAGGAGTGGGAAGAATTCAAAGGCTTAGGCCCGGCCAAAATCGCGCAGATTAAAGCCGCGCTGGAAATCGGCAGACGCTTCCGCGAAGACGAAGTTCTTCCCTCAAAACAAAAAATTGCCACAGCAAAAGAAGTTGTCGATATTATCATGCCGCAAATGCGCGATTTAAAAACCGAGGTTTTCAAAGTTGTCTATCTCAACAGCAACAATAAAATAATCGATATTGCCGATGCCGCTTATGGCACAGTCAATCAGGCCGCGCCGATTGTGCGTGAAATAATTCATGGAGCATTACAAAAATTCGCCGCCGCGATTATCTGCGTGCACAATCATCCCAGCGCCAACATCGCGCCCAGCGCGGAAGATAAAAAAATAACCGGCGAGCTTTCCGCCGCGGCAAAGCTTTTGGGCATCCGCATGCTCGATCACATCATCATCGGTGACGGCAACTATTTTAGCTTTGCGGATGAAAACATGTTGGGATAAATTGCGATTAATCTGAAAGAGATTATCTCGATAAACGATTACTTTTTGCGATAAGAACGGCAGAAAATAAAGCTTGATATTTATTGATTATGTGTCAATATGATTACCAATTATGTTATTATTCACATAATACGGAAATAAAATGAACTTTTTATCTTTCAAGCAAAAGCTAAAGGATTTTGTCGTTTTTAATTTGCGGGATATCCGCAAGATAGAAAATCGTTTTGACCTGCGGCGCCTTAACGAATGGCAAAGCAAGGGTTATATAAAAATGCTGCGCAAGGGTTATTATATCTTCACCGATATTGATTTAAACGAAGCAAGCCTCTTTTTGATAGCAAACAAACTTTACGCGCCTTCTTACATTTCGCTGGAGATGGCTCTTTCCCATTACAGCCTGATACCGGAGGCGGTTTACGGAATAACTTCCGTTTCTTCCCGCAAAACAAACCGTTTCCAGACAAAGCATGGAGAATTTATTTACCGGCGTGTCAAGCCTGCATTGATGTTCGGCTATAGATTAGAAAATTATAAAAACTACAGCATAAAAATCGCGGAAATGGAAAAGGCGGTTTTGGATTATTTTTATTTAAATACAAACATTCAGACGGAAGACGATTTTGCCGGCCTGCGCTTTAACAAAACAGAATTTTTAGCGCAAGTGGATAGAAAGAAACTCCAAGATTACCTCAAGGCCATGGGCAATAAGCGCATGGAAAAACGATTCAACAAATTCCTGAAACATATAAATTATGATTAGCTTATCCCAAATAGAACAATACTATCCGCCGCAACTGCGCCAGTTTAAAAGAAACATCTTGCGGGAATATCTGCAATATAAAATGTTGGAGATTATTTTCAACAGTAAGATAGCCGCAAAACTATCCTTTCTCGGCGGCACCGCGTTGCGTATTGTTCATGATAATACGCGTTTTTCCGAAGACCTCGACTTTGATAATTTTAAGCTGACTGAAAAAGACTTTATACAGCTAACCGGAGAAATTCAAAAAGGGCTTAAACTCGAAGGCTATGACGTGGAAATCCGCAATGTATTAAAAAGAGCTTTTCGCTGTTATATAAAGCTGCCGCAAGTGCTTTATGACAGCTCCGTATCAGATTTAAAGCAGGAAAAAATTCTTATACAGCTTGATACGGAACCGCATCATTACGTCTATCAGCCGGATAAAATATTTATCAACAAGTTTGATATTTTTACGCAGATTTCCGTCACGCCGCCCGATATTCTGCTTGCGCAGAAGATTTACGCGTTGTTAGGCCGCAAGCGGGCGAAAGGCAGGGATTTTTACGATGTTATATTTCTTTTAAAAAAGACAAAGCCGAATTACGATTACCTCGAGCAAAAGCTTGGCATAGCGGATAAAAAACAGCTTAAAAATAAATTAATCAGTTACAGTAAGAGCTTGAAATTAAAAGAACTGGCTAAAGACGTAGAGCCGTTTTTATTTCAGCCGTCCGATAGTAAAAAAATAACTTTGTTTACGGAATATATCAAACAAGTTGAATTGTAAGACGCACCACCATCGGTGACGTTAAATGGAACGAAGTCCGACAGCCTAGCCCGGCAGGCAACCGCAGCGCAGGCATTCTGTGTCATTGCGAACCATGCGTCAGCGGTGTGAAGCAATCCGACGCAGTCGTTGCGAGACGGCGCAAGCCGCCTCGGCAATCTCTTTTTCCTTCAGCCTTCACGCTTGAGCCTTTTGTGGTTGCAATATTTCTGTAATATTGTATTATTTTTTAGGGAATCTTTACTGGGAATAGTTAAAATAATATTTCAAAAATAGACTGCGTTATGTGCTTTCTTGGCACTTGAGGAAAAAGCGTGACTAAATCTAACAAAACATCCGGTATTCGTTCCTGGCCTCAAGACGATCGCCCCAGAGAAAAACTCCTTAAAAAAGGCGCGGGGGCGTTGAGCAATTCCGAACTTCTGGCGATACTTTTACGCACCGGCGTTAAAGGAAACAGCGCGATTGATTTAGCCAGAAAGATGCTGGCCAAATTTGGCACGTTTCGCAATATGAGTCATACTGATGCGCGGGAGTGGGAAGAATTCAAGGGATTAGGCCCGGCAAAAATCGCGCAGATTAAAGCTGCGCTCGAAATCGGCAAGCGTTTCCGCGAAGACGAAGTTCTTCCTTCAAAGCAAAAAATCGCCACGGCAAAAGAAGTTGTCGATATCATCATGCCGCAGATGCGCGATTTGAAAACCGAGGTTTTCAAAGTTGTCTATCTCAACAGCAACAACAAAATAATTGATATTGCCGATACCGCAACAGGCACGGTCAATCAAGCCGCGCCAATTGTGCGCGAAATTATTCATGGAGCGTTGCAGAAATTCGCCGCCGCGATTATCTGTGTGCATAACCATCCGAGCGCCAACATCGCCCCTAGCGCAGAAGATAAAAAAATAACCGGCGAGCTTTCCGCCGCGGCAAAGCTCTTGGGCATCCGTATGCTCGACCACATCATCATCGGCGATGGAAACTATTTCAGCTTTGCGGATGAAGGGATAATTTAATTATTTGCATATTGAAATAAATTACTTATGAGTAATACGACATCAAAAAAACAGCCGGAACACTTATACCTCTTTATTGATGAGGCAGGCGATTTCAATTTTTCCGAATCAGGAACAAAATATTTCGTATTAACAGCCGCCTCAAAAACCAGACCTTTTACATGGGAATTGCCTATTTCTTCCCTAAAATACGATTTAATTGAGTTTGGTCTTGATATTGAATATTTTCATGCGTCAGAAGATAGACAGCAGGTGCGAGATCGCTTTTTCGGGAAAATATGTCAAGAGTTGAATGAAATAAGGCTCGATTCTATTGTCGTTGAAAAGCGAAAAACAGGTTTGTCGCTTCAGGCAATGGAAACATTTTACCCAATGATGGTTGAATACCTGTTGAAGTATATTCTCGATCAAAGAAATATCAGCAAATACACAGGCATTGTTGTTTTAACAGACAGTCTGCCTGTCAGGAAAAAACGCGAGGCTATAGAAAAAGCCATAAAGATGACCGTTTCCAGCATGCTGCCGCCGGATAAGAAATATAAAGTGCTTCATCATGCGTCAAAATCATGTATAGGTTTACAGGTTGCAGATTACTGTAATTGGGCTATATTCAGAAAATGGGAAAGGTCAGATAAGCGAAGCTATGAATTGATAAAAACCTGCATCAAAAGTGAATTCGATATTTTTGCAAAAGGGGGAATATATTACTATTAAATGGCTTATATATGTTGACCGCCCCGACTACCTTATTCAGGAGAGCCCCTTGGGCTCTTATCATCAGGGCGGAACCTTTGTTCGATTATTTCGATCATATTTTAGCACTAGGTGAATTTATGTCAATAGAAAAATTGATAACAAAAAATGTTAGTAAAAACAGATAAATAGTATAAACGGGGGCTAAATGCCGAAAGAGAAAAATTCAGTTAATAATAATAACAACCAAAACGGGAAATCACTGGAGAGCTGGCTGTGGGATGCGGCCTGTTCGATTCGCGGCGCAAAGGAAGCCGCCAAGTATAAGGATTTCATTCTGCCGCTGGTTTTCACCAAGCGGCTTTGCGACGTATTCGACGACGAACTTAACCGCATCGCCAAGGAAGTCGGCGGGCGTGCCAAAGCATTTAAAATGGTCAAAGCCGACAAGAAGCTGGTGCGATTTTATATTCCTCTCAAGCCTGCCGACACGGACGAACCGGTCTGGTCAGTCATCCGCAAACTGGCGGACAAAATCGGCGAGCAACTGACCGATCACCTGCGCGCTATTGCCAAGGAAAATCCCAAACTAGAAGGAATTATTGACCGCGTGGATTTCAACGCCACCACGCACGGCCAGCGCGATATTTCCGACGACCGCCTGAGCGCGCTCATCGAACAAATCAGCCTCAAGCGGCTGGGCTTGAACGACGTGGAACCGGACATCATCGGGCGCAGTTACGAATATCTCATCCGCAAATTTGCCGAAGGCAGCGGACAAAGCGCGGGCGAATTTTACACGCCGAAGGAAGTCGGCATGATCATGGCAAAAATCATGGAACCACAGCCGGGCATGGAAGTTTATGATCCCTGCTGCGGGTCCGGCGGTTTGCTCATCAAGTGCCAGATTGTCCTCGATGAGCAAATGGATTTGCGTTCGCGCAAGAATTACGCGCCGCTCAAAATTTACGGACAGGAATACATTGCCATGACCTGGGCGATGGCCAACATGAACATGATAATTCACGACATGGAAGGCGAAATTGAAATCGGCGATACATTCAAGAATCCCAAGTTCCGGGTGAAAAGCGGACTACAAACCTTTGACCGCGTGGTTGCCAATCCGATGTGGAATCAGGACTGGTTTACCGAAAAAGATTACGATGCCGATGAGTTCGGACGCTTTCCCAAGGGCGCAGGCTTTCCGGGGAAGTCCAGCGCGGACTGGGGCTGGGCGCAGCATATTCTCGCCAGTCTGAACGACAAGGGACGCGCCGCCATTGTGCTGGATACGGGCGCGGCGAGCCGCGGTTCCGGCTCGGCCAACATCACCAAGGAAAAGCAGGTGCGCCAGTGGTTTGTGGATAATGATTTTATCGAAGGCGTCATCTATCTGCCCGAGAATCTTTTTTATAACACCACCGCGCCGGGCATTATTTTATTCCTGAATAAAAAGAAACCGGCTGCACGTAAGAACAGAATATTCCTTCTCAATGCCGGACGCGAATTTGAGAAAGGCGATCCGAAAAACTACATAACCGACGATGGCATTGCCCGCATCGCCGAAACTTTCAACGAGTGGCGCGAAGAAGAAAAATTCAGCCGCATCGTCAATAAAGAAGAAGTTGTCAAAAACGATTACAACATTTCACCAAGCCGTTATATTCATACGGCAGATGGGGAAGAATATAGACCAATTGCTGAAATTGTTGAAGATTTGAAAGTATTAGAGGAAGAAACAAAAGATACAAACGAAGCGCTTAAGCAAATTTTGAAGACAATAGGTCTATGATGCACTTTGACAATGTTAATTCGATAAATCTTAACGACCCAGAATATTTTGAAATTCTTAGTGGGCTTTGGTCTGGCAAAAAACCGCCTTTTACAAAGGCAGGCGTAATTCGTAACACTAATTTTACAGCATCAGGCGAAATTGATTATTCTGATGTTGCTTGGCTTGATGTTGAAACAAAACAACTTGCAAAACGTAAATTAAAATATGGAGACATAATAATAGAGCGGTCTGGCGGTGGCCCAAAGCAACCCGTTGGTCGTGTGGTGCAGTTCAGACGCGAAGATGGCATTTTTAGTTTTAGCAACTTCACAACTACAGTGCGAGTAAAGAAATTTGATGACCTTGACCCGTTATTTGCATTTTATATTTTACTTGAACTTTATCAAAGTGGCAGAACTGAAGATATCCAGCGTAGGACAACCGGTCTTCGTAATCTTGATTTCAAGGCATACAAAGAAAGAGCTCTATTTCCACTTATTTCAAGGCGTGAACAGCATCATATTGCTTACATGCTCTCGACGGTACAGACGGCCATTGAACAGCAGGAGCGGTTGATTAAGCTTACGCGCGAACTCAAATCCGCGCTCATGCACAAGTTGTTCACCGAAGGCCTGCATGGCGAAAAGCAAAAAATGACCGAGATTGGTCCCGTGCCGGTGAGTTGGGATGTAATAGAACTAGCCGATATGATTGAAGAGACTGAACAAGTAAACATGCGAACGGAAAGTGAAAGGCAAATAAAATATATCGACGTATCAAGTATTTCTCGTGAGCATTTGCTTGTTGAAAACACGGCAGAATATTTACTCAAGGAAGCTCCCGGAAGAGCGCGCAAGAAAGTAGTAACAGGAGATGTAATATTTGCTACAGTTCGTCCTACATTGTTGCGGGTTGCATACATAAATAAAGAACTAAATAATCAGGTTTGCTCCACGGCCTTTTGTGTGCTTCGTGCAAAAGAGAATGTTTCAGATAAATATATTTATTATGTTGTTCAACGTGAACAATTTATCAAGCAACTTGCAGCTATTGAGTCCGGCGCAAATTATCCCGCTGTTACTGATAGACAAGTTAAAAATCAAAAAATCCCGAAACCTGAATATGATGAACAGGTAAAGATTGCTGAAATATTAGACACCTGTGATAGGCAGTTGTTGCATCATGCAAAAAAGAGAGAAGTGTTTGAAGAACTGTTCCGCGCATTGTTAAACCAACTGATAACAGGTCAAGTAAGGGTCAATGATATAGATATTAAAGTAGGAGCTTGATTTATGGAAGCAAGAGATAGAAAGCTTGTTGACTGGTTCGGGAAAATTTCGCGCGGTGAAATTAAACTGCCAAGATTCCAAAGATATGAGGCATGGGACAGTCGAAGAATATGCAGTTTAATGAACGTTATAACACACGATTTACCATTGGGTATTACTCTAGTCCTGGAAGTTGGTGAAAAAGAGCAATTTATATCTCGATATCTATCAACAGCCCCGGAAACAAATCAACGAGTATTCGAACAATTATTAGACGGACAGCAAAGACTTACAGCTATATGGCGTGTTCTTCATAACAATTATGAAGATGACTCATATTTTATATACATTCCCGAGTTTGATGATTATGGTGAAAAGGAGTTTGATGGACAGGTTGTTTATTGTCGAAGTCGTTATTACAAGAAGAATCATCAAAGGTATCCACTTTGGTGTGATGATCCGGAAGACTGTCTCAAGCGCGGCATGATACCGACAGATTTGTTAAAACCAATTGATTTGCAAACAGAAATAGAAAAATGGATAAATGAAGCGACGAAAAACAAAAAACCTGATAATCATGAAAAATATGAAGAATATTTTAATTGGAAAAAAATTATCAGTGATAAAATACTTGAATTAAGAAATACGGTAAAAAATTATAATCTGCCATTTCTTTCGCTTCCTTCGACAATAAAAAAAGATACTGCATTGGAAGTATTCATCAATATGAATACAAACAGCAAACCGCTTTCTCAGTATGATATCATTGTGGCAGAAATAGAAAGCATAAAAGGGCGATCATTGCATGATCTGCAAGATGAACTTGATAAAAAATACCCTGATATTAAAAATTATTACGATCTTTCTTATTTAATTTTAAATACGTCAGCGTTGCTTCAAGAAAAGCTTCCCAATCAAAGAGGCGCATGGGAAATGGATAAATCTGTTATGGTTGATAACTGGGCAAAAATGGAAGAGGGCTTGCAACAAATGGCCTCTTTTCTTTTAAATGAAGGGATTATAGATAGTGACAGGTTACCGACAAATGCAGTTCTTGCAGTTATCGCAGCACTTTATCCTTTCATACCACCTAAAGGCGATAAAAGAGGCGCCGATGAAATATTACTTAAGAAGTATCTGTGGTCGGCCTTTTTTACAGATAGATATGAGAATTCAGCGGCTTCTCGCTCTTATGCAGATTACATAGCACTGAAACGAATAATAACAGCAGCAAAAAAGGACAATTCAGATTCATTTACTGAAGCAGATGTACAAATATTTAACAGGCAATTATTCCCTGTTTCAGATGCTGATGAGTTGTTATCTGCAATATGGCCGAAACGGGATCAAATAAGAGGTAAGGCTATATTAACTGTAGCTTGCCGCCTAGGTTCTTATGATTTTGCTACAGGAGAAAAGGTCGATAGAAATAATATTAGAAAGAGACATCACCATCATATTTATCCTGATGCATTATTGAAAGAAGTTGAGGTTCAAAGTTATATTGCGCTTAATTGCGCATTGATTAATGATGATACTAATTGGGACATTGGACGAAAAGACCCTCTCAGTTATTTAAAAGATAGATATAAATGGGCGTCGGAAGATATTGTAAATGAAAGATTGAATTCACATTTAATACCAGTCAAGGAATTAGCGAATGGCGGTTATGAAGCTTGTACAACAGACTCGGAACGCCTTGAAAAAGTAAAAAGAGATTTTGATGCTTTTATAAGAAAAAGAGCACAGTATTTCGCCTATGCTGCAAAACAGTTAACAGACGGCAAATACGTTTCATCCGTTGAAATTATTAATAAAAATTATGACAAAGCCAACGGAACATAAAACAGTTCAAGCCCGTATTCTCCAGTATGCGCAGGATATCGGCTGGTCGTTTGTTTCGCGCAAAGATGCCGAAGCGCGTCGTAATTTTGATTCATCCGCAGGCAATCCTTCCGAACAGTCGCGAAGCGCCTCTTTGTTTTTTGATGACCTGTTGTATCAGAAAGCTAAAGCATTCAATCCCTCTTATGCTGAGGCCGAAGGAGCGCTTGTCGGCAAACTGCGCAGGTTTTCCGCCGATATTTACGGCAACCGCGACATGCTTACGTTTTTGCGCAACAGCGGCAAGTATTTTTCCGCCGAAGAAAACCGTGAACTGGATTTAATGCTGATTGATTACGCGAATCCCAAACGCAATGTTTATGAAGTTACCGAAGAGTTTTACTGGCACAACGGGCGGCATGGCAACCGCGAGGACATTGTTTTTCTGATCAACGGCATTCCTGTGCTGGTGGTGGAATGCAAAAATGCCGGCAAAGACGAAGGCATTGCTCTGGGCATTGACCAGATCCGCCGCTACCACATCGAAACTCCGGAATTGTTTATTCCGCAAATGGCCTTTACCGCCACCGACGCGCTGGGTTTCGATTACGGTGCGACATGGAACACAGTCCGCCGTAACCTCTTCCACTGGAAGCATGAACAGGTTGGACAGTTGGAGGCCAAGGTCAAAAGTTTCTTTGACATTCCACGCGTTATGAAACTGCTCAAGAATTACATTCTATTTGCCGAAAAAGATGAAGTTCTGAATAAATTCATATTGCAGCAGCATCAGACGGCAGCCGTCGAGCAGGCTTTTGCTCGTGCGCACGATGCAGTCAAAAGGCGCGGGCTTATCTGGCACACGCAGGGCAGCGGCAAAACCTTTACCATGCTGAAAACTGCCGAACTGCTTTTCAAAGCGCCGGAATCGGACAAGCCCACCATTTTACTTTTAATTGACCGTAACGAACTGGAAGACCAGTTGATGAAAAACCTTGCCGCGTTGGGTATGGAAAACGTCGAGCACGCGCACAGCATTGTGCGGCTCAATCAGTTGCTGGGGCAGGACCATCGCGGCATTATCGTTTCCACCATTCACAAGTTCCGCGACATGCCCGCCGATTTAAACAAGCGCCGCAATATTTTCGTTCTGGTGGATGAAGCCCATCGCACAACCGGCGGCGATCTGGGCAATTATCTGATGGCTGCACTGCCCAACGCGACATATCTTGGGTATACAGGCACGCCGATTGACCGCACGGCCTACGGGCAGGGAACTTTCAAAACTTTCGGCGTGGATGACGCTCCGCAAGGTTATCTGCACAAATATTCGATTGCCGAAAGCATCGCCGACGGCACTACGCTGCCGCTCTTTTACAACCTGGCACCCAACGATATGTTGGTTCCCGCCGAAGTCATGGAAAAGGAATTTTTTGCGCTGGCGGAAACGGAAGGTGTCTCCGATATCGAAGAACTCAATAAGATTCTGGATCGCGCCGTCAATCTCAAGAATTTTCTCAAAGGCAAGGCGCGCATCAAAAAGGTGGCTGAGTATGTAGCAGCGCATTACCGTGAGAATGTCGAGCCTTTGGGGTACAAGGCATTTCTTGTCGCGGTGGATCGCGAAGCCTGCGCTCTTTATAAAAAGGAACTGGATAAATTAATCCCGCCTTATTTTTCCGAGGTTGTCTATACGGGCAATCACAATGACAAACCGCTGCTCAAGGAATTTCACATTGACGAGAAGAAAGAAAAAGTCATCCGCAAAAGTTTTTCCAAATACGGCGATATGCCCAAGATTCTGATTGTTACGGAGAAGCTGCTGACCGGATTCGACGCGCCGATTCTTTACGCTATGTATCTGGACAAGCCGATGCGCGATCACACGCTCTTGCAGGCAATTGCGCGCGTGAACCGGCCTTATGAAAATGAAGATCAGGAAATGGTCAAGCCGCACGGTTTTGTTCTGGATTTTGTCGGCATCTTTGACAAACTGGAAAAAGCCCTGTCATTTGACAGTGACGAGGTTAACGCTGTCATCAAGGATTTGGCGCTGCTCAAGACACTTTTCAAAGACAAGATGGAAAAGAAAGCGCCGGAATATATTGCACTCATCAAACGCAACTTTGACGATAAGGATGTGGATGGGTTGATTGAACATTTCCGCGACAAAGACCGCCGCAAGGAATTTTTCAAAGAGTACAAGGAAATCGAAATGCTCTATGAAATTATCTCGCCCGATGCTTTCCTGCGTCCGTATCTTGACAATTACGCAACGCTTTCCAGCATTTATGCCGTTGTCCGCAAAGCATACGCGAAGAATATTTACGTTGACCGCGATTTTCAGAAAAAGACCAACGAACTGGTGCAAAAGCATGTAGACACGAACAGGCTTCAGGCGGTTACGCAGTTTATTGAAATAACGCCGGAAACCATAGCTCTGATTAAAGAAAAGCAAGACGGCTATAATATTAAAATCATTAATCTGATTAAGACGATTGAAAAGATAGCCACGGAAGAAAGCGACGATCCTTATTGGATAGGAATGGCGGAACGCGCCAAGACGGTGCAGGAAAAATACGAAGACCGGCAACTGGCGACGGCGGAAGCAGTGGAAAAACTTTTGAAAGAGGTCGAGGCCAATGAACGACGAAAGAAAGAACAAGCGGAAAAGGGATTCGACGGTCTGACCTATTTTGTTTATTCGACGTTGACGGAGGCGGGCATTCCTAAAGCGGAAGAAATTAGCCGGAAAATTAAAACCGCTTTTGCGGAACATCCAAGCTGGGCGGCAAGCGAAAAAGAGCTGCGCGAAGTCCGGCAGAAGATGACCTTTGCCCTTTATGCGGAGGTCGATGATCCCGATAAAATCAAATCCATTGTTGATCATTTGTTGAACTTAATGCTGAGGGCACGCCGCGTATGAAAAAATGGCAAAGCAAGGAAGAGTTTAAGGCGCGTGTCCGCGAATGGGCGAAAAAGATCGATGTGGATGTTCGCGTGATTTCCATCCGCGTGATGAAAAACAAGTGGGCATCGTTTGCAGTGGGAAGCCGGTTGCTTATTTTTAATACCGAATTGTTGAAGATGGAAAAACAGCTCGGTGACTATGTCATTGTCCATGAATTGCTTCATTTTGCCGTGCCGAATCACGGTCGTCTCTGGAAAAGCCTGATGCGGGCACACCTGGGGGATCATGAAGCTTTGAAAAACAAATTAGTGAGAAAAAAATTATGAAGTTGGCTTCAATTTCATGGTGGAATGAAGTTTGCGAAAAAATTAGGGAAGGTGATTTAATATACACTCCAGGTGGCGGACTCAGCGGTGGGAATAAAAAACGCCCATTTTGGATTCATAAAAAAGATCCGTCAAAAATCACGATTAAAAGTGGCAAGTCTGAGATTCCTTTAGTCAAAGAATGCTTTGATACTATAGAGGACGCTTTAAAAAATAAAAAAATGCAAAGGCTACGTGTTGCATCGTCACATAGCAATGTCCCATTTGACGATAGTGCAGATATGTTAATTCGGGAGTCAACTGACTCTAAATTGGCACGAGGTAATTACGTATGTGCAATATTGGAATGTTGTGGGTTAGTGAAGTATTCAATGATAGGTAACAGAAAAGTTATTAAGCTGCCTTAAAAGAAAACGGGACAGGGTTGAAATTTGGAAGGAATCGGGGTCGCATCTTTATTCTTGACAATTGGCAACTTAAAAGGACACGTCCGGCATGCCCAGGCATTCCCTGCATGCGCTGGGGTTCCCTGCCGGACTTCGTGCAGGGCGGAATCCCGCGTATGCGGGACAGAAGGCTGAAGACTAAAGGCAGAAGGGTGAATGGTGAAGAGGGGCAGGTCCTATTCCAAATTTATTTCAGAAAGCCAGTTTTTAGCAGCACGAATCTCCGTACCATCAGGATAAGTTTTTTCGCGCTGTAGTTCTTTGACAATCTGGATTTTTTTTATGCCCTTTATGTATTTTTCAAAAAAAGAAAAATTAGCACTTTTTGCAGAATCACTCCATTTTGCTTCAATCATGCAAACGGGTT
>Ga0208197_1001852_pt1 | contig 19878 bp, 20 predicted proteins | sample AD_JPNNA4_MetaG_FD_184444 | JGI IMG/M metagenome (GOLD analysis project Ga0208197, IMG submission 184444) | Active sludge microbial communities of municipal wastewater-treating anaerobic digesters from Japan - AD_JPNNA4_MetaG (SPAdes) (version 2) | ecosystem: Engineered > Bioreactor > Anaerobic...
TGACTGGCCCACACCAGGCGATCACAAGTGGCCTACACCGGGCGACTATGCCTGGCCCTGACCGGGTGACGATGACTGGCCTACATCGGGCGGCTATGCATGGCCCAGTATAGACCGGTCAATCACAGTTTTCGCCACATTGTCAAGCGGGCTAAGCGTGGTATAGAGGAGAAAAAAGAAAGGATGTCCCGATGACAATAGCTGAACGCGAAACACAGATATTACGGATCAAAAGCCGCAGTTTTCAGAGCGGCCTCACTGAAGCTCTGGACGAACAAATCCGCGCGCGTGTGGTGAGCGTCGTGCAAACCATGTTGAAAGCCGCGTTGGTGGAAGAGGTGCTGGCATTTTTGACGCAGTGGAATGGTGCCCGTCCGCGCCGTTCGGGTTACTTCAAACGCCAAACCGACACGCAGTATGGCCGGATTCCTGACTTGCGCGTGCCGAAGTTGCGGTGGGGGAACCCGGAACGCGAATGGCAGGTCTTGCAGCGTTACCAACGGGCGCGCCCGGGCTTGTTGGACTGGTTGGCGTACCTGTATGTCATGGGGCTGTCGTTGCGCGATTTGCAGGAGGCCTTGTTCTTGTTGATGGGGGAGGTGCTCTCGCGGAGCGCGATCAACGCGGTCACTTTGCGGGTTCAGGCGTTGCTCGACAACTACCGTGACCAACCGGTGACTGGCACACCCCCGGTCCTGATTGTGGATGGGGTCTGGGTAGATATTCAATACACGGTGGACGAGTTCAAATGCGATCGGGCCGGGCATGAACGACAGTGTCGGCACGCCCAAGAGCGGGTGATTTTGGCGGTGATGGGCGTGTTTCCGGATGGTAGCACCTCTCTCTTGCACTTTGAAGTGGCGGAGGCGGAAGAAGAAGCCCAGTGGCGGAGCTTGTTCGAACACCTGCTGGCGCGGGGACTGGAGGCGCAGGCCGTTGCGCTGATCGTTAGTGACGGGGCGCGCGGACTGCCCGCGAGTATGAAGGTCTACTTTCCCAATGCCAAGCACCAACGCTGCATCACGCACAAAGTACGCGGTATGCAACGCTATCTGCTCAACCAGGAACTGCCCGAGGCTACGCCTGAAACCTCCACCTATCAATTGCAACAAGAGCGCTGGCACGAACTGAAGACCGATGCCTATACGATCTACGAGGCCGCCACTCGCGAGGAAGCGCAGGCCCGTCTGACCGATTTCGAAGCGAAATGGCAAACCCGGGAACCGCAAGCCGTGCATAGCTTCGTGTGGGGCTTCCAGGCGACATTGCACTTCTATCACTTTGAGTCGCATTTGCATCCTATCATTCGGACCACGAATCACCTGGAGCGTCTCTTTCGCGAATTCCGCAACAAAGCGGACGAAATCGGCGCCTTTCCTAATGAACAGAGTTGTTTGACCTTGTTCTTCCTGGTCGTCCAACGTGAGCACGCTAAACATGATCGTCCATTCATGGCGAAAACCTAATGACACTAACCAGGATACAGGTTGTACCCGATATGCCATCTGATGCAAACTAAGGCATGATTTCCGGTCGTGCTTGATACGGTACACCCTTCCAATGCTGATTGGAAGCGATACGTGTGTCATACCGGATGTGCGGTAAAGCGCACGAATGGGTGAGGACACAGTAAGCGTCATTTTGGGGCGATTTTGTTTGTACATCCGTGGAAACTGCAACTTTCCAGTAGATGGGAACGAAAGACAAACGGTGAAACGACGTGCTGCTCCAAATAAGCGTGGGCAAACAAAAGGCCCCTACCATAACGGTAGGGGCCGCTCTTGTTAGGTCTTCGCTGTCTCCGGCTTGCACGTTTCCTGGTTGTTGGTAATATAGGCAGATAGGTCGAGCGTAATGGAAAATCTGATGTAATTGCGTTGCGTTAGCAAAAGCGATTCGCACTAAACATGTGGAAGGGAAAAGCCCGCTGTTTCTGGCGGTGATTTGCCTGGGCTACCTGAGCGGCATCTTGCACAAGTTATTTTTCGCCCTGGATTGGGTGATTGTCCTGTATGCGATCAACCTGGTGATGGTGGCGACGGATTTATTTCTGTACTACCGGTATTTGCCCGCCGCGGGTGGGATATGGAAAGTTTTAGTACAACGTATCAACAAGGAGTAGGGAGTAAGGAGTAGGGAGTATGGGGCTAAATGCCCATACTTCATACTCCGTACTCCATACTCCTCATCAACACTTTGAGGAGATAGTATGACAAACGTATTCGATGAGTTTCAGTGGCGTGGGTTAGTCCACAGCTTTACGGAGGGAACGCCGGAGGTGTTGGCGACGGAGAGGGTGACGGTCTACATTGGCTTCGATCCCTCGGCGGACAGCCTGCAAATCGGCAACCTGCTCACGTTGATGGGCCTGGCGCGGATGCAGCGTTTCGGCCATTCGCCGATCGCGCTGGCAGGCGGCGGCACGGGTCTGATCGGCGATCCGAGCGGCAAGGCAAGCGAGCGGCCGCTGTTGGACCGCGAGCAGGTGGAGGCCAACCTTGAGGCCATCAAGCCGCAGTTGGCGCGTTTCCTCGACTTCGAGGTCAAGAGCAACCCGGCCCGCCTCGTCAACAACGCCGACTGGCTGTGCACGATTCCGATGATGGATTTCCTGCGCGATGTGGGCAAGTATTTCAGCGTGAATTACATGATAGCGAAGGACTCGGTCAAGTCGCGGCTGGAGCGTGAGGAAGGCATCTCGTACACCGAGTTCAGCTACATGCTGTTGCAAGCCTACGACTTTGTGCAGCTCTACGATCGCTTCGGCTGCACGATGCAATCCGGCGGTAGCGATCAGTGGGGCAACATCACGGCAGGCGTGGAACTGCTGCGCCGCGTACGTAACATCCGCGCTTACGGTCTGGTTTATCCCCTTCTCACGAATGCCGACGGTTCGAAACTCGGCAAGTCGGTGCATGGGACGATTTTCCTGGATGCAAAACACACCTCGCCGTACCGCTTCTACCAGTACTGGCTCAATCGCGACGATGCCGATGTGATTGACGATCTCAAGCACTTCACCTGGATGACGCAAGAGGAGATCGCCGAAATGGCGCACAAAGTAGCCACGCAGCCGGAACAGCGTGAGGCGCAGCGCACGCTTGCACGGATTATGACGGCGATGGTTCACGACGAGACGGCGCTGGCGAAGGCGATGCAGGCGTCGCAGGCGCTCTTCGGCGGTGACATCGCCGGGCTGAGCGCGGCCGAGATCGCCGACATCTTCAGCGATGTGCCCTCCAGCCAGATTGCTAAGGCCGCGTTGGAGGGTGCGGGGACACCGTTGGTGGATGTGCTTGTGGATGCCGGGTTGACCAAGTCCAAAGGCGAAGCGCGCCGGTTGATCGACAACGGCGGAGTCTACGTCAACAACGTACAGGCTGCTGGTGTGGAGCAAGCCATCACCCTGGCGGATACGATTGAAGGACAATTCGTCGTGCTGCGTAAGGGAAAGAAAAGCTACCACCTGCTGCAAGTGCGAGCGTAGCGCCGATGCAATGCCGCGCCGGCTGCGGGGCGTGTTGCATCGCCCTCTCCATTTCCTCCGCTATTCCGGGAATGCCCAACGGCAAGCCCGCCGGGGTGCGCTGCGTGCAGCTCACCCCGGATAACTTGTGCGCGCTTTACGAATCGCCGGAGCGGCCCCTGGTCTGTACCTGGCTACGTCCCAACGAGGAGATGTGCGGGCAGGGCCGTGAGGAGGCGCTGGCATATCTGACAGCGTTGGAGATTGCGACGCGACCTTAAGGAGAGAGATGCTACCCGAAAACCGTGTGACACATCCTGGCGAAATACTGAAAGAAGAGTTTCTGGACCCCTTAGGCATTACACAGGTAGCATTTGCGGCGCACATCGGCGTACCGTTACAGCGGGTCAATGAAATTGTACGGGGTAAGCGCGGGATTACGCCAGAAACGGCCTGGATTTTTTCTCAAGCCTTGGGTACAACCCCGGAATTCTGGATGAACTTGCAAAATGCGTATGATTTGACCAGTAAACGGCCCGAAAGGTTGGTGATGCGGTTAGTCGCCGCTCCGCAAACTGTATGATGGCGATTATCCCTTACCTGGCTGAACGGTTGACGGCTCTCCAAACCCTCGTCAACGCGCACCTGGAGATGGCGATTCCCGGCTGGGCGCTGCCTGCTGAGTTTATCGCCGAGCGGTTGACGCGCTACCCTGAGCAGCGTATCCTGGACCCGTGGGTCATCGAACGGCAGACGATGTTAAGCGTAGAGGCAGAACAGGTTCTGGCGGCGGTTCACCTTTTGCGCTATAGCGACGGTGATAGAGTCGCGCCTGATTACCGCAATGCGGGCGACATCGCCTGGTTGCTGTTCGCGCCGGGCGCAGAAGCGGCCGGGCGCGAAGTGCTCGCGGCGGCCCGGCAACTGATGCGGCAATGGGACGTCCGCGTGATCTATGCCTGGGACACGGGCTTGCCGGTTCCATTGTGCAGCGGCATCTCGGATGTATGGCCGCATATCCGCCATTTGTTTGCCGGTGCCGGTTTTTCGGCGGATGGTGGGGTAGAGTATATCTTCGGCGGTGGATTGGAGGCCATGCCTGCGCCTGTCGCGGCTCCGATGGATGGTGTGTGCGTGCAATCCGCTGTTTCTGGAACTGAGACCACGTTCATCCTGCGCCACAACGCTGAGCACATCGGACGCTGCGAATGTGTTGCCGATCTCACCCAAGACGGGCAATTGCCGGCCTTCGCGGGGTGGGGGAAGTTGGAGGCGCTCGAAGTGGCTGCGCCCTGGCGCACTCGTGGCCTGGGGCGCTGGCTGGTGCAGCACGCCGTCGCCTGGCTGCGCGAGATGGGCTGCGCGCGGGTCGTCTTCTCCGTCACGCCGGACGACGATGCGCGCGGCGCGGGACGCTTCTACCGGCGCTTGGGGTGGGAGCGGCAGCTCACGCTGGAGAAAGGGTGGGTAGATCGGGGCATTGCCCCGATTCGTTGACGTCGCTCCATAACTATGGTATACCTGAGATAGCAGGCGAAGAAGGAGGTTCACGATGGCGACTGAAATTATCGCACAGGTAACGTCACAGGAAGTGCGTATTCCATTGGACGGACTAGAGGCATGGAAAGACAAGGAACTGGAAATGGTACGCGAAAGATCTATGCTTGTGATTCGTCCCCGAAAACTAGAGCCACGACAGGAGCGCGAGCTGGCTATTCAAGCTTTACGTGAAGACGGACTATTGGCGGAAATAAAACATGCGCCGATCTATCCGCCAATTGCGCCAGGAGAACGCGCCGAGTTGTCGCGGAAACTCAGCGCCGGCCGCCCATTGTCAGAACTCGTCATCGAGGAGCGCAAAGCAGGATGGTGAATTATTATCTGGACACCAGTGCGATGTTCAAACGCTATATGGATGAATATGGTAGCGATTGGTTACGCGCGCAAATGGACCAGGCTTCAATGTTGCTTGTATCGCAAATGCTCATCGTTGAAATCATCAGCGCCCTCAATCGGCGCGTGCGTGAAAAGACATTATCGTGGGGCAATTACCAACGTGTGCGAGACATCATTTTCGAGGATTGCCGCACGACTTATCAAGTTATAGCGCCGACCCAGCCAGTGCTCGATCTGGCATGTGACCTGCTGGAACGTCGGTCTTTGCGCGGATATGATGCAGTTCATTTAGCCTCGGCGTTGATCGGGCATAATTCACTGCGCGCGCGTAATTTGCCAGGTCTGGTTTTTCTCTGCGCCGATGATCAGTTGGTTGCTGCCGCTGCCGCCGAAGGTCTGGCGGTAGATAACCCCAACGATCACCCCTGATATGGAACTCCTCGGCGGATCTCTCTTTGCGGTGGCCGGCGCGGGGGAATCCCACGGGCCGGGCTACACGACGATCGTGTTCGGTTGCCCGCCGGGTCTGTGGCTGACGCGGGCCGATATCCAACGCCATCTGGACCGCCGCCGTCCCGGCGGCAACATCCACGGGACGCCGCGCAGCGAAGCCGACCAGGTAGCGTTGCTCTCCGGCCTCTACGCCGGCGATCACGACACGCTGCTCGTCGGGCCGGAAGTACGGACAATCGCCGACGGCGTGGAGAGTATCACCCGCACTTACGAGGCCGGCTACACCACCGGCGAACCTATCGCCGCCGTGGTGCTCTCCGCCGCCAAACGCTCCGGCGATTACAGCCAGTTCGCCGGGCCGCAAGGCGAAGTGCGCCCCGGACACGCCGATTTAGTGAAGTACCACCAGGCGCGCGGCTTCAACGATCCGCGCGGTGGGGGGCGGGCCAGCTATCGGGCCACCGTCTCCGACGTGATCGGCGGTTCGATTGCGCGGCTGTATTTGGAAAGGCAGTTTGGGACAGTGTTCCTCTCTTCGCTGGTGCAGGTGGGGGCGCTCAAGGCGACCGTCACCCTGGCGGAGACGGTGGAACGGCTGGCCTTGCAGCACACGCAGGCGCACCCCGTTCCGGCGGATGACCTGCGCCAGCTTGAAGCAAGACTCGTCGCTGCCGAACTCCCCACGCTCGATGCCGATTTCGCCCGCGAGGCTGCCGCGTTGATCGAATCCGTGCGCGCGGACGGCGACTCCATCGGTGCGGTGGTGGAGGTCGTCGCGGTGAACGTCCCGGCGTTGGCGGGCGCACCGCTCTACGAGAGCCTCAAGCTACGGCTGATGGGGACGCTCGGTGGGCTGCACGCGGCGCAGGGCGTCGAGATCGGCTCCGGCTTCGACGTGGTGACGCGGCGCGGCAGCGCGAACAACGACCCGATCCGCGCGACGGGCTACCAGAGCAATCACCACGGCGGGTTACTCGGCGGCATCACCACGGGGATGCCGTTGGTGTGCCGCGTCGCCTTCAAGCCGACGGCCTCGATCCAGACGCCGCAACTTTCCGTGCGTCAGAACCTCGAAGAGATTGACTTCGCGCTCAAGCGAGGCCGCCACGATCCCTGCGTTGGCGTGCGCGCGGGCGTGACGTTGGAATCGCGGATGGCGATTGAGTTGTTGAACGCCGTGTTGGTGCAGCAGAGCCGGCAGCCTTCAGCGGTCAGCTTTCAGCTTTTCAGCCAGGCTGAAAGCTGAAAACTGATGGCTGACTGCTACCTCACAAGGAGCAAGGCTTATGAATGTCTCGGTCATTCTTGGGCATCCACATCCCGGCAGTTTCAATCACGCGATTGCGGAGACGGTGGCGCGGACGTTGCGCGAGGGCGGACACACGGTCTGGTTTCACGATTTGTATGCGGAGGGTTTCGATCCGTTGCTGCCGCACGAGGAGATTCCTAAAAGTGCGGCGCTCCCGCCTGACATTCAGCGGCATTGCGATGAGATCGCGGCGGCGGATGGCATCGTGATCGTACACCCGAACTGGTGGGGGCAGCCGCCCGCGATCCTCAAGGGGTGGGTAGATCGTGTGATCCGACCGGGCGTGGCTTACGAATTTCTGGAAGACGATGGCGGCGAGGGTGTGCCGGTGGGCCTGCTGCGGGCAAAGGCGGCGTTGGTTTTCAACACCGCTAACACGCCGGAACTGCGCGAGAACGAGGTCTTCGGCGATCCGTTACAGCTTTTGTGGAAGAATTGCATTTTCGATCTGTGTGGCGTGCCGGCGTTTTCCCGCAAGATGTATCGCGTCGTCGTTACCAGCACGGAAGCGGAGCGGCGGGCGTGGTTGGACGACGTGCGCAGGACTGTATCTCACTATTTTCCTGAGGGAGTAGTATGAATCTTGTGCTGACTGGTTTTATGGGAACGGGCAAGACGACTGTCGGGCGTGAAGTGGCGCGACGGTTGGGACGCGCGTTCGTGGATATGGACGACATCATCGCGGCGCGGGCGGGCAAGCCGATTCCGCGCATCTTCGCGGAGAATGGCGAGGCGGCGTTCCGCGCGCTTGAGGCGGCGGTGTGCGCCGAGTTGAGCGCGCAGGACGGGCTGGTGATTGCGACGGGCGGCGGCGCGCTGGTAGATGCGGAAAATCGCCGGGTGATGCAGCGTGGCGGCGTCGTAATCTGCCTGGACGCGACGCCGGATGAGATTTTGCGGCGCGTCGGCGACAACCACGAGCGTCCTCTGCTCAACGTCGCCGACCCACGCGCGGAAGTGGCGCGCTTGCTGGCGGCCCGCCGCGAAGCTTATGCTGCGATCCCCTGGCATGTGCAGACGGATGGGCGCGCGGTGGAGGATGTGGCGACGCAAGTATTGGCGCTGGCGGAGACGATCACGCTGCCGGTGAAATACCCTGGCGGGGAGTATCCGATTCACATCGGGCGCGGTTTGCTGGCGCACCTGGGCGGGGCGATGCGGGCGGCGGGCGTGCGTGAGGGGACAGCAGTGGCGATTGTCACCAATCCCGTTGTGGCGGCGGCGGGCGCGGTCGGAGACCGGCCCGAGCAAGGTTACGCGGGGCGGGCGGAGGCGGCGTTGCGCGAGGCCGGCTACCGGCCTTTCGTCTGTACGATTTTCGACGGCGAGCAACACAAGACACTCGACACGGTGCGCGCGCTGTACGAGCAATTCCTCGCGGGGCAGCTCGACCGCAGCGGAGTAGTGCTCGCGTTGGGCGGCGGGGTGACGGGTGACATCGCGGGATTCGCGGCGGCGACGTTCATGCGGGGGACGCGGTTCGTGCAGATGCCCACCTCGCTGCTGGCGATGACAGATGCCAGTGTGGGCGGCAAGACGGGCGTGGATCTGCCGCAGGGCAAGAATCTTGTCGGCGCGTTCAAGCAGCCGGAGCTGGTGCTGATTGACCTGGATGTACTCGACACGCTGCCGGAGGCTGAGTTCCGTTCGGGGGTGGCGGAGGTGCTAAAGCACGGGGTTATCGGCGCGCCGGAGTTATTGGAAAAGATGCAAGAAGCAAGAGGCAAGATGCAAGAGACAAATATCTTGCATCCTGCATCCTGCATCCTGCATCCTGCATCTTTAGCGCGATCGTTGCAAGTGAAGATTGACATTGTGGAAGAAGACCCGTTCGAGCGCGGGCGGCGGGCAGTGCTGAATTTGGGGCATACGACGGCGCACGGGTTGGAGCAGGTGAGCGATTTCACGCTGCGCCACGGGGATGCGGTGAGCATCGGGATGGTTGCGGCGGCGCGGATTGCGGAGGCGCTAGGCCGCGCGGAAGCGGGGCTGGCGGCGCGCATCGCCGACGTCCTGGCGGCGTGGGGCTTGCCGGTGACGTGCCCGCCATATTCCGTGGACGCGGTGCGGCAAGCGATGACGCACGATAAGAAGAAGCAAGGCAAGGGCCTGTGCTGGATTCTCCCGCGCGCCATCGGTGATGTGACGATTGCCGACGATGTGCCGGAGGGTCTGGTGCGGCAAATTCTGGTGGCGATGGGGGCGATGGAATGAAGGAAGAATCAGCGAATCGGCAAATCGGCAAATCAGCAAATCAGCAAATCAGCAAATCAGCGAACCAACCAATCACCAATCACCAATCACCAATCACTAAAATTCTGGTGTTGCACGGGCCGAATTTGAATTTGTTGGGGCGACGGGAGCCGGAGACGTATGGGCGGGTGACGCTGGCGGAGATCAACGCGGCGCTGGCAGCGGCGGCGGGGCGCGCGGAATTGCGGATTTTGCAATCCAACAGCGAGGGTGGGCTGATTGACGCGCTGCACGCGGCGATGGACTGGGCCGACGGCGTGCTCATCAATCCGGGCGGCTACACGCACACCAGCGTCGCGCTGCGCGATGCGATTGCCGGGACGGGGTTGCCGGCGGTCGAAGTCCATCTCTCCAACATCCACGCGCGCGAAGAGTTCCGCCACACATCGCTCATCGCGCCGGTCTGCGTCGGCCAGATTTGCGGGTTTGGCTGGCGGAGTTACCTCTTGGGGCTGGAGGCGCTGTTAGAGTATCTGGAGTCGAAAGTCGAAAGTCAAAAGTCGAAAGTCAGGGCGCAAGAAACAGGAGGCAGAAGGCAAGAAGCAAGAAGTGAAAATCTTGCATCCCGTATCCCGCATCCTGCGTCGCGTTTGCGTAATTTGCCGCCGTATCCGTTTGCGCGATGGGAAGGAGTGGTGAACGGGGTAAAGCAGCGGGGCATGGATGTGATCCGGCTGGACATCGGCAATCCGGATATGCCGCCCGCGGAGGCAGTGATTGAGACCCTGTACGCGGCGGCCAAACGTCCCGACGTACACGGGTACTCCGGCTATCGCGGACTGCCGGAATTCCGCCGGGCGCTGGCCGGGTACTACGCGCGGCGTTTCGGCGTGACGCTCGATCCCGACAAGCAGGTGGTGCCGCTCATCGGCTCAAAGGAAGGCATCGTCAATATGGCGCTGGCGTGGTTGGATGCGGACGATCTGGCGCTGTTACCCGATCCCGGCTACGCGCCTTACGCGGCAGGGGCGCGGCTGGCGGGGGCGGATTTTGTCACATTCCCGTTGCTGGCGGAGAACGGCTTTCTGCCCGATTTCGACGCCATCCCGGCTGAAGTCGCCGACCGCGCCAAGCTGATGTGGCTCAATTACCCTAATAATCCTACAGGGGCCGTCGCCGATCTGGATTTTCTGGCGCGAGCGGTGGACTTCGCCCGGCGGCACGGCATCCTGTTGTGTTACGATGCGCCATACTGCGATTTGACCTACGGCGATTACGTCGCGCCGAGCATCTTGCAGGTGGAGGGCGCGCTGGATGTGGCGGTGGAGTTCAATTCGCTGTCCAAGACGTTCAACATGGCCGGGTGGCGGATGGGGATGGCGGTGGGGAATCCGGGCGCGCTGGCGGCGTTGGCGCAGGTAAAGTCGAACATGGATTCGGGGTTGTTTCATCCACTGCAAGAGGCCGCCATCGCCGCCATTGAGCACACGACGCCGGCGTGGTTTACGGCGCGCAACGCGCTCTACCGCGAGCGGTTCGACATTCTCATCGAGGGGTTGAAGACGCTCGGTATTGCGGCGCAACAGCCCAAGGCGGCGCTCTACCTCTGGGCGGCGATACCGGCGGGATGGGCGGCGTCTGAGACATTCGCGCTGGCGGTGATGGAGCGGACGGGGGTGGTCTTTGCGCCCGGCTCATTCTTCGGTCCGGCGGGAGAAGGATATATTCGCGCTTCGGTCACGGCGTCGACGGAGCAGATTCGGGAGGCGGTGAGGCGGTTAGGGGATTGGTAATCGGTAACAGGTAATCAGGGATTGGGGATCAGAGTGTTGTGATGAGGTGGTATTGGTAAAAGGTGAGAATGGGATGCAGGGTTTCGACGGCGAGGGCAGCGATGTAACCGGGTGCGGGGGTGAAAGTGCGCAGCGTCCAGGTCTCTACATTGAGGCGATGGCGACGATCAGCTAACAGGCGGACAGGGGCGTCGGGGTCCATTGTCACATCAAACTGGTCGAGAGGGAGCGAAACGCCGATCCCCAGCGCCTTGACGTAGGCTTCCTTGCGCGTCCAACCGGCGAAGAACGCGGCAGCGCGCTTGCTTTCGGGCAGCGCGCGGAAGGCCGCGTTTTCGTTTGGGGAGAAAAACTGTTCCACCAGGCGGGGAAAATCATCTGGCGGGATGATGTGTTCGACATCAATACCGATGGGTCGGTCGCGGCTCACGGCGATGAGGATCAGGTCGCCGGAGTGGGAGAGGTTAAATTGGAGCCAGGCGTATTCCGGCGCGGCGAACGCCGGCTTGCCGTAGGGGTTGATTGCAAAAGACAGTTGTTCGGCGGGGATGTCGAGATAGCGGCTCAGGATGTCGCGCAGCGCGCCGTGGGCTACGACGAAACGTGCGCGGTGTTCCGAAAAACGGAAACGCTCGGCGCGGGCGATTTCGTCTGGCGCGAGCGTGGCGTAAAGACGGTCAAAGGTCGAGGTCGCGACATTCAGAGATACCTGCCATACATGAACGGCATTATCCGGCAAGTTGAACAGCATCATCACTTTGCTCCCCATGGGTACTTAACTGAGACATGTGGGTAAATAGTAAGCGCATTGGGGTAGATAGAAAAATACCTTCCGGTCATTATCTTCCCCTTTTGGGGAGAATGAAAGGGGGGAATCCCCGCTCTGATAAGATTACTTCTTGTGCAGAGGATACCCCAACGCCTCGGCGGCTGCCACAATCTGCGCTTCACTGACCTGCGCTTCGTCATACTCCACTTCGAGTCGTTGCTTGCGATAGCTTGCGGCGATGTGCTGAATGCCCGGCAGATCGTCTTCGATGCCTTCGAGGCGCATCACGCACGCAGGACAATGCATATCGGGAACGTCAAAGACCTGTTTCATCTTATGCCTCACTGATCGAAGACAATTTGGCCGGAATACATGCCCATGGAGCAACTGTAGCGCAACACTTTGCCTGCCGGTTGTGGCGGCACCTCGACAGTATATTCGCCAGTCGGGGGTAAAAGTTTCTCTACACGCAATTCCGGGATCACCAACGCCAGCGAGCAAGAGCGGACGTTGTTAGTCACAAAGGTTAGGCGAGTGGGAATATCCGGGCGGGCGGAGATGCTGACCGGCGTGTAGCCATTGTTCAACACTGTGATTCTCACCTCGTTTTCGCCGGCTGTCGAAGTCACGGCCTCCGCCGACGGTGTTCCGCCCGGCGCGCTGGCGGACCGGGTCAGCCGCGCAAATGACACCGGCGACCCCATCAGGTTCAGCCCTGAATCTACCGAGACCAGTCCCAGGATCAGCAGGACAATCGCCACCGCGCGCGCGAAGTTCTTTTCCAACAGTGCGCCCATCCGTGTCGCCAGGTAGACCACGGCGAAGAAGACGACGCTGCTGCCCAGCGTAAACGACGCCATCAGCCCCGCCGCTTGCAGCTCGTTGCCCGTGCCCATCGCCAGCGCCATCATTGCCTGCGTGACGCCGCAGGGGATCAACACAGTCAGCGCGCCGAGGAGCAAGGGCGTGACTGCGTCTGAACCAGCTTTCGCCTTGCGACGCAGATAGCGCGTCACGGCGGCGGGCGGCTCGAAGACGAAGTGGCGGAAGATCGGGTGCACGTTCAACATCCGCAAGCCGTTGCCGACCATAAAGATGCCGATGGCGATCAACAGCAGCGCACGGGTGAACGGCGTCAGTTGCAGCATGGAGCCCAATGCGCCGAGGAGCAAGCCCAGCAGCGTATAGGCAATCAGTTTAGCTGCCAGAAACAGCAGAATCGGCAGCGCGCCTGGCGAGGTAGGCACCGGTTGTGTCGCAACTTCTCGCCGTTTGCCGCCTTTGTGTGACGGCGCATCTGATTGGGAGACCTGCGGCGCTAACGCCGTCGTCAGCAAACCGCCCTGTACCGCCAGACAGCTTAACCCGCCGGTGGTTACCCCGGTGATAAAGGCAATCATCAATGAGTTCATGGCGCTTCCTTGAAAGTGAAAAGTCGCAGATACCAAATGTAGGGCAAACTGTTAGTTTGCCTTTGCCGCAAGCTAACAGCTTGCGCTACATCTTCATCCAACCGCAGGTTGATGATAATTCCCTTGATCTGATTTTACAGCGTGAGTTGCCAACTTGCATTACAGAATATTCGCCTTCTTCAGCCGTAGGCTGTTGGTGACGACGAACACGCTGCTGAAGGCCATTGCGCCGGCGGCCAGCATCGGGTTGAGCAGGCCGAAGGCCGCTGCCGGGATGAGAATCACGTTGTAGAAGAACGCCCAGAACAGGTTTTGCTTGATCGTGCGCAACGTCTTGCGCGAGAGCGCGACCGCCCGCACGACGCCGCGCAAGTCGCCGGACATCAGCGTGGCCGGCGCGGCGGCAATGGCGACATCCGTGCCTGTGCCGATGGCGATGCCGACGTCGGCCTGGGCCAGGGCGGGGGCGTCGTTCACACCGTCGCCAACCATGGCGACGACCGCCGGTTTCCCGTTGACGTTTGCCGCTTGCAGCTTCTTGATTTCAGCCGCTTTGCCCTCCGGCAGCACTTCCGCCAGCACTGCATCGAGACCCACCTGTTTGGCGATGGCTTCCGCCGTCTTGCGGTTGTCGCCGGTGATCATCGCCACGTGCAGGCCCATGCGGTGCAGGCCCGCGATGGCCTCGACCGAGCCGTCTTTGATCGTATCCGCCACGGCGATCACGCCGCGCACTGCGCCATCCACAGCCACGAGCATCGCCGTCTTCGCTTCCGCCTGCAAGCGCTCCACTTCGGGCTGCAAGCCGTTGAGCGGATAGCCCCGCGCTTCCATCATCCGCAGATTGCCCACCGCCACTGTGCGTCCATCCACTTCGGCAGAGACGCCATGCCCCGCCTCAGCCTGGAAGCCTTCCGGTTCGGACAATTGCAATCCTCGCGTCGTCGCCTCCGCCCAAATCGCCTCACCCAGCGGGTGCTCGCTGCCTTTCTCGACAGATGCCGCCAGCCTCAGTAACTCCTGATCGGTCATTGGGGATTGGTAATCGGTAATCGGGAACTCGCCCATTCGTTGATTCGCTAATTCGCCGATTCGCTGATTCGCCGGTTCTTGATTCATGATTCTTGATTCATGATTCGTTACTACGTCCGTCACCGCCGGTTGCCCCTTCGTAATCGTGCCGGTCTTGTCCAGGACGACGGTGGTGATGCGCCCGGCGCGCTCCAAAGCTCCGCCGTTTTTCAGCAAAACGCCTAACTCGGCGCCTTTGCCTGTCCCGACCATCACGGCGGTCGGCGTCGCCAGGCCCATCGCGCACGGGCAGGCGATCACCAGCACGGCGACCATGTGGATCAGCGCGCGGGTGAAGGCGTTGGTGTCCGCATTGACCGGCAATGGCGGCCCCAGGAAGTACCAGCCCAGGAACGTCAGCGCCGCGATGCCGATCACGATGGGGACAAACACCGCCGAAATCTGATCCGCTAATTGCTGGATGGGCGCTTTGCTGCCCTGCGCGTCCTCCACCAGGCGGATGATCTGCGCCAGGGCGGTCTCCTTGCCCACTTTCGTCGCTTCGAATTTGAGCAGGCCCAGTTTGTTGAGCGTCGCGCCGATGACGGGATCGCCTGGCCCTTTCGTCACCGGCAGTGATTCGCCAGTGAGCATCGATTCGTCCACCGATGACCGGCCTTCGACGACCACGCCATCCACGGGGATTTTTTCGCCGGGCCGCACCAGCACCACGTCGCCGGCGAGGACTTCATCCACGGGGATGGCGATTTCGCTGCCGTCGCGCACGACCTGTGCCGTTTTCGCCCGCAGGCCCATCAGTTTCTTGATGGCCTCGGAGGCGCCGCCTTTCGCGCGCGCTTCGAGGAGTTTGCCCAGGCGTACCAGGGTGATGATGACGGCGGACGTTTCCAGGTAGACGTGTCCATCGAGCCAGCCGAAAACGATCGGCAGCGAGTAGACGTAGGCCGCCGTCGTGCCAAGCGCGATCAGCACCTCCATATTCGCCGCACCGTTGCGCAGCGCCTTGTACGCGCCCACGTAATACTGCGCGCCGACGTAGAACTGCACCGGCGTGGCGAAGGCCAGCATGACCCAATGCACCCAATCGGCGTGCGCCCACATCCCGAACAGCCCGAAGTCGCGCGCCATCGAGAAGGCGAACAGCGGTACGGTGAACAGCAAGCCAATGATGAGCATCCGTTTCTGGTGGCTGATTTCGGCGGCGCGTGCTTTGGCCTCCGCGTCGTCGGCGTCGCCGCCCAGTTCGAGCGCCTCGAATCCAGCTTGGGAAACGGCCTTGCGGATCTCGGCCTGGCTGACGATAGTGGGGATATAACGCACGCGCGCTTTCTCGGTCGCCAGCGCAACCTGCGCCTCGAGCACGCCTTCGACCTGGAGCAGCGCCTTTTCGAGCCGCCGGACGTCGTTGTCATCGGATAGCCGCTTGATGATCAGGTCGGCCTCTCCGGTAGCGACGCCGTAGCCTGCCCGTTCTACCCGCCCGATGATGTCAGGCAGGAAGACCAGCGCGGGATCGAATTCCACCGTGGCGCGTTCCGACGACAGGTTGACAACAGCGTTCGTCACGCCATTGACGCGCTTCAAGTTGCGTTCGACCGTCGCTACGCAGTTCGCGCAGGTCATGCCGGTGATGGGCAAAGTAATGGTATCGGTCATGAGCTTTTCCTTATGTGAGTCGTGTAGTCATGTAGTCATGTAGTCGTATAGTCGTTTGTCATATCGGCGACTGACTGTCTGACTACCTGACTATTTGACTATTCGACTACCGGATAATTGATCTCGGTCAGCAAAGACTTGATTGCATCCTCAGATGCTGGCGCTTCGAATGCGATGGTTGCCTGCTTGGTCTGCACGTCCGCTTCGACGGACCACACCCCTCGTAGATCGCCAACCTCTGTCTTGATTGTGTGTACGCAGTGCTTGCACGAGATATTGGGAATCGTATACGTTACAGTTTGCATGTTAGCCTCCTTATATGAAGTATGGAGTACGGAGTAGGGAGTATGGGGCGAAGAGAGCATATTCTCCTTACTCCATACTCCTTACTCCCTACTCCCGATTACACTTTCGTCGCTGCCGCGAACACGTCGCTGATTTCCTTGAGCACGCGCTCGCGTTCCTGCGGATCGTCGCCACGCACGGCGGTGATGACGCACGAGTTGAGGTGCTCTTCCAGGATTTGAACGCTCACTTTGTTCAGCGCCGCCTGCACGGCCTGAATCTGCCGGAGGATGTCGATGCAGTAAGCATCCTCCTCTAGCATCCGTTGGATGCCGCGCAGGTGGCCCTCGGTGGTTTTGAGCCGCTTGAGCGCTTCCTCATGGTGCGCGCCGTGGCGCGCGTGTGTCGAATGGTCGTGTTCGTGCATGGTTTCCTCATTAACGTGATTAAAATTTGCTATGCTGTTTATTGTATACCCCCTCCCCCCTGGGAGGGGCGATTAAAGTATACAACGATTTAGATAATTGTCAATACTCTTTCGACTTTTTGAACGCATCAGGAACAACGGTCACATCGCCCACCACAAAGGTTTGGGCCAATCATGCAGTTTGCAACAGAATTTTTTCAATCCTGGGATATGCCGTTTTCTGTGCTATACTGAGGTTGTTGTGTAAGAATCGTCACACGACTTCAGACCAGTTCAGAGTATAGACCAGTGACGACTTCCATGTTCCACGCCATGGGCTGCCATATAACCTTTAACCTCAACGAGCCGATTTGACAGGCTGACGCCGGGATGCCGTCAGGTGCCTGGGGGGCGCTTGAATGTATGAGGTGTAACTAGATGCTACTATTCGCACGCCCAGAGCGGTCTCCGCCCCACAAATTCCCCTTGTCATGCTTCACAGCAAGTGTGTGACGCCAGGTCATGCTATGCAATCCCCGGCGTCAAAGGAAAGGTTTCTTGATACGATGTATGGAGGAAACAATGCGTAAACAACTCAAGGATAAACGATGGTTTGCGTTAGGCGCAATCCTGGTGGGCCTGTTGCTGGTCGGTGCAGCGCTGGCAGCGCCGAACGCCGCAAGCATTGACTGGTGGGTTATGGCCGGCGGTGGCGGACAAGAGGGTGGCGCTACGACTTTGGGCGGCACAGTGGGGCAGTGGGTGGCCGGCAGCGACGCTCAACTCTGCGCCGGTTTCTGGTGTGGCGTGGGGAGGGCCGAGTACAAAGTCTTTTTGCCCTTGGTCCTCAGGGAGGCATGAGCCAGGTCTCACCTGCCTTTTAATCTCGAATGATACACGAAAGGAGATCCAGAAATGAATCGCAAGATATTTAGCAGAGCAGTAGCCGTTTCGATGATGTTGTTTATCTTGACTTTCAGTGTCAAGGGTGTGACCGGGCAGGGACCAGGTCCCGGCCAAAGGAGCCAGCCATCAGCCGTGACCGGCATAGAGGCTGCGGTCGCCAGCCGCATCAGTTACCAGGGCGTGCTCAAGGAGGATGGTACGCTGGTCACCGGCAGTCGAAACATGATCTTCCGTCTGCACAAGAACGACACTTGTACTTCTCAGGTGGGTGGCGATATCGTCAGGAATGGCGTGTCGGTGGCGGAAGGTTTGTTCAATGTCACGCTGGACGTGACGCAGAGCAGCTTCGATGGCCAGGCCTTGTGGCTGCAAGTGCTGGTGGGCGGCGTGCCTCTCAGTTGTCGTGAGATCACGGCCACGCCGTATGCGCTTTCGCTGCGGCCGGGTGCTTTGATTTCAGATACACTTAGCGGCCCCATGTTGAAGTTGTACAACACCACTTATGCTGCAGGTATCCAAAGCCTCACCGGCAGCGGTACAACAGCCGACATTCACCCTGGTAGCAGTTTCTACAATGCCGCAGGCGAGTTTGCCGGCCCTAACGGCGTCATTGGGGCTGCCCCGGCTCATGACTCGGATGGATATGGCGTTATAGGGCTTGCTCACGGCAGCAACGGGCGAGGGGTGTACGGTGAGGCCCGCGCCGCCAGCGGCACCAACTACGGCGGGTACTTTCTGAGCGATTCCATTAATGGGCTGGGTGTATACGCCCTGGCCAGCACTATCACCGGCACTAACTACGGCGGGTATTTTGAGAGTAATTCCGACGCCGGCACCGGTGTGCGCGGCTTTGCCGACTCCTCTACCGGCACCACTTATGGCGTGTACGGTATGGCTGACTCGCCCAGCGGTTATGGGGTGCTGGGCACTGCCCCAACGTATGGTGTGCGGGGCAATGCCACCTCGACCGGCGACACTTCCTACGGTGTGTATGGGGATAGTGACTCCCTCGCCAACACCGCGGCCGGCGGGCGTTTCATAGCCGGCTCGACGGCTTCCAACTCGGAGTCCGATGGCGTGATCGGGCTGGCTTATGGTCAGAACACATCGGCATACGGTGTAATCGGCTGGGCGTACTATCAAGGCGTGGGCGTCGGCGCCTGGAGCTATAGCGGCAACATTATAGAAGGTTACGATGGGGACTATCCCGGCGGCACACGGCGCATGTACCTTACCCAGGCGGGAAACCTGTATATTGATGGGACCTACAATACCTATACAATGGCCCGCGATGGCTCCAGACAAGTTTTGTACGGCGCGCAAAGCACCGAGGTCTGGATCGAGGACTTCGGCACGGCCACACTGGCGGCTGGCCTGGCGACGGTCAAGATCGCTGCCGATTTTGCCGCGACAGTCAACTTGAGCGACGATTACCATGTCTTTCTTACGCCTATGGGTGACTGTGCGCTCTATGTAGCTGAAAAGACAGCCGCCTCATTCACCGTCCGCGCGATAGACGGCAAAGCGTGCAGCATTGCCTTTGACTATCGTATCGTAGCCAAACAGGCCGGCATGGAGAACTACCGGATGACAGAAATTGTCTCTCCGAACCAACCGGCCAAGACAGAGCCTATCCCAGAGGATTCGCCATTAGCGTCGCCAGAGCCAGAACCTTCACAGCCAGTGAATGGGCAGTCTGTGCCCTAGCAAGTTGTCGGGAGATTCAGAAACTCGGTTTTTAGGCCCGAAAACGACCTGTTTTACGTCAAATCACCTTCTCCGCTGCTCAAAAAACCCGGTTTCTCCGACAGAATTCTGTAATATGCTTTTCTTGTTGTGTATCCACAATCGGCAATCAGAATTGCCGTGAATGTTAACGTGCCGTGCAGTTTGGACAAGCGTAATCAGTCATTTGACTGATTACGCTGGGGGTTGACAGAGCGTAATCAGTCCCCCCGCACGCGGTTTCAACGCCCCCAACAGCGTAATCAGTCCGCGGATTGATTACGCTTTTTCGTAATCGCAGCGTAATCAGTCACGACTCCTCCAACCCTCCACGGACGTTATGAGAACGCAGATTGAGTTTCAATTCCCCGCTCGGAGGGTTGGAGGAGTGAAATGACTGATTACGCCAAACGTAATCAGTGCGTAATCAGTCAGCGCGTCCGCGTGTAAAAACGTAATCAGGTGTTTCACTCATTACGCTTTTCAGAGTTGCGGAGCGCCCGGACGCGCTCCTCGTTGTCAAAAGCGTAATCAGTTGTTTTGACTGATTACGCCCCAAAAAAGGCCGGTCAAACGC
>Ga0208197_1001881_pt1 | contig 19685 bp, 16 predicted proteins | sample AD_JPNNA4_MetaG_FD_184444 | JGI IMG/M metagenome (GOLD analysis project Ga0208197, IMG submission 184444) | Active sludge microbial communities of municipal wastewater-treating anaerobic digesters from Japan - AD_JPNNA4_MetaG (SPAdes) (version 2) | ecosystem: Engineered > Bioreactor > Anaerobic...
TCAAAGGCTTCGCCTTTGTAATCCGATTTCGCATGGATCATGCGATAATATTCAAAGGGACGAGGAGCTCAGTCGCCGCTCCTCATCCCTTTGAGATCCCACTCCTGGCTTTTCTCTCGCGTATTCCTCGCACCGGCTCTGCCGGATGCTGCGGACGCTCGAGTGGTGTCCGACTACGTCGGACATTTTAGGGTCTTTTTTCTATTCATTCAGCTTTTGGGTTTGTGTCAGTTCTCCGATCCATGTTTATTTTCTTCTCCGTCATGAAAACTTTCCTCTTGGAGAATCCAAATTTCTTCGTCAGGATGCAATCTTTCTTCTCCGAGATGCAATGTTTCATCTTTTACAATCCAATCGCTCTCTTTTTGATTCCAACTTTCTTCGTTTACATTCAATGTTTCTTCTAAAAGATTCGAACTTTCTTCTCACAGATTCGATTTTCTCTATTTTTCTCCAGAATTTTTCTCTTCAAGATACCAATGTCAGGTCTTTTAGACGCAATTAGCTCTCTTTTTGAAGCAATTTTGATTGTTTTTCATTCGAACTGGATTCTCCGGAATGAAACTTTGCTTCTTTGAGACCCTTTTTTGATTCTTGGAGATGAAAGTTTGTTTTTCCAAGATACAATTGTGGATGTTTGTCATTCAAATCCGATTCTAATTAATGAAAAATTGCCTCCCGAAGAGGCAATTTCAATTGCGTCTTATGCTATTTTGTTTCTGCCGTTTCCTTTGCCGATCTTCCGGGATATCTTTTTGATAAGTCTTCATATATTGTCCCGGCTTTCGCGACATTGCTTTTCCTTGCCGTTTTCACTGTGTTGTAAAACATCAATGCCGCGGAATAAGCATCGCTTCCCGTAAGCATCTGCGTATCGCTTAATGCGTCTGAAAGCTGTGTTATCTGCGCTTTGATTCCGCGCAGTTCTTCAAACGCGCTCACATCTTTTTTGAATTCTTCCATGTCAAGAAACTGCGGAACCAGTTCCGGATTCTGCACGCAATGCTCGCACGCTTTCTGCACGAACGAATATGTTTTTTCGCCCATCTTCGGAAGCTCGCTCTTTTCATCGCCTTTCAGTGTTCTCAGTTTTGGAAGAAGTTTTGTCATCAGCACGTCTACCGCGCTTTTTATCTGCGTCATATCTTCCGTAGAAATGCTCACAGATATCAGATTCTGCTGGCTCATAATTCACCCCTCAATGTTAATTTATTTATCACATTAAGATCGGTTCTTTATGGTAGGTTTTTATCTGTTATTCAATTTTGTCTGTCCTGTCAAAGACTTTTTTCCAAACGTAATTCAGATATTTTAATTCATCTGTCTTCTTGTTCCGGCGGACAAGACTTTGTCTTTACCGCCGGAAATATCAAGAGAAGCAGCCTATCGCTTTCGCGAATGGCTGCTTCTCTCCCGGCATTCATTTTTTATCCAGCTGCTCAGCCTGAAAGCTTTCAGGCTGAGCAGCGCGGTTTTCTTTCTTTCTTCTCAGGCTCATCAAGCCTTCTGTGTTTTCAATGATCTGTTATATTTCAACTCTTTACAGTATAATATCTTTTCTCTTCATTGCTTCTTTCAATTTCTGTTTCTCTACCCTCTTTACATTTTTATCATATTCTTCTTCGGCCTTCTTCTTTGCCTTGTCCTCTTCTTCCATCACTATTGATCTCAGTTCTTCGTCTTCGGGCTCTATGTCCATAAATTCAAAGTCTTCTATCTTTTCTTTCCTTATTAACATAGAACCCTCAGCTCAAAGTATTGCCTTCTTGATTAAATCATTCATGCTGAAACTCTCCATCTTTCCAAACACCTTTTTTTAATAGCTTTCCTTTTTTATCAAACAATCGTCCATATCCATTGATTTTATCATTAGCAAACTCACCTTCATAATACATTCCATCGGCAAAATAATATTTTCCAATTCCTTTCATTAAATCATTTCGAAATTCGCCTACATACTTTGCACCGCTTGAATAGAGATAAGTTCCCATTCCTTCTTTTTTCCCATTCTTATAGTTTCCTTCATGTCTATCTCCATTTTTATAAAAGTATTTCCCATACCCTTCCGACTTATCATTCTTAAAATCACCTTCATAGAATGATCCATCAGCACATATGTATTTCCCCTTACCTTCCTTATTCCCCTTTTTGAAATCACCCACATATTTATCCCCATCATGGTAAAAATATTCCCCTTTTCCTTCAAATTTTCCATTAACAAAATCACCTTCATAACGATCCCCGCTCACAAAAGTAAATTTACCTTTACCATTTTTCTCGCCATCAAAATAACTCCCTTCATACTTGTTCCCACTGCCATAATAATATTTTCCAAAACCGTTACTTTTCCCATTCTTATACTCTCCTTCATACAAATCCCGGTTTCGATAAAGATACTTTCCTTTTCCCTCAGCAAGGTTCTTCTTAAAATATCCCTCAAATGTTTCGCCATCAGCATACCTGACTTTGAAAAAACCTTCTCCCACACCATTTACAAATGTTCCCTCAAAAACATCACCCTCTTTAGTTATAAGTTTTCCTTTTCCGTGAGGTTTTCCTTCTTTTGTTTCTCCATAATATCTTCCGGACAACAAACCTACATCAGCAAAGATATTTACTCCTGTCATACATAGGATTAAAACATTTAAGATTATTATTTTCCTCATACTTTCAACCTTTCTTTGTTTAATATTTTAAATCAACACCTGCTTTAATTTTTATCTGCTTAATCTTTTTCTCCGCTTTTATTTCTTTTTTATCTTTTACAACTTCAAAACTTACACCAACATCGATCTTTGTACTGTCTACAATCGTTCTATATCCAACTCCTACGTCTTTTTTCACTGCGCCACTGTTAAACTTCGAATAATCACCTTTTCCATAAATTTCATCACCATTCTTAAACATTATACTTACTTCTCCTTTTGCCGAAGAGTTCAATTTTTCTCCCTGTTTTGGATCATACTCTGAATTTTGTTTTTTTACAGCATTAAATTCTAAATCAACAGAAGGAGTATCTACCTTCGCATCAGCTTCATTGACCATTATAATCTTTATGAATAATGTTTTCACGTATGTCAAATCCAAAATAAACCGCCTGCTACAGAAAAAGTTACGCGTATACTGAGCGCAGCGAATAAACGCGTAATGATATTACAAGTCGAATGATAATTAAAAAATCACGAAAGTGCGCTAAGCACTTCGGCAAAAGATGAATGAAATAAAAATAATTTAAGGGGTCTGGGGATATCCCCAGCGGCTTTTCTTTGCGGTACTTTCTTTTTGCCGGAAAAAAGAAAGTACCAAAACCGGGTAAAGGGCATGAAATGCCCTTTGGTATTATTGCATGACACCATGCATGTCGGAAATCCTTGCCGCACAAACCTTCTTGTTAAAGATAATCTTAACAAATATAAATGACGCGAAGCACGATAATCCTGAAATAAGCGGAACAAGAAACGAATCAGGAAGAAGCCTTGACGCTGCCGATAACGAAGCTATAAGGACTACTGTCGGAACAAAAAATGCGAACACTGCGAATTTAATTAAAATCTTTGAATCCGTTTCGAATTCAACCTCGTCGCCCTTTTTAAGTCCTGCAACTGTTTTCATTCTGATTATGCGCTTTCCGCTTTTAGACGAACAGAACATCTTGGAAGGACAAGAAATGCAGTCACCTCCGCTTACGGCAGGCTCCACCAAGGCAGTACCGTTTTCAATAGAAACAACAATGCCCTTTTCAGTCATGAGTCCTCCGTTCCTTAATATTACTCAAAAAGTTATTGCCCGTCACAAATGCCTGAACAAAAATATCCTCAAGCGGAGTCGGCAATGTTTTTCCACAAAATAGCAAAAGAATATTCAGAAACTGAAGAAATATCAGAGCTTGTCAAGGCAATAAACGAGAAAGAAAAACCTGTCAGCATCGAAGGAATTCCCTTCCCTGCTTTTTCACTCACCGCAGCTTCGCTTCGCGAAAAGCTTTCAAGACCCGTCGTAATAATCACCAAAAACAACACGAAGATTTACGAAATAGCAAATGATCTTTCATCATTCATTCCCCAGGAACTAATCACACCCTTCCCTTCATTTGATATTCTGCCTTATGAATTCGTTTCTCCGGTTGATAAAATACTAAAGGAAAGAATAACCGCACTATACCGGATGCTTTCAGGTGACAATTACGTATTTATCACATGCGCCGAGTCGCTGATGCGCAAAATCCCCGCGCGAACCAACATTGAAAAGAAGGCTTTATTTTTAAACAAAGGGGATGAATGTTCATTTGATACACTCGAAAAAACTCTTTCTTCTTTCGGATACACTAGGGAATCTTCAGCCGAATCATACGGAAGCTTCGCCGTTAAAGGCGGAATAATAGATGTATTTCCTTCATCGCTTGATTATCCGGTCAGACTTGACTTCTTCGGCGATACGATTGAATCCATTCGTGAATTTGATCCGGAAACACAGAGATCGACAATTGAGCTTTCTTCTGTAACGGTACTTCCGAGAAAAGAACTCATCCTTTCAGAAGATGAAAAAGAAAAACTCAAATCATTTCTCAAATCAGAAAGAATCAGGGGAAATAAACTTCCTGAAGAAATTATTCATATTCTCGAAAATAAAAGCTCCGAAAAATTCCCGGGCATTGAAGATTACTTTCATGCAGTCATCGATTCGGTTTCGCCGGTTGAATATCTTCCTGAAGATTCGCTTTACATATCATGCGAAAAACACGAAATAGAATATTTCTCCGAATCCATGATTGCGTCATACCGCGCGGTTTACGAACAGAAATCAAAAAGTCAGTTCGCGCTTCCGGCAGATACACTATTCTCCGATGCCGAATTTAAACACGTTCTTGCTTCTTCAGTTAACCTTCAGACATTAACATCAAGCCCGGATGCCGTGCATCTGTCACTGAAGGCAATTCATTCATTCGCCGGCAAACTTCAGACCGTCAGGGAAGAATTCAAAACACGCATAGAACACGGCTGGAAAATATCCGCAGCAACAGTGTTCGAAGGTCAGATCAGAAGGCTCTCGGATATTTTCAAGGAATTCTCACCGGACGATAATTACGAAAATCCCGACTTCTCAAAAAATCTTTCACTCGCTATATCACCGCTTTCAGGCGGAATCTATATCGGCGCAACGAAACGCGCCATTTTCACTGATCACGACATATTCGGCAAATCATACAAGAAACGCCGCTCATTCAAAAGCGGAAAGAGCAAGGCAATCGATTCCTTCATGGAGCTTTCTCCCGGCGACCGCGTAGTTCATGTAAATCACGGAATCGGTATATTCACCGATATCGAGCGTATGAGCGCGGGCGGAATCGAAAAAGACTACATCGTTCTCGAATACGCCGGAGGAGACAAACTCTTCGTCGCGCTCGATCAGCTTAACATGATTCAGAAATACACAGGTATCGACGGACGTGAAGCGCGCATAGATTCACTCGGAAAGAAAAGCGCCTGGAACAGAATCAAACAGAAAGTTCAGGAAACCGTCGATGAAATAGCCGAAGAACTTATTGCGATATACGCACGCAGAAAACAGCATAAAGGATTCCGTTTTCCTTCAGATACCGTTTGGCAGGAAGAATTCGAAGCCCGCTTCGAATACGAAGAAACAGCGGATCAGATGAGCGCCATCGAAGACGTAAAAGACGACATGGAAAAAGAAAGCCCGATGGACCGGTTAGTATGCGGAGACGTCGGCTTCGGGAAAACAGAAGTCGCGATCAGAGCTGCATTTAAGGCCGCGATGAGCGGAAAACAGACTGCGATACTCGTGCCGACAACGATTCTCGCTCTCCAGCATTTCAACAACTTCAAAAAACGCTATGAAGGATATCCTGTTGAAATTGATATGATATCACGATTCCGTTCATCAGCTGATATCAGAAGAACAAAACAGCGGCTTTCAAACGGCGAAATTGATATAATAATCGGGACTCATGCGATACTCTCCGAAGACACATTCATAAAAAATCTCGGATTACTGATCATCGACGAAGAACAGCGCTTCGGGGTAAAACATAAGGAAAAACTCAAAAAGTACCGTTCCCAGGTTGATGTACTCACTCTATCGGCAACACCTATACCGCGAACACTTCACATGTCTCTAGCCGGCATTCGCGGGCTTTCGATCATATCTACTCCTCCCGAAAACCGGCAGGCAATTGAAACATTTGTTCTCGAAGATAATCCTGAAATTATCAAGATGGCAATCGAGCGCGAACTAGAAAGAAACGGACAGCTGTTCTATGTTCACAACCGTGTTCAGGACATGGAAAAGAAAACGGACTTTATCAAGAATCTTGTTCCGGAAGCAAGAGTCGCCGTCGCACACGGACAGATGGAAGAACACGAACTCGAAAACATAATGATAGACTTTCTTGAATACAAATACGATATTCTGCTAAGTACTACAATAATAGAATCCGGTGTTGACATGCCGAGAGTTAATACCATAATCGTTGACCGTGCGGATGCTTTCGGTTTATCTCAGCTCTATCAGCTCAAGGGACGAGTAGGAAGAAGCGACAAGCAGGCATATGCATATTTCTTTTATCCGCGTCACATGGTAATAAATGAAACTGCAATGAAACGTCTCAACGTAATAAGCGAATTTACCGAACTCGGAAGCGGTTTCAAGGTCGCAATGAGAGACATGGAAATTCGCGGCGCTGGAAACCTTCTAGGACGTGAACAGTCAGGATGTATTGTCGATGTCGGCTTTGACCTTTACTGCGCGATGCTTGAAGAAGCAGTCAGAAAAATTAAAGGTGAAAAACCGCTCAAACTTTTCCGAACACCTGTGTTTTTCAACATCAATACATTTATACCTGATTCATATATTTCCGATACCAGACAGAAAATAGAATTTTATAAAAAGTTTGAATCATGCGAAACAGATGATGAAATAACAAAACTTTGTTCGGATATGAAAGACCGCTTCGGCGCTGTTCCGGAGGAAGTTGAAACTTTAATTGAAATACAGCGCCTTCGCACTCTCGCGTCATCTGTATATCTTGAAGAAATAATTGAAACGGAAAAATACATACGTATAAAGATATCAAAAGACACAACTCTTGATCTTCCGAAACTCTTTGTAGCAGTGAAATCGGACAAACGGTTTAAGATTGATCCCGATGACCAAAGCTCAATACTTCTTTTTTCAAAGGAAGAAGAGAGTGAAAAAAAGCTTTTAGAGGTCAAAAAATGGTTGCAACAAATGTTAACGCAAAGTCACTAATGAGAAAACTTCAGAAATAGAGTTTAAAACAACAAATTCGGAGAATATGATGTTAAAAAGAACCGCATTATTTGCATTAATTGCCCTCTTCCTCGGTATGAGCGCGTGCTCAAAATCACCGTGGGTGGCAAAAATCGACGGTAAAAAAATAACCATCGATGAACTCAATACACTTTATTACGCTCACAACAAGACTTATTACAACTTCAAAACTAACGAAGAAGTAGATAAAATTGCCGGCGATTCTGTTGAAAAGCAGAAAAATCCTCTTCTTGATAAATCGTTTTTTCTCGACGAAGTCATCAAACAGAGAATAGTTTACTTCAAAGCCGAAAAAGAAAAAGTTCTTTCAGATGAAGAATTCAAATCACTTGTACTATCAATCGAAGAAAGCACAACAGCACAATACATGGTAAAAATTAAGATCCTCGATAAGATACAGGTATCAGACAAAGAAATCGAAGATATTTACAACACGGAAAAAGAAGCTTTTAAAGGTGCAACTCTCGAGCAGGCAACAAACTATATAAAACAGCAGCTTACTCAGAAAAAACTATCTGAAGAAACAAATAAATTCGTTACTGATCTTAAAGATAAGGCTGCTATCGAAAAAAATACTGAAGCAATCACAGCATTATCAGATCCGGATATCAGCAAACATCCTAAAGACGGATTTCTTGTAAAAATTGACGGAAAAGAAATAACAGTTAAAGAGTTCTCTAAAGTATACTATGTTCAAATTAAAAACATGTATAACTTGGACACTAACGAAGAAGTTGATAAAATCGCTGCAGATCCGCAGCAGATATCAAGAAACCCTTTTCTAAACAGAGGTTACTTTCTTGAAGAAATGATTAAACAGAAGATTGTTTACAATCAGGCAAAAGCCGATAAAATTACAGATGATGCAGATCTTAAAGGTATTATCAGAATTCAGGTTGAGACACTGGCATTAGGTTTTTATGCCAAAAAGAAATTCGCAAAAGATCTTGAAGTAACTCCTAAAGAGATTGAAGATGTTTACATGAGAGAACAGGCGAGATTCAAGGGAGTTCCGGTAACAAATGCAGAGGAATACATCAAGCAGGCTCTTAAAAGCGAAAAATTCCAAAAAAATGTTGCAAAACTTATTACCGACCTCAAAGACGAAGCCAAGATAGAAAAAAATCTTGAAGTACTCGAAGCAAAACCTGATTCTAAAGAAACAAAAAAAGACAGCAAATAATCAATAAGCCGGCGAAAGCCGGCTTATTGCATTTAATCCTGTAATATATTTCTTGAAAGAGTTATCGCCCCCTGATATAATACCTCAAGAATGAGGTTAAAATGGATATTGAACCTGTTGTAAATTTCCTTGGCTTCAAATGGCGCGTACCCGGGAACACTGAACTGATAATAGGATTTACTCTTATCGGGATTGTAGCCGGCATATATTTTCTATTCAGATATCTCAAATATCTTGAAAATCTTAAAAAACACGAATATCAGTTTCTTCTTTTCAAAGCCAAGCATATAGGATTAACTTCATTTCAATATAAAATATTACGCGGTATCACAGAAATACTAAAACTTAAAAAACCTTCGGAAATATTAAAAAATAAAATTTTTTTTGAAAAATCAATTTCATCTTTCTTTGATTACATAACTGAGATGGAACAGAACAATGATAACACCGAATCAATCTGCCGTGATATAGTTGTAACATATGAAAAAATTTATCATGGGTCTAAACCCAGAAAGCAGATCGAATCATTCGATGAAAATGAAACAGGAACACTATTATACGCAGTTGCAGAAAATCAATCAAGCTTCATAGTCAAACTCATTGAAAAACTTCCGGGAACAGCCAAGTTCGAGGTTTTAAAAAGTCTGAATACAGTAAATAGTCTAAACTCAGGATCAAAGATAAAACTTAATTTCTGGAGAGCCGGAGATGCAGAATACTCTTTTGAAGCGGAGATATTTCTTGCAGATATCAAAAACCGGATAATTGAAACTACAGAACCCGTTCTTCAGTCGCGTTTTAATCCGGTAAGAGTTCCATATATCGAAACTATAATTCCATGCGTAATTACAGTGAAACCGACAAGTCCGGATGCTGATCCCGTAAAGGCTGAGGGAATAATAAATAAAATAAACACTGAAGAACTTGTTTTGAGATCGGTTATAAAAATGGATTTTAAACACAACTACAATCTTCTATTTAAACTTTATGACAGCGATATCTCCGTAGACTGCCGTCTTCTATCTGACAGAACTGTATCAAGTGAAACTAATTTCTTCTATACTTTCAGATTTAGCGCAATGACTGAATCAGGAAAAAATACAATACGGAAATTCGTAATGGATCATATGTAACCGGTATTTTTTTGTAACAAAACATTTATTGTTGACTCAAAAGCTTAGAATGAAAAACTGAGTTAAAATTTAAAGGAACCGTGGAAAATGAACTTTATAATCTACAAAATCCTCTTCATCGCAAAAGATAATTTTACAAACATCATCAGATCGGTAGTCTCAAGTTTCGGAATTCTTTTTCTTATCAGTTTCTTTGTAATTTATATTTCTCTTCGTGATTCAGTTACTTCTTATGTAAAGGGAAATCTTTTCGATAATCTTGCAAGCGACGAAATAAAAATACTCCCTAAGAACACCAAAGAGATTGAATTTGTAAAAAGACCGGGAAGCCGTGCTATACCGCTATCTACTGCTAACACAATCAGGAAAATGCCGGATTTCATTTCAGTACACGGTGTGAGCAGAATAGGCTTTACACTCCGTGTTGAAGGAGAGATGCTCGGAAAAACAAAAAGAATGTATGTTCCGGTCTGCGGAGTCGATAGGGATTTTTTGAAAACAAGAACAAACAAATGGCGGTCTTTTACAAACAGAAGACCTGTACCGATAATAGCTCCTAAATTCTCAATAGATATGCTTAATAACTATTTTGCAATGGACAACATTGATCCCATACCTGAGTCAGAACTCATCGGTTTTCCGCTCACTCTCACTTTCGCAACCGGAGCAAGAAACACTGAAGAAAGAAAAACCTACGATTTCGAAGCAGAAGTGCATTCCTTCACTGACGTAATAAATATTCCAGGAGTAATTGTGCCTACTGATTTCCTTAAAGAAATAGCGCAAAAATATTATGCCGAAAATAAAAAATCGGCAGGAATGGAATATGCAGTTCTCTTTGCTAAAGTAAAAGACGTTGACAAACTGCCGCAAACTGTTGAAGAACTTAAGAAACTTGGATTAAATATTCAGTCTCAAAAAGATGTAACAGAAAAAACATCAAAAGCGATGAGAATTATAGACTCATTTTCACTTGGAGTCATTGCGATATTTTTTCTTTTAACCTCAATTTCAATTTTCAATTCATATCTTACCATAGTATACATCAGAAGTAAAAAGTTTTCGCTTAAGCGGATACTCGGATACTCAAAACTCAGAATTCTTTTCGGATTCATTTTCGAATCAGCATGTGTCGGAGCTCTTTACGGCTTAGCTGGGTACTTTACCGGAAATATGATCATACGCTACTTTTCAGTAAAAATACCGCAGTTTCTGCCGTCACTTAGTTCAATAACTATAGCTGAAAGCGGTACTGACACATTGTTTTTATGTATTGTTATATCATCTGCTGTATCAGCTGTATCAGCTTTAATACCTGCGATCTTCGCGTCAAACATCAATCTATTTAAGGCGGTGAGACGATAATGCTTCTATCTGTTGAAAACATAAATCTAAAATTCGGAAAAAGAATAATTCTGAATAACGTTTCATTCAAAGCCGATACCGGTAAAATAATCGCTATAACAGGGAAAAGCGGCTGCGGCAAGACCACTCTTCTTGGAATAGTATCAGGTCTGCTTAATCCCGACAGCGGGAAAGTTTTCTACAATAACAAAAACATTCTACGCTGGGGTGATTTCAGAAAATCTCATTTTAGAAACAAAGAAATCGGTTTTGTTTTTCAGTTTTTCAATCTAATGCCAGATATGTCGTCATATCAGAATATAATATTTCCTGCTCTCATTAGACTTTTCCCCCGGAATGTAAAAAAAGAATTAAACAGTCTCGTTGAATATTTGAACATCAAAGACATCATCAATCATTATCCCACGACGCTTTCAGGCGGAGAACGCCAGAGAGTTGCAATAGCGCGTGCGATTATCAACAAACCGAAAATGATTCTCGCTGATGAGCCCACTGGAAATTTAGATAATACGACTGCAGAAGACATAAAAAATCTTTTTATTAAGCTGAAGAAAGAAGAAAACATGTCACTCATCATCGTGACTCATGATAAGCGTCTTGTAGAAATTGCTGACGAACACCTTCATCTTGAAAACGGAATATTAAAAAAACAAAGTAAACAAAAAGATACTAAGAAAATAAAAGCTGTAAAAACCGTCAAAAAAAAATAATTTCACATCATCGCGGAAAGAGAAATACCTGAAAACCATGAACCTTTTTTTCTTTCCGCGTCAATTACGTCACGCGACGAATCGCTGATCCATTCTCTGCGCGTGCAAGTATATCCGCCTTCAAGTACAATCGAAGCATTTCTTGATATATAAATTCCAGCTTTTAAACCGGAACTGATTCCGAATAGGTGAAGTTCATCATCATCATCGGAGAATTTGGAACTGGCTATTTTATCGACTTTTGCAAATGAAAAAGCCTCGGCAAAAATAAACGGCAAAAACGAATATCTCACAAAGAGTCCTCCATTGAGAATAGGAGCATATCTGAATCCTGCCATAATTTTGCCGTTAAAATATGTAATGATTACCGGAACCCCGATACGAACGAAAAAAGAATCTGATTTATAATTAATCGAACCTATCGGACTGATAAAAGGAATACCGATATATTTTTTTCCGTAATTAAGTTGATTAGTGCTGAACAATCCTAATTCAAACCAAAGTGAATCTGAATAATTTAGTTTTCTTTGGAAGGAAACAAAATAATCAAATCCTTTTTTAAAAGAGTTTTTTTCTGCAAAGGAAGATGAAATATTGGCAGTTATGATATTTGATCCGGCATTCAAATTCATAAATTCGCTCAAACTATAATGTTCGGAGAAAGCTGCTTCGAAAGTGTTTTTTGAATAAAAGCTATCGAACTTATTCATAAACTGAAACGATTCGGACTTAAATGTATCATCTGCAGAAATGGCATAAAACTGCCTTCCGTAAGAATATGAATCATTTTTAAAAGATGATTTGTAGATATGCTGAGGTTTTCCTGCTGCAAAGACAAAACACGAACAGACAAAAAAGATCAATGCTATGATAATACGCACAAATTCCTCCAGTACAAAGTCTATCGGTTTAATCAAATATTCAGCATGATATACTTGATCTGATTTTATTTTATTTCAGCTAATGATTTTGCTTTCTCATTCTTTCCGAGTTTCAGATAAAGCCTTAGCAGATTGTCCCGATAATCAGAACGCGATTTTGCAAGTTCATAAGCTTTCTCATAGTAAGGAATTGCCAATTCGAGTTTTTTCTTATTTCCCTTCGAATCATGCTCCATAATTTTCCCGGCCATGTCATAAACATCCGGATTCTTAAATCCTTTTTTTTCCAATAATCTGAAATACGACAGTGCTTCTGAATATTTTCCTGTTTTATAAAATGACATGGCTCCATAAAAAAGCATATCTGTTTCGTCTTTAATTTTGTAGTCTTTAAGAATTGATGCAACATCACCGTAATAACCTGCTTCATAAAACAGCGGAATAATTTTACGAAGTACCGGAAAATCACCGTTTTTTTTACTTCGGCACTTATTAAAATAATACATAGATGATATAAAATCTTTTTTATAAACTGAATAATAAAGAGTCCCGATACAGTTCAGTTTAATTTCTGACGGATTAAAAGAATTCAATCTTACAAAAAGCTTTTCAAAATCATCAGTTGAAGGAACTCCTGAATCATACATAAAACTTATTTTCTGCAAATCGGCAGAATATGCTTTTTTATCGATCTTAGTATAATACATTTTAACGTAAAAAGAATAAATCTCCTGACTGTAAAAATATCCAGCTGAGGCACCGGCAATAATAAAAAATAGCACAAAACCCATTTTTTTCATGAAATCCCCGATATTTTATTGCTAATTTGACGCTAATCACGTATTTTTGTTATTATTTAGTGATAATAATTAAAAATCAAGCGTAATATAATACAGGGTGTGCGATGAAAAAGATTCTTGTTAAAATGCTTTTTGTTACAGTTCTTGCAGCGGCATTATTTCCTGTTTCGGGTAAAGCCATCAGCGGAGACGAAGCTCTTCAGGCTTTCAGAGGAAGAATGAGTTCTATCGGCTCATTAGAAGGAACATTAACCATGAAATACTCTTCAGGCTCTTTGCAGACCGGTCAGTTCAAATTCATGAGTCCGGGGAAATTTATTATCAAATTCACAAATCCGTCGGGCAAAGTAATTTGCTCAAACGGAAGAAAACTTTGGGTATATGATCCTTCAAGTGCTATTTGCGGAATACAGGAACTAATTCCGGGAAGTCTCAGCGGCGGAATTGCGGGTATGCTGCACGGCTACATGGCCATAGCGTCTTCAAGCGGAAGTGATTATACAATCAAACTCAAAGGCACAGGCAAAGGCTATTCGAACATCAATATTCTGGCAGACAGAAACTTCATGTTGAAAAAAGTTTCTTTTTTCTCAGAAAGAGGCGAAGGACTGGAAGTCAGCCTGAGTAATGTCAGGGCAAATCCGGGGCTTCACGCTGGACTATTTGAGTTTAATGTCCCGACAAGCTGTCTGATCGTCAAGGATCCGCTTAACGTAAGATGAAAAAACTGCTGATAACATCGTTGCTTTTTTTTAGTTTCATCAACTCACAGGATATTGATGATTCTGCAAGATTCCGCAACTGGTGCTATGCCGGCGGCGGAATGTCATTTTCGATGGGAAAAATCATCTACAATGATTTTGTAAATAGACCAAATTCTGCTGTCTCAGGATATGAAGAAAACATAGTTTCTTTCAAAACTTTTTCTCCATTTCTCTTCACACAGCTCTACGGCAAGCTTTTCATGGGAGAATTTACTATCGGGATGGATTATGAGAAAGCTTCCGATTCATCTCTATCTCATTTTAATACGGCATTTACAGCAAGCGCAAGATACTGCTATAATCTTAATGACAAAATAATTCTTTTTGCAGGTCCGGGAGTGTATCTTGAAACCTACCCGTCCAGTAAGAAATATGACGGCGGCGGAATAATGCTGTCAGCTGGAGCCGCATTTGACGTAACCGAAACCCTTAGAATCTTTTCAATAATCGCCGCCACTTACGGATATTACGGAGTTGGCGATGATTCTAAAAAAATCGGATTCAGGTTTTCAGCCGGAGCGGGGAAAAGAGTGGGAAAATTCTAAACTTTTTATACCTTCGGCTTATCTTTTTTGCGCGTATGCCGCATCGGTTAATTTTACTTTTTACATTTTTCTTGGAAAAGAATATTTTGTATTCTTTGTACTTTTCTGTTTGCTGTCAATTCTCCTGCTTATTATCACGCTAAAAAAACAGAATCTCTGCAAATCAGGCATCGCTGTTCAATTACTATTTTTATTTATAATAATAGCTATTCCCTTTTTAAGACTACCTGAGTCAATAAATCCGGAAACAGTTTCATTCAAAAATGGAATTGTTTTGTCTATTGAAAAATACAGATACAGTTCAAAAGTCTCTGTTGTTAATGAGAAAAAAAACAAATGCGCTGTTTTTGCACCTTCTGATATATCAATTAATCCCGGGGATACATACTTATTCACCGGAAAATTTTCTAAAATAGAATCTTCAAGAACCGATTTATTTACTGAAAACTTTGATTTACTTTATTATTATAATGATAACGATATTATAATAAAACGCCTTCCGTCTTATAGAATCAGATTAAAAAAAAGAATAGAAAACACAATTCTGGCTATTTACAAACCTCAAACGGCATCTGTTATCAAAGCTCTTCTGCTCGGTAATCAAAATGATGTTTCGAAAGAAACAATTAGAAGCTTCACTCGTGCAGGAACCCTTCATTTATTAGCTGCCAGCGGACTTCATGTTGGAATAGCCGGAGCGCTTCCTCTCTTCATTTTGCCATTCATTTTTAGAAACAGGAAAGCTGTAATTTCCGGAGGTGCAATTTTTATTTTACTATTCTTACTTATTACAGATATGCCTGTTTCTCTAGTGCGGGCATCGGTAATGTTCTTCTTTTCTGCCTTTTTCATGATGCTTGACAGGAAAAATATATCCATCAATTCTCTGTTTCTCTCGGGTCTTGCTATCGGAATTTTTTCACCCAAGGAGATATACTCCCTCGGATTTCAGCTTTCATTTCTTGCTACACTTGGAATAATTATCTTCTACGATTATTTCAAAACAATATTCTCAAATCTAAAACTGCTCTCCTCGTCACTTTCAATGACTTTTGCGGCACAGGTATTCATATTCCCGCTTATAGTTCTTAAACTTAATCAGATTAATTTTACAGGAATCCTGTCAAATATCATACTCGTTCCGTATTATTCATTTCTGCTTATTGCCTCAGGAGTTTCTGTTATAGCATCATTTTTATTCACATACTCCGGCAAACTTCTATCAATTCCTGTTGAATACTTAACTGATTATTCAATTCGAATTGTAAACTCACTATCCTCATTAAACGGTCATTTCCGGACTAATAATTACCAAATAATTTTAATTACTTTGTTTATTCTTCCTCTTATTCCGTTCTTTTTTAAAAAAGTCAAATTACATAAAATAATACCCATTATTATCATTTTGATATCACAGCTTTCCATGTTTATTATATTATCTTCACAAAAGGTAAAGAAATACGAAAACGGCGGAGACTGCGGTTCGATTACAATTCAACGCGAGAATGATATTTACAAACTTAAAGGTATTTTCAATGAAGAAAATATATCAGAACTAACTGATGAATTTATATTTAATGATTATGGTTATGTTTCAGTTGAAATAGATAACAATAGTTCCGAAAATTTATATTATTGCAGAATTTTTATGAATAAAGTAAAAACAAGCGAATTTCATTCGGAATACGCATCATTTTCTGATGCGTTTCTTAAAATCTTAAGTCTTTGCGAGAAAGACGGAATAAAGATTTGCATAAAAAGACAAAACAATATTCTTGACAATTCTGCCGAAAGTGTTAAGTTCTTAACTATGCGTGAAGGGAGGAAAAATGCTCGAACTTGGGCTCAACGGGAAAAACATTAGTACCCTGGAAAAATTCAATCAGGGTGAAAGTGTTTCCCTGAGATTCGCCTTCCCTGACAAAATCGTTCTAAGCAGCATTAACGGCTTCATGTCACGAATCCTTGCGGCAAATGACATTCTCTTTCTTCAGGAAGCGATGATTACAATTCTTCGAGAAAGTATTCTTAATGCTGTGAAGGCAAACGCAAAACGTGTCTTTTTTGAAAAGAACAATGCAGACATGAATAAGGTCCTCGAGTATAATTCTCTCATGCGGCAGTTTAAGGAAAAAGTTGTCGGCGACATGGCTACAATAGAATCAGATCTGAAATCAAGTTCTTATTATGCAGAATTCAGAATTCAGAAAACCGCAGAAGGAATCAAAACACGCATTGTAAACAATTCTCCTCTTCATGCAAAAGAAGAAGAACGTATTAAGCAAAGAATGGAAAGCGCCAAGCATATCAAGGATTTCAGCGAAGCTTATGACAAACTTTATGATGAAACCGAAGGTGCGGGACTCGGCATTATTTTAACAATGCTTCTTTTGAAAAACAGCGGAATACCGCAGTCAAATTATACTATTTCTGCTGATGAGAGCAAAACCGAAATATCACTTACAGTTCCGTTTAAAACAAAATCAGATGAAACACTCATGGCTGTAAAAGAAGATATAATTAATGAGATTCATCTTATTCCGTCAATTCCGACTTTTATCAACGAACTTCTTGTTCTTTGCGATGATCCGGACAGTTCAATATCTCAAATGAGCAATAAAGTAAAAGGCGATCCGGCATTATCAGCCGACATTCTTAAACTTGCAAATTCCGCCGGTTTTGCACCAAACAAAAAAATAGAGACAATCAATGAAGCTCTTACCCGTATAGGACTTTCAAATTTCAAATATATTCTTCTTGCAGCAACCACGAAGCGTATTATGGACCAAAGATATAAAAAATTTGAACAAATCTGGCAGCACTCTCTCAAGGTCGCATTTTATTCGCGTCTAATTGCGCAGAATTTCAAACTAGGATCTTTAACTGAACAGATATTTATTTCAGCTCTTTTGCACGATTTAGGCAAACTTGTTCTTCTTGCAGTAGATAATGATCTGACTATAAAAATAGCGGATTTTGTAAAATCACATGGCATCAGAACTACTACAATTCTTGAAGAAATATCAATCGGTATCAGTCATTCTTCCATTGGAAAACTTATTTCCGAGAAATGGAATTTTGCGGAATTCATAACGCAGGCAATAGCATTTCATCATTCGCCTCTTCTTTGTGATGAAAAATTCTCCGACATTATCAATATCGTTTATCTTGCAAATATATTCTGCGGTATTGAAGATAGAAAATACGATTACTACTTCATTGAGCCGAACATACTTCAGAAATATAATCTTTCGGATGAATCAAAATGCATCGAACTGCATGATAAATGCAAGGAAGGATTTAGAAACAGGCCCATGATCTGATGAGTTACCGCGTAAATTTTACCAAAGACAATTTGCCGACGCTCAGCTTTTATGACGGAAATAAGGAAATCCGGATTCATTCGGCATATATGCCGCAAAAAGAAGCCGAAAAATCGGTAGAGGCTTTCAATGACAACGGTAAAAATATAATTCTTGTCCTGGGCGCCGGGCTCGGTTATCATCTGCGCGAACTTTCAAAAAAATATCCCTCGAAAACAATCATTGCCGTCGAGCATGACGAAGAATCAATCAGGCTTATCAATGAACATTTTCCCGAAACTTTTAATTTAGTAAAAATAGTAAATTCGCAAAATGATATTTCTTATCTTTTTGAAAGCGGAAATTTTAGTGAATTTAACGGATTTGCACTTTATACACATAGACCCTCATATCTTATTAATAAGAATTTTTATGATGATTTCGTCACAGATATTAATCGTTACGCATCTTCAAAAATAAGCGATCTATTAACCCGAATTGAATTTGAAGAAAGATGGGTGGAAAATATCATAACCAATTCAAATCATCTGAAAAATTCTTTAAGAATTTCATCTTTCTTCGGAAAATTTAAATCATGCCCGGGCGTTATTATTTCTGCAGGACCGTCTTTGAGAAAAAGTCTTCCGCTGATTAAATCCATCGAAGAAAAGGCTGTCCTAATTGCAGTTGATACCGCTTTGCCGGTTCTTTGCAAATTCGGTATAAAGCCCCATTTCGTTATGACTCTTGATGCACAAAAACATTCTATCAAACATTTTCTAGGATGTTCTATTCCGGAAACGATTCTTGTTGCAGATATTGTTTCATCCCCTGACATATTAAACCGATACGACGGAGCCAAAGCCTTAAGCACTACAAGCAAATATTATATAGATTCAAACAGAGAGAACAAACGCGAAACGACTCCCTTCGCCGCTGTCATAGAAAAATACTGCGGAGAAATCGGAGACGTCCAATCCGGAGGCTCGGTTGCCACAAGCGCGTTTGATCTTCTGCTGAACCTTGGTTGCAGTTCCATTATACTATTCGGACAGGATCTAGCCTATACCGGAAGGGAAATACATTCAAGCGGCACACATCACAACTGTTCATGGCTCACAATAACAGACAGATTCACAAATCTTGATACGATAAACATGAAAATTATCCGCAAACGCAAAATCAAATATATGAAATCATGTACAGGAAGTGCTGTTGTTTCAGATTATGTTTTAAATCTTTATAAAGAGTGGTTTGAAAATTCATCCGCACTTGTTAAAATTCCTGTAATAAACTGTGCTTCCGACGGAGCTTTCATAGAAAATGCAATTAATATTTCCGGAGCTGATCTATCAAAATATATTTCAAAGAAAACCTATCCGGCAGAAATCATTGAAAAGATAAAATCATCAAACTACCCGAAATGCCGCATCGATGAATCTTATAAGAGATGCCTTGATTTTTTAAATATGTCCGAAAAAATGATTGAAAACGGAAAGTCACTAGAGCTGATTGACTTGATAGATGATGATAATGAAATCAGTCAGTATTTTTCATCATATCTGAAAAAAACTAAAATGTATCTTAGCAGAAACAAGAATATAGACAGCGGAAAAAGGACTGCATTATTTGAGACTGATATTCTACGTGCGATATACAGGTTAAAAAAAACAATAAACAAGACATTAATC
>Ga0208197_1001884_pt1 | contig 19671 bp, 25 predicted proteins | sample AD_JPNNA4_MetaG_FD_184444 | JGI IMG/M metagenome (GOLD analysis project Ga0208197, IMG submission 184444) | Active sludge microbial communities of municipal wastewater-treating anaerobic digesters from Japan - AD_JPNNA4_MetaG (SPAdes) (version 2) | ecosystem: Engineered > Bioreactor > Anaerobic...
TGTCCACGCCCTTTGATTCAAGCCATTTTTTGAAGTGATAGCGGGATTGAAGTTTTGCGAACTCGTCAAATAATGCGTCGGGTGGTTCAACTGTATTTTCCGATATCCAGCGGTCTATCGCCCATTTCGGAAAGCGCAGCAGCGTTCCAAGTTTGGTATATGGTATTTCGTTGTTCGAAACTTTTTTATAGATAGTGGCTTCGGTTATGTCGAGATATTTCGCCAGTTCTTTTATGGTCATGATTTCCAAAGACATAATAACCTCTTTTGCGCCTGTTAATTTTTATAAACGTCGCCTCTTGAATCTATTTTTATAAGAAAAATTATTAAACGGTCGTTTATTATTTTAAATATAGTCCTGTATTTGCCCGTTCTTAACCTCATTAAGCCGTCAAGGTTGCCTCTGCATAATTTGATATCGTAAAATTGTATGTGCTCGACCGGGTTTTTAACTATGTTTTCAAAAATATCTTTGATCTTTTTTTCTTCGGCCGGATGCTTTTTAAAAAATTTGTCGGCTGTCCTGGATATTTCTAAAGTGTAAGCCGTCATAGTCTGCATTTCCTGACGACCGCCATGTCTTCTTTTGAGAGTTCAGCTAGGGATTTTTCAATATCCCTCTGCTCTTCGTCATCAACATAAGCACATTGAAGTTTAAGCTGGAAATCGAGATCTTTTTTCTTGCTTTCCAGAAATTTATCGATAGCCTGTCTTATGATCTCGCTTATGCTGAGATCGTCGTTTATTTTGCTTAAAAGCCTGAGTTTGGCCCAAATTTCGTTGTCTATGACTATGTTCTTCTTAACAAGCATAATAACACCCCTTCTCTACTTCTCTACCAATATTATATAATAAAACAAGGGATATTGCAATATTTTTGTTTTAGGTTAACATATTGTCCGTTATCGGGTCGAAACGCCGGAAAGAAATTCAGACTTCACAGCGCTTTTCGGAATATTCGAAAAATGTTTTCAAGCACTCTATATCAGCCCTGAAATATATTTCAAGTTTTACGCGCCTTTTCGCCCGCGCTGCGGCGGATCCTGGCGCCGCCGAAAAACGTCTGGAAATAGGGATTATCAAAACTATTCAGGTTTAATGGTATCTTTCGGCAAATTCGATTAAAGCCTGGCTTATAATATCCTGCTGCTTGAACTGAGGATGCTTTTCAATAAAGTCCGTTATTTTTTTGATAGCGCTTTCATATAACTTATAGGTTTTTAATGTTAGATTGCCGTGCAGCGCGCGGGCGTTTATCTTTAATTCCGGTATTTCTATTACGTTTTTTTGTTTTTTTTCATACCAGTCAATGACCTCGGCCATTTTGCTTTTCATGCCAAAAATCTCTTCGAGTGTTTTTAAAACTGCCGTTTCTGGCAATTCATTTCTTTTATCATATTTTATTTTTCTTTGAGGTTTTTTAGTGATCATTTTTTTCCTTTATTGCGTTAGCAATACTTTTGTATTTGATTATCAGAGAGCATATTGCAAAAGTAATACTTTGGCAATGCTTTAATTATGATACTTTTCAACAAATTCTATCAGAGCCATACCCAATAAATCTTGATGTTTAAACTGAGAGTGTTTTTCGGCGAACTCAATAAATTTTTTAACGGCCTTTTCGCTGATCTTAAAAGTTTTGGTTATTATAATTTCACCCAGCGCTTTGTTATTTATTTTAAGTTCAGGTATTTCTATTACGTTTTTGTGTTTTTTTCGATACCAGTCAAGCATCTCAATAAGTTCCGGCGCAATATTGGCGACTTCAAGGATATTTTGTTTAAGTTTTGCGGGAAAACGCAGGTCTGTAGTTTCTTGTTCCGGCAATACTTTGGCAATACTTTTAGAAGATTCCTTTGTTTTATTAGATATTGCGGAAGTATTGCTTTCGCAATGTTTTATATTTTCGTTTTTTATTGCTTTCGCAATACTTTTGGAATTTTTTCGTTTTGGCTCTTTTAAAGGTTGAAACTCTTTTGTTTTAGCCTTTATTGCTAAAGTATTGCTTTTGGATTTTAATGACATGTTATCACGCTCCTTAATAAAATCATCGGCTTTTACGTCGAAGGTATTGAGTGTCGTTTAAATTTTAGGTTAATAATGAATAACCAGCGTGTTTTTGAGGTCTATGCTAAAAGGGAAAAATTAAAAACAAGAAAACGGCTGCAATGCAATTGTTTTAGAAAATATTTTGGTGTTACGAGCCTTTTCAACGCATGATTTTGATGTTATAATGGATAATAAAATTTTTAAATGAATTTGGAGGTAAGATTATGATTCAAACCGGTGTTAGCCGGCTGGCGCTGGGACCGCGTAAAATATTAAACGCTCTTGTCTTCATAGTTGAGCGCCAGGGGAATAAGCCTTTTTATAAGGAATGGACAATGACTTTAAAAAAAATGTGCGCTTTAAATGTTTCTGGAACTTTATGTTTAAGAAATATTTTTAAAAAATTAAGGTCTGCTTATATATTTTTCAAAGGTGAACAATTAGAGTTGTTTAGTATGCTGGAGTTAAAAAAAAATGATTTCGAATTTAAGTTCGATTTTAACACAAAAGTTAAGGAATCTATTTTAAATGGAGATTGTATGGCTTTGGACGTACAGGCCGTGTCAAAGTTCAATCACGTTTATTCTATGGCTTTATTTGAAGTTTTAGGATGCGTTGTCCTGAAAAATTTTTCTCTTGGTTTCGCAAGACGATCTTTTCGTATTGACGAGTTTAGAAAAACTATGGATTTAGCTGAAAAATTAAAATCAATGCAGGATTTTAAACGATTGTTCCTGGTTCCTTCTTTTGCTGAGATCAATCAACAATCAAGGATTAAGTGTGGTTATTCTTTGCATAAAGGATATGGCCTGGCTTACGAAACGATAAAATTAACCGCCAATCAACGAAAAGAAATGATAAGACAAGAACGGGAAGATCTTGCTATTAAAAGAATGAATGAGCGAGCCAAGCACGAAATATCAGAATTAAATAAAGATGATTATGAAGAACTGAGAATGGGGGCTATAAAATTTTTAATGGCTATGGTAAGTAGTTGGTCAGAAAAAGACATTATGGACAGTATGGTTTGTGCATGGATCAGGATGAATGATTATAAAATGGAAGATTTTTTAGATTAAACTAGACATAAATGGTTAATAAAGGCGGCAATATATGTGGGAGTAAGAAAAGAAAACAACTTATGCATATATTTTTAATACCCTTTCCATTAAGTAAAAAAATAAAACAACAACAACAACATTTCTTATATATATATTATATATACGCGCGTACGTGCGCGCGCGCGCAGTTGTTGTTGTTTTAACTTGTTTCATCAAATATAAGTTTACGAACAAGAAAACAGTCGCAAAAATAGGGGTTTTCAAAAATGTTGCGTTAGAAAATAAATACCAGACCGTTAGAAAATAAATACCCTAGCGTTAGAAAATAAATACCCTAGCGTTAGAAAATAAATATGGTGGCGTTAGTTTTTTGATTGATAAACTAACGGTATGTCGGCAGGTTGTGTTTTATGAGGTTAAAAGTAATAAAATGATTGTAGCAGAAGAGTTTTAGGAAATGTTGCGTTAGAAAATAAATACCATATAACGGGAAAATAAATACTTCGTATGATTAGGTTTAAAACATAGCGTTAGTTTTATAGTTGACGAACTAACGGTATGGTGATATAATTAGTTGGGGTGGTTAAAAGATGAATAAAGAAGTTAGTTTAAAGAAACATAGCGCTGTTATCCAGATTAGCTGCAAAGAATTAACTATTATTCAAAGAAAGTTGATTAATGCAATCATTTGGATCATTCAGAAAACTAAAAATGAATCGATTTATGAAATAAGTTTAAGCGAAATAAAGAAGATGTGTGGTATTCAGGCCACTGATAACGTTAATTTGAAGTTTTTGTTTAAAGGATTGCGCGATATAAAATTAGAGTTTAACTACTTAAATAAGGATAAACACCAAATTTGGGCAGGCGGAAGTTTTTTATCATGGGTTGAAATAGATAAAGAAACCAATCACATAAAATTTGAAATGCCGGAAATGCTGAAAGAAAAAATAAGATACCCCTCTATGTATGCACCGTTAAATATGATTTTAATTGCCGGTTTTAAATGCTCATATGCTATTATCTTGTACGAATTATTAAGAGATTATTTAAATGCCCAGAAAATTCCGTTGATAAGCATAGCGGATTATCGTGTACTGATGGGAATAAAAAATCACGAATACAAAGAATTCAGGAACTTTCGTAATTATGTTATTATTCCTGCAGTGGAAGAATTGAATGAAAAATCAGATTTGACTTGCCGATACGAATTAATTAAAAAGCCTTTTAGCAATAAATATGAGTCAATTAGGTTTTTTGTAACGAAAAAAACCGGTAACCTGACGTATGAAAAAAATACGGAATTAAAGATGGAAAAACCTGATATTAGCGGTGATCTTTTTGAACAGTCAGAGGCTTCGAGCCAGTCTGTTAGCAGGATTCCGGAAGATGTTTTAAAGGAAATTCCGGAAAAGTATAGAGTAAAATCCCTGCTGAATGAGATCGTCAAAAGGATCGACGAAGGCAAGGCTGTAAGTTATATAAGGCTTAATTTAAGGTATGCTCTTAAAAAAGCCAAGGAAAATCCTTTATTTTATGCCATAAACGCATTAAAAAACAACTATGCCGGCTTCGATGTCGAGGTCGAAGCGAAAAAGAGCCATGAAAAAAAGGTGAGCATCCAGGTGGGCCGGGTCAATGAAGATAAAAAAAAGAATGACGAGCGGGTGTTGGACATTATCAGGTCTTTGCCCCCCGAACAATATGAGCCACTATATGAAGAGGCTAAGCGTATTAATGTTAAAGAAAATCCAGGCAATCCGTTTTTCATTCGTGATTCGATAGTCGAGTTAAAAATGGCTCAGTTATACATGGAAAGCCATGATAAAAATGGTTATCAGAATAAAGACGGAGATTAAATCAGATGTTTCAACGTGAACGAATCACATTGAAATTAAATTAACCAACATCAATCCAGGCCGCCCGATGCCGGCGAAACTTTGTCGCCGGCCGGAAGAGCGGCTGGCAGTCAAGGTAATCGCGGGCAGCAGCCGGCTGCTGCCCGCGGAACCTCCGCCGCGGGGCGGCCGGGTTCGTTCAAGACAAAAATTCTGATCAAGACAGAACTGTTTTTCTATTTCCCAAGAAAATAAAAAATATCGAGGCCGAAAGCGGAGCTATAACGAACGCAAAACGGGTCGAAGGTAGTTTGAGTCGTCCGAGGCAACGAAGGTCCCTTAAAACGCGTTATACGCATTCAAAACTTTATGTTTTTTATTTTAAGTAAAATGCTCGATGATGATATGACTGAAATCAAGGATACGCATATCTTAAAGATTTTATTAAGATGGCTCGTTTCGGATTTGCTGTAATTTGCGAAACTCTTTTAACTGTTTAAGCGTAAAAATAATTTCCCGGCATGAATCGCAGACCATGACATCACATTCAACGCCTTGTATTTTCTGTGTTTTTTCTTCAAATCGTCCGCCGCAGCCGCATTTTATAATTTTCCTTTTAGCTTTCATAATGTCATCACCTTAACATAACCTACGTTTAAGCCACGATCAATAACATTTTGTAATTATTTGACCTGAAAATATCCGTCGGGTTTAATTTCTTTAAAATAATTTGAAGGATCGTCTTTCAACTTTTCAAGAAAAATAACCAGGCACCATTTGAAAATGTCATCCATAAAAGCAACGGATGGAACAAAAATGGCCTGAATCGAAGTGGCGTTGCGTAAAAAATTTGCCGTGGCCCGTGCAATTTTGACGTTCATAAAGCATGAAGGCGCTTCAGTTAAAGAAAACAATCCGCATATTTTCGGATCGCATAAATTAAGGGTCTGTTCGAGTTCTATTTTAAAACGAAAGACTTTTCTTTTATGGAGTTTAGCGGCCAGTCCGTCAGCCCTATTTTCTTTGAAATGCCTTGCGAATTCAGCCAAAGCGACGCCTTTTTCTGAAGCCAGATACAAAGTTGGCTCTCCTTTAACATTCCAGCGGTTTTCATTGCTTTTTCCGCAATAAGTAAAATTTAACGGGTCGGTCTTAATTCCAGGAGCCGCCGGAAGATGTCTGATGGCGTAACCGCTCCAAGGCTTTATATAAGTTTTTAAAGACATTAAAATCCGGCCCCTTCATAATCTGCGGCCAGAGCGCTTAATACCCTGTCGTAATCGCCTATCGAAATTAATTGAAAAGCGGTATGGCCGTCAAATACCGGCTGAGGCTTGAATATAAATTCCTGAAGCCCTTCGGGCGTGTAAACGGCACAGCCGAGATCAATAATATCTTTTAATTTGTTGATCGCAATTATATGATTTTGAGTCGTAGGCTTATGCCTGGCTTCCTCCCAGCGCATAACGGTTCTGGAGCTGACCTGCAGCATAACGCCTAAACGCTCTGTTGATAAGGCAAGCCGCTTTCTGATATCGCCTATATTTTTACTTATATTTTTAAAATTGCTTTTTGAATAATTAACTGAATTGTGCATAATTACGCCCCCTTTAATCATAAGTATATCACTTGTTATGACAAATGTCAAGACAATATATCAAACGGTCCTTTTGGGGCGGGCGGTGCGAGGTGCAACCGAGCGCGCCCGCGCACTTAGACAGAACGGCCGGCACTTAGCCGCCGCCGTTAGCGCCACGGATGGCGCGCGACTATAAACCCGCCTTATGTAAAAGCGAGCCGCACGATGCGGCGAGCGGCTGAGCACGGCCGCAAGGCCGGGCGAAAGTTTACATAAGGCCCGGGTTATCGGCGAGGCGGCGGCGGGCGCTCTTATTGACGAGACAGAAAATGGCGCTTTCTTTTTTTAGAACAAATTCAGCTGAGATTGTTTTAACTAATAATTTGAATTTTTCACTTCAGATTCAATTTGTTTTAACCTATAGTAATTTTTAGCTTCATTCTTAATTAATTCTAAATATTTTTGGGCGTTGTCCTTGTCTTTTAGCTTGATATATGAACGAATAATATATACATAAAAATCTAAGACAAGTTTATAGTTCCCATGGGGCGAATTTATATATTGGTATTTTTCTACCAATATTTTCAAATTTTTAATACATTCTGAATAATCTTTAGTTTCGGTGCTGAAATAATATTTTTCATTTATTATTTTAGCTTCAATTAAAGGTATTGCTTTATGATCGGGATAATACTTAATAAATTGTTCACAATTTATTAAAGTTTCTTCGTTTGAAAGCCTTGTAATTAAAAACAATGCAGCCAACGCAGAATAGTTTTTATTTTTACAATTTTTTTGTATATTTTGAAGCGATTCTTTACCTTTTTGATAACTTAATTCCATTTCAGTTTCATTCATTTCATTTATAGAATAGCCACTAAATAAAAATTGGGATAATACAATTTTACTTATTATGTCTGAATTTGCGTCATTTAAACTATCAAAATATTTATCGTACAAGTCCTTAAATATTGTTTTTAACTTTTCATTTATTTCCATAATTGATGATGCAAAAGCTACACAACCTACAGCGTAATAACTTGCCAATGAGTTAGGAGCTTTTTTAAAGATTTCGACTGAATAGTCAACAATTTCTGGCATATTTGTATTTGTTTCGTTTTTAAGAATTTCTTCGCATAATATAAGTTCTTTTTGAAAGTCAATTTCATCTGTTGATCTTGCCCAACAAGCAGATACACACGACAACAATAAAATTATAGTTAAAAAAAATACTTTTTTCATAAAACTCCTAAATATTAAAATTCAATGGGTGGGTTAGGAACTGAAACGTATCTAAGCTGAGAACTATCTCTTAGTTTAGCACCAGAACAAAAGAAATTTTTATTGTCATTATTACCTGATGGTATTATGTAACAATATGACCAAGGGCCTTTAAGTTGTTTTAAATAAACTAATTTATTAAAAATTTTTTCGTTTATGTCAGCCCAAATTTCTCCTAATTGTTTCTGATTTGTAGGATTGACTTTTAAATTTTCCACAAGCATATCAAGAGATTCATCCATGTAAGTAAAAAGTACTTCATCATAATAACTTAAAATTAAACCTTTGGGAAGGACTTTTCGCCAGGCTTTATACCTGTGCCGATTAAGTTCTGGAAATGATTTCATAACATGGCATGCTTGAATAATTAATACATCCATGCCCGAGTATTTTGAAATTTCAACTTGTTTGCCATCAGATAACATACTTGTTTTATACAAATCTTTTGGAGATACACAATTTGGTGTATCTGCCTCAAATTCTCCAACACTTAGGTCTTCAGGTTTATTTGAACCATGCCCCTGAATAACAAACCAATTTGCGACTCTTTTTACAAGTATTTTGCTACTTCCAACTAATTCGTCATCGGGGTGGATTTTTTTAACCTCAACATACTCTGCTCCGCCACTCATCAGAAAAGCTTTTGAATTTGGAGATAAATTTTCTTTAACGTTTTCGGTTAACTGTTCAACATATGACCGAACAAGCTGTTTGTTAATATATGCAGAAGTGATAGCATCACTATAAATCGAGGGAGGGACTTTTAAGGCCATGCCAGGGCCGCCCACTTTACATTGTGCCACGCTAATGCTCCTGCCTTGAAATGTTAACTCATCGGCACTGTGAGGTAATTTTATTGCTGCAATTGTTGGTGGTTGAGGCATTGTAGGTGGCTCAGAAGGCGGTTCGTTATCGGACGGATAGTTTGGAATTGGTTCGGGGTTCATCTGGCGCGGGTCAACTTCAATTAAATTTTTTGCAGAATCGCTAGGATTGTTAGTTTCATTAGGCTGAAAAACAGCATAGGAAGAATTGTATATGGTTACTGCTTTACTTCTGCCAGAAACCGAGCTGTTAAATTGAATTTCAACGGGCTTTCGATAAAAGCGGTTATAATCAGTAGCCTCACATCTCACACAGATTCTTTCATCGGCAGCAAATATTTTATTTTCAATCTGCAAATTAAAATATTCATTTTCGGTAAAATATATTTTGGTTACTGTTGCTTCCTTTTTGTATTCTTTAATTTCCTCTTGATCAAGAATATTTGATTCGGCAAATTGAACAATATCATCTCTAAATTTTATACTGCCTTCTACGTCGCTAACGTTTTGCAGGCTCAACCTTGACATGCATTCCAGAGCAGCTTGGTCAATACGCTTTGGCCCCCATTTTAGATTGTCTTTATCGATAAGCAGATCTCCTTTGAGTATTTTTAGATTGCCTAAATTTCCTGAGCTGGCAGCGGCATCGTAATCAAATTTTCCGGCAAATTTTATAGTAAATTTGTAAGGGCAGCTCTTTTCAAAATAATCTTTAAACTCTTTTGTTAAATTCAAAGATTCTTCCCATTGGCCTGCGCTGTTCAAGTATATGGCTATTATTAAATATCTTTGACTTATTTTCTGATAGTGAGCTTTAATATCGTCTATGGCATATTTCATTACCCTTTGCAAATAATCAGGGTTATTTTCATATTGCGAAGTATAGCCGGGAACTATATGCGTAAGTGATAACAGTTCTTTTGTGTATGCTTCATAGTCGGCCTTCAACTTATTTAAAACGTTAATTTCATTTCTTATGATCGTAAGCAATTTATCGTTGGATTCTTTAATCTGCTCTTGACGCGTTTTCGCTATTTTGTTGACATGCTTTATAAGTTCGTTTCCAAATTCAGTATCACGACCCATTTTCAAGTATTCTTCATATATCGACGGATTATAGCTGGGGTAGGGGATAGGCTCAAAAGAAGTCGGCCATCTTAATTTTCGATATGTTTGATCTTCCAGTGCGGAGTTGGGATCCTTTTTCAACTGAGCATCGGCTTTTATCAAACGGATAAGATGGCAAATATCTGGCCGTGTTTGGTAATATTTCATATGAAGAGCTTGACAAGCTTTGTTAAAACTTTCTAATGACGTTGATTTAAATGAATCATATAGAGCACTGATTTCCTTTCTTATAGCCAATTCATCGGTATCCACGTTTGTTAAAAAGTCTTCTGGCAATTTGGCCGGAATTGAAGCATCTGTTTTTAAATCGTCGCCGATCCTAACTGCAGCTATTCTGGGTGACGCTTTTTTCTTTTTTCCGGCTTGCTTCAATGCGGCAAGCATTTTGTAGTAGCTATTCTTTAACTGTTCATTAAATTCTTTAGCTTCTTCTTTTTTGCTTTTAGGCGGTTTAACCTTGCTTTCACTCCGCTTTTTATCGACAAAAACAAACTTAGTATTGCTATTCGATTCTGTAATGCGGTTTATTTTCGCCGGAACCTCCACTGCTGCCGGTTCTGAAACAATATCAGGCTGGCCATTGGGCGTTACTTCAACTTCGTTTTTATTTATTTTTCCTTTATTCAGCGAATCTTTCACCCCTGAAAGCCCTTCGGCGTAGATCGCCGGGGTGAGTCCGAAAAGCAGGGCCGCTACGGCCAGCAACAAATATCTTGATCTTATAGATAAACAAGGCATTTTCAAATGAATGCTCCTTTATTTAAAATAAAAGAATTCTTAGACTTCAATCATAACTGAAAATTAATCGTTTGTCAATTTGTTTTTTGGTCGTTAACCTGAGTAAAAGTGTTGTGTTAGTTGGGTTATGAGACTTAAAAGAGGTAAAATAAGTTAAACTCCAAAACAGCTAAAATCGGCCATTCAGGCCGATTTTTAGTCTATTCGTGAGAATGAGGGTTTTCGGGGTTAGGCGGATCGCCGGTATAGCCTGTGAATAGGCGGTTTGGCGGCCTGAACAGGATGTTTTGAGCTTTAACGGCGGGTGAAAGTCTGGTCTGCTGGGAACGCTTTATAGCAGGCTTGATTTGTTTTTAACAGCTGTCAGGTAGGGTTTGGCTTTCTCGTAGAACAGCGCTTTGACCTTCGAAGGCGTTATCATCAGCGCGTCGGTTTCAAGGCCGTAAGGCTGACCGTTAATGCCGCCGGTCTTCTTCAGCCATTTTTTAACCATAGCCGGTGTGGCTTCGTTCTCGCCCACCAGTGAATATTTGTAAGCCTCGAGCTCTTCCGGAGTGAAGATGCTCGGCTGCACCATGCGTATGAATTTCGTTTTAGGAACGTTATAAGTTTTAAGGTTGTCGATAAAAGTCGATACAATTAGATCGCCGGCCGGATCGTAGTCTGTCAGGGCTATGATAGGGATTTCTTTTAAATGGCTTTGCGTGATGGCTTTTTTCAGTGCATCGGTGAAAAACTCCATCGTTATCATTCCCGGTATGCCGCCGGCGGCCAGGACGGAAACGCCGTACTGTGCGTTAAAGCCCTGTATGAATTTGAAATGCGAACGCTTTTCGGCCAATAAAATAACATGCGGATTGGTTTTTCCGATGATCCAGTTTTCCTCTTCGGTAAGACCGTATTCTTTATAGGTGACGATCTTGTGCGTTACCAGCCGCGCCAGGACTTCGGAAAGAGTTTTGTAATGGTCAGAACCTTCCAGAGCGCCGAGCTTTGAGATGGCCGGCTTTATCATATACCAGAGCGAACGAACATTCCCGCCTTCAAGCGGTTCGGATTCGCCGGCGCGTATCTTCAGGGCAAATTGATAAAGAAAATTCGCGATCAGCAAAGATATAACCGGATTGCCAGTGGAGTCAGAAAAGTTTTTTAAAAGCTCTTCTTTGGTCATCAAATATATTAGTTTTTGGTAATATTTAATGTTTTCTTTCATCAGCCAGTATGTGGGGCGGTCGAATGGTTCGACGTGATCGAGCGTTTTGACTTCCAGTCGTTTTCGGGCCTCCGCCGTATATGCTGAATTCAGCTCGATGGCCACGGCCTGGCCGGTGAATGTCAAAAGATAATCGCCCTTCGTCAGCGGTGAAACGGTCCTGATCTTTTGCGCGTTGGCGATCGCCGAACGCTGAATCTGAATAAAGCCGTTTTTCAGCAGCATGGATTTAAGAGCATCGAAAGAGTCGTATGATTTCAGGATGGAGCCGTCAAGAAGGACCACGGCCGCGGTAGCGCCCTCACGCCTGGCATGAGCGATGTCGCCGGAGTTGATTATAACCGGACCTTCAGGCCCGGCCAGCGCCAGAAAAGTTCCGGCATCGAGGCTATTTCTTAGCATTTTTGCTTCGCCCTTTTGGCTCGAACTTTAACGCGGCATCGGCTTTATCTGATATTCCCATTGCTTTTTTGAAGGCGGCGTAAGAGCTGTCCGCGATCGAGACGCGAACATCGGCAGGCAGTGATTTGAACGAAACTTCACGCGTGCTGGTAGGCGTTACGAACAGAGCGCGCACCTGGCGAAGGTTTATTATCTCGCTGCGGCTGGCCTTGAAAAAAAGAGGATCTATTTTAAACTTTTCGGCCAGGGCTGTTAGCGTGTCAAAGCGTTTCCAGCGGGCGTTATTTATATCGACTATGTCGAGACCGCCGGGAACCGTCGTTATAAAGGCTATCTCTTCGGGATTGACGAAGATCATAGAACCGACGGCCTGGCACGGAACAGGCTTCAACGGCGATACTAATTTCAGGATCGCGCTATAAAGCACATCGGGATCTGCGGGACGGGGTTTCTTTTGCATAGTTAAAACTCCTGTTATGCGGCTTTTTTATCGATCGGCATATCTTTTTTGATGTCTGTAACATCTTTTTTTATGAATTCACAAAAATTCTTGCAACCGCTCTTTTTAAAATCTTCATAGACTTTTTCTTTCGACGCAATTACTTCGTTTATAACTTTTTCATAGTTATTTTTCATAAATCACCTCCAGCGGATTTATAAGAACAAGAGGTTTGCTGTAGCCGTTTTTAATATTGACGACGTTCACTTCTCTTTGCTTTTTTATATTCGATAAATGTTTGAAGTTCCACGATAACAGTATATCGAACTCATAATACGTCGAAAAGGCTATATGCATGGCATCATCGAATTTTTTCATCGGAATGATGCCGAGATTAGTATATTCGATCGCCATGGTTTCAATTTCTTCGTTAAGATCGCTATATACTTGAAGGTTGTATCGCTTTATAGCCGACAGCAAGAGTTCCTTTTTTTCGGCGTCCTGCGTTCTTTTAATTTCAGATAATACAACGTCAGATATATATGCGTCGAAATCGCCCAAATAATTATCGAAAAAATCTATAGTTGCTTTCATGTAATCCGGCGCGTCATCGGCGAATAAAAAGTTAATCACCGATGTGTCCAGATAAATTTTTAATTTGCGCATGTTTCCCCTTTTATATAAGCATAAAGTCAGGCATCTTTAACTTCATTATAGCACAAAACAGGATCAAAGTCGAGGTTAACATATGGTTTCTTATCGGCCGCGGTCCCGACCACTAAAAACCAGCCTTTACAGCACTTCTCAGAATATTCTAAAAATATTTTCAGACGATCTATATTAAGTTAAAAATATGTTTCAGGTTTTACAGGCATTTTCACTGCCATAAGCGGTCGCCGGGCGTGGGTCTGAAAACCGCCTGATTTCTTGGCTTATCAAAACTATTCTGGTTTTACAATATTTTTCAAAAAAAACGATTGATTTAAGCAAAATTTCTTTCGCAATACTTTTGTATGTGACCGTATTATCTGCCATCTTGCTAAAGTATTGCTACGGCAATACTAAAAATTATGGTATTTTTCAACAAATTCAATCAGAGCCATACCTAGTAAATCTTGATGTTTAAAATGAGGATGTTTTTCAGCAAATTCAATGAATTTTTTGACAGCTTTTTCGCTGATCTTAAAAGTTTTGGTTATTATAGCCTCGCCCAATGCCTTACTGTTTATCTTTAGCTCCGGTATTTCTATCACGTTTTTATGCTTTTTATGGTACCAATCAAGCATTTCCATTAATCCAGGCGCCGCCTGGGCAATATTCATAATATTTTGCTTGAGCTGTGGCGTAAGCAGCATATCGACCGCATTATTTTTAGGCACTACTTTCGCAATACTTTTGCAAGTTTCCTTTGTTTTATGGTCTATTGCAGAAGTAGTGCTTTTGCAATTATCCGTTTTTTCTTTCTTTATTGCTTTCGCAATACTTTTGGAATTTATGCTTTGAGTTTTGCCGGTTGATAATTTTTTCTTTTGATTTCCTTTTGTTTTAGGCTTTATTGCTAAAGTATTGTTTTTGGAATTAACAGGCATATTTTACCACCTCCTTAAAATATCGTCTTTTTTTCGTATGACTTTAAGCGACAGCAGTGATGCTGGCATAAACACCGTAATTACTGTATAGTTCTTCGACGGCTTCGACCTCCGGAACGAACGCCGGGTTATAGTTTTTCAACCTGGCCACAGTCTGCTTGGCCTTGATCAGCAGCACATCGAAATTTTCTTTAAACAGGTCCTGTAAATACTTGATTTTGCTCAAGAAAATTTCCTGGGCATTCTCGATCGCTTTCAAAGTTTGCTGTGCTTGCGATTTCTTTTCTTCAGCTTCACGCCGCCTTTGCTCGTGGTTGATCTCGTCCTGGGTTCTGATGTCATAGGGAAAGCCGGGATTGTCCAGCTTATGATAAATACTCATTTGATTAAATAATGCTGCGTGGGAGTAGTTTTTAATGTTAAAAATAGGTTTGTACTTGGCATTTTTCATGTTGGCCGGTGTTTTGTTAAATATTATGGAGCGGCAGTAATCGTCAATTATAACGGGATCGATGCTTTTGGCTTTCGCCTTGTGTATAAAATGATGTATGGTTGCTTGTTCATCCTGGCTATATTTTTTAAACTCTGGAAGTTGCTCCACTGCCTTAATATAATTTTTATCTAAAACAGGTTTGACTTTTTTAATAATATTTGATTTGTTCATTCGTTCGGTTGAAGTCGGTCTGTCTTGTTTAGATAGAATGAATGAATTTTTAGATAAATCTTTAGGATGATTATTAACGTCTTTATCTTCTTTAGAATCTTTTTTAGATATATATATAGGAGGTGCTAAAGTAGCGCTCTGGGTCGCGTCGCCAGGTTGCCGGTCTGATACTGGCGGTTTTTCGAGGAATGTTATTTGCGCGAATAACCCGGCCTGAGTTATGTTGATAACCCCATAGTTTTTAAGGCGGTTGATTATTCTTTGAATAGGTTTGAAGGTTGAGTAAGATTTAGATAGAAGTTTTAACAGCCCATCTTTAACCGCTCCGGTCAAGAGCAGAAAATTTTTGTTTTCGTAGGTAAGTTTTCGCAATGCACAAAAAACTTTAAACTCAGAAGAAGAGAAATCGAAAAGATTTTCGATATTTGGAACCGTAAAAAATGAATTCACCCTGGAATTGGTTAAAGTACTCAATTTGATCTCCCCCAAAATTTTTTTGAGGGCCAACACTTTTCGCTTGACAATTTCTGTTTATTCATGTAAAATAAGTTAAAAATGAACAAACAAAGGCTATTATAAAAAAATAACCTGTGGTGGGTTTTTATAATTTAGTGATGGCCCTAATAATAAATAACTCATGCGCTAACATGGGTTATTTTTATTTTTATATAGTGTGATTTTATAACAAAATTTTTAAAAAAGCAAGCAAAATGTTTTTTATTAACTCCAGGCCGCCCGGCGCCGGCGAAACTTTGTCGCCGGCCTGAAGAACGGCAGGCAGTCAAGATAATCGCGGGCAGCAGCTTGCTGTTGCCCGCAGAACCGTCGCCGCGGGGCGGCCGGGTTCGCCCGAGACAGAAATTCTAATCAAGACAGAACTAATTTTCTATTCTCTAAGAAAATAAAAAATATCGAGGCCGTAGGCGGAGCTAGAACGAACGCAAAAAGCAAAAAGGTAGTTTGGATCGTCCGCTGAATCGGAGGCCCTTTAAAACGCGTTATACGCATTCGAAATTTTCGATTTAACATGTATGGGACTTTAATGATCACTAATCGGTCCACTTGGGGCGGGCGGTGCGAGGTGCAACCGAGCGCGCCCGCGCACTTAGACAGAACGGACGGCACTTAGCCGCCGCCGTTAGCGCCACGGATGGCGCGCGACTATAAACCCGCCTTATGTAAAAGCGAGCCGCACGACGCGGCGAGCGGCTGAGCACGGCCGCAAGGCCGGGCGAAAGTTTACATAAGGCAAGGTTTATAGGCGAGGCGGCGGCGGGCTTGGTTGGGACGAGACAGAAGGGAGCCGCCGAGGCGGAATTTCGATTTGACTTTGTACCCCGTTTGTGCTACAATAATAGTAGTTCGTGAGGGGAGATGAGTAATATGGCAAAAACAGGAATAATCAGAGCCAGGACTGAAGTTTCTCTTAAAGAGGAAGTAGAGGAAATATTTGAGCGGCTTGGCCTCACAGCCAGCACCGCTATTAATTTGTTCTACCAGCAGGTTAAATTAACAAAAGGCTTGCCTTTTGAAATCAAAGTTCCTAAAAAGTCAACGCTCAAAACTTTCAAAAAAACCGACGCCGGAAAAGAAATTATTGAATGCGGCAGCGTAGATAATATGTTTGAAAGCCTTGGTATATAATGCTGATTCCGTGCTATACCAAAAGGTTTAAAAAGGATTTGCAGCGCGTTAGTAAATCAGGGAAAAACGTCCAAAAACTTAAAACGGTTATAAAACTTCTCGTAGCACAAGAACGCCTTCCGGCGAAATACAAGGAGCATAAGCTTGTGGGGGAATTCAAGGAACGTCTTGAATGTCATATCGAACCAGACTGGCTGTTGATTTATAAGATCAGCGGCGAACGGATTATTTTTGAAACAACCGACAGCCATTCTGACCTTTTTAAATAATTTTTAATCCAGAGCATAGAAAATTCAGTTTTTCTTTTTTCGGCCAGGCTTGTTGACGGCGGCTTTAACCGCCGAACCAGCTTCAAATAAGACTATCGTTCGAGCCGGGCGCTTGATCTGCTTTCCGGTCTTCGGGTGGATTATTGTTCTGGCCTTTTGCTTTTTGGTCTTGAATACGCCGAACCGGCGAAGCTCCACGGTTTCGCCTTTAGCTAGGCCGGACACGATTTTATCCAGACAGGTTTGAAGGATCGCTGCGGCCTGACGGACAGCCAGGCCGTGTTTCTTGATAAGCGCTTTTATGATGTCAGCTTTCTTCATCGTCATCAGTGGGCTGCGATCCATTTCTGGATCAGCGTCGAAAGGTCGGCCGTTTCCTTGGCGGTTAGCTTTTCAAGCTGGCGGAAAAGATATGGAAGGTCGGAAGTTGAGCCGGTAACGGCCGTCATCGCGGCTTTAATGTCCGCGGCCATGATCGTGGTTCGGCCGGCAGCCTGGGCCTGTTTAGCGGCTTCCTTCGTGATCGAGAGCGCCAGGGCATCAAGTTGCTTCTGGAATTCTTTCAGTGTGTCCGCGGCGATCCGCAGATCGGTGTTCGCTTTCATAAAGGTCTCGACCGTGTTGAGCTTCGTTATGCTTAATGCTTCTCCCATTTTTAACGCTCCTCAATCTGCTATACTGGCTTCTAGGCTGATTGATAGTTCACCGAATTCTGCCTGATTCGGCAGAATTTAGCCTTCCAATTCGTTATATTTTAACCGAATTGGGCCGGATTGTCAAGCGGAATGAAAAGTATGTTTTGTAAGTGTCGATTTAATCGATAGATAGACGATCGAGACTGATCACTTTTTAAGGGTTATAAGGGGTTGCGGTTCTTTATATGCGCGGTATGTGTTTCTCAAGTCAGCGGCTGGAAGGGGGTTTGGTGGTTCGGTTATTTTGTACCAGTATTACCTATTTCCATAAACATAGGCGAAAACGTTAAATATAATATAACGGTGGCAGTAAAAGCGCCCAGCAAGAAAGCGAATATATAACCAGAAATGTTATTCCAAATACTTTTCTTCGAGGGTTGCTGCTCATTTACAGATGATATTTCTTTTTCTTCCATAATTCACCTTCCTATTTGGTTTCATATGTTCGATATATAATACTAATGGAAACGGTCAGGGAGTGTTATTAATTTAGATGATGCCGTTTTTTGATCGCTTTGGCGCGCAATTTTACGTTGTCATAAAATCCTTCGTGCGGGCCTATGGCAAAAACAACACAAGTTTTCTTATCTTCGAGAACGACATAAGCTGCTCGATACTGTCCGCTGCCGGGCAAAGAAAACTCAAGAGCCCTGAACCGGTGAAGATTGCCTTTTAATGGATGTCCTGCATTAGGCTCTTTTTCAAGTACCAGTATGATTTTTACAACTTCTTCGACATAAGGCTTTAACAAAGCTAATTCTTTGTCGGCGGTTGAAGTAAGTTCAACGTCGTATGTTTTGCCGCTCATTTAAGTTTAATCCCGTTTTTTTTCGCGAACGCTCGAAGACCTATAGTTTTGCCGGTTTCGTGCTGCTCGATCGCATCTTCTATTAAAATATCATAAGGGTTTTCAGCCTTAGCAAGATGAATCCCCGCCTCTTCTTTTTCTAGAAATAAAACATCGCCCGCGTTTATACGCAGACTTTTTCTTATTGCAAGTGGTAACATTATTCTGCCTTTAGCGTCAACCTTCAATGTCGTGGTGCTCATGACCGCCTCCTTGGTGGGAAAATCCCACTAATTAAATTATAGCATGCTTTGAAAATAAAAGCAATATAATAATCAGTTTTCGCAATCTCTTTCGATTTCAAACACAAATTCAAGCATATATGTTTTTAATTCGGTTATTTCTTTTTCGGTAATAAGCGGCTTGGCGTTTGGATTGACATCGTTTTTAACGGCCAGAAGACATTTGTCGATGTCTTTTTTTAGGTCATCATAGCAGAAGCCGCCTATTGTTTCAAGGCTGTCGCAAAATATAGCGAAATACCAGTCTGAACGTTTTTGAGGCTGGCCGCTGCCGTCTTTAGACGTTCCGAATGTGTACCAGACGCTGTTAGTCCATCTGCTGTAAGCCATATCAGCCCTCTAACTGTAATTTTTTAACCGCCCAGGCCTGCATCTGAATTTTAAGATTTTTCATCTCGCGATACTTCGCGATCGCCTCGAGGTCAATCGTAACGACCTTTGCAAGCTCGGTTTCGAACAGTTCAAGAATCTGTGCTTTCGACATGACTATCGTTTCAATGCCGTAGTCAATGCTTTTCTTGCCATTAACGCCACCCGTGCGCGCGGCCCACTTCGCCGCCTGGCCGGACTTGCGGACTGAAAGCGGCAGTCGATAAACACGCTTGCGCTGCTCCGGATCCATATTAGCCGGTATAACTAAATCGTTGCGTTTAAAGTGTTTATAGAACTGGCCGGCGAATGTTCTGATGGATTTTATGCCATTGTCATCGAGGTTGTCCGTAAAATTGGTCGCTATGATATCGCCGGCGGGATCGAAGTCGACTATCGAAAAAATTATGAACTCTTTCGCCAGAGCTATGCCGGCATCGGAAAGTTCTTTAACGAAATATTCGACGCTCAGATAGGAAGATTGGCCGCCAACGGCTATTGTCGTAATGTCGAAATTGCGGTTGACCTCCTGCAGAAGGTCGGTATAAGACGTTTTTTCGGCGAATAATATGACATGCGCATACTTGCCGCCGATCCAGCGGTTGCCCTTATCATCGTCGTCGAAACCGAAATCGCGGTATTTGAAAAGGCCGGATTTGACCATCAGGACGAACATATTCGAAACGATGTTGTAGGCGTCGCCCTTCTTATTGGCCCCTACACGGTCCATCGTGTCTTTTATATAATACCAGAACGAACGAAGATTGCCTATATCAAAAGGCTTCTCGCCCGCTTTTATA
>Ga0208197_1001888_pt1 | contig 19614 bp, 18 predicted proteins | sample AD_JPNNA4_MetaG_FD_184444 | JGI IMG/M metagenome (GOLD analysis project Ga0208197, IMG submission 184444) | Active sludge microbial communities of municipal wastewater-treating anaerobic digesters from Japan - AD_JPNNA4_MetaG (SPAdes) (version 2) | ecosystem: Engineered > Bioreactor > Anaerobic...
TCGCGGCGCAGCACGTGACGCCGCTGACGTTTGCGCTGTTGCTGCTGCTTTACATGTTCATCTACCAGATTGACGAACTCGGCATCTTTTTTGCGGCAGTGATCACATTGCATGCCAGCAAGCTGGAAGAGAAGCACGGGCGCATCCTCAAGCTGATCGGCGGCACGTTGATGCTGACGCTCGCGGCAGTGATGCTGTTCAACCCGGCGCTGATGAACGACCTGTTAAGCTCACTCCTTATCTTTGGCGCGGCCTTTGGCGCGGCGCTGTTGGTGCTGCTGGTGCATCGTGTGATCTTGCCGCGCTTCGGCATTGTGATCGGGACGGAAGAACTGGATTAAAACGCTGCAGGTAGTTGGGTGCCGGGTTGACGTCGAAAGCTCAATTGGCAGGGTTGGTGTCAACCCGGGCGTATCTGCACAGACTTTGCATCATTTCTTCATCATTTCTTCACAAACCTCAGCTATACTGTGAGCATAATAAAATTTCACCTATAGGAGGTTTGAGATGTTGAAGAAAGGTTTAGCGATAGTGTTGTTGGTAGTAAGTGTGTTGTTGGTCTTCCCGCTGGTGGTGAGCGCGCAGCAAGGGCAGCCCCCGGCGCAGACACCCCTCTACCAGGGTGGGCGCGGACGTCACGGCGGCAGCAATGGCTGGATGAGCGGTGGAATGTCACTGGTCGAAGCCACGGCTGAGGCCACCGGTCTGCCTGTAGAGGATGTCATCGCTGCGTTGCAGGGCGGTCAGAGCTTTGCCGACATCGCAACTGGCGCCGGTGTGACGCTTGAGACGATTGCGGATGTGGCCGTCGCCCAGCGCGCTGAGGCATTGAAGCAGGCCGTCGCCGAGGGTCGCTTCACCCAGGAACAGGCCGACACGATGTTGGCCTCGATGAAGGAGCACTTGTTGGAGCAGTTGAACGCCGAATGGACGGCTGGCGGTATGGGCAATCCTTCCGGCGGTCAGGGGATGCGCGGTGGCCGCGGTGGCCGCGGCGTCCGCCCGAACTACAATCCTGAAACCTGTCCACAAGCATAATGGGCAGGAGAAAAAACCGAAATCGGGGTGAGCTATAGCTCACCCCGATTTTTTCTGTTTGGGCAGATTAATCGGCTCGCGCTAATTCTGTCTCGTGGGCGCGCAGTAAAACCGGGATACTGAGCAGCGCCAACGGCGCACACAGCGCCAGGATGAACATCAATCCCATCCCAGCCAGGGCGATCACGAACCCGACGGGTGAAGCGGAAGCTCCGATCGCCGCACCCCCGATGGCGGCGACAGCGTTGAGATTCCACAGACCGTGGAAGAGGATAGCAGCGATGTAGGCGAGCGGTAGCGCCCAGCGACGTTTGCGCCAGAAAAATCCCCATCCTAACCCGACGATGCCGCCGGTCAACATGTGCATACTGGTGGCGGCGGCCCGCGCGCCCATCCCGCCCAGCCAGCCCATCACTTCACCCAGGCTGCCAGCGCCGTTAGAAATGCCTTCGATGACGGTGAATCCCAGTCCACAGGCCGCGCCCCAGAGAAAAGCCGTCGTCAAACCGGGACGGCGCCAAATCCCCATAATGCCCATCACGAGCGTTTTCACGAATTCTTCAATCAGGGGGGCGACGACGGTAAATGTCAGCGCGATAACCCCTATGATAACGGGTGACGCGATCTGGCTGAGCGTTTCTTCAATTCCCGTGGGCGGCGCAATGCTCCACTGTTCGAGCGTCGCCATGAGCTGGCTGATCTCAGCTTCCCCGCCCGGCAGCAAGAGTGTCACGAAACCGACAAGTATGGCGCAGATGATAAAACCGACGATCTCAACGGGGATCGCCAGAAATGTCGCTGCTGCTCCTCCGCTCATGGTGGCAATCAATTCGCGCAGCGTCAGCGTGCGATAGCGTCCGGCGGTCAAAGTCATCAGTGACAACAGCAAAAACGCCGGGAACGCGGCCAGCCCCAAGTGCAGCGGCGCTAAGATGGGGCGGTTATGCCATTCGGCAGGCGTCAAAAGTGCAATGGTTACAAATCCCACGAGCAACGCCAGCCATATTGCCCATCCCCATTTCGCATAAATTTGTGGCGACGTCCATTGCTTTCGCCCGGTGATGCCTGTGATAAGCAGGCCCATCCCGAGCAGCAGGCCGACCAGTCCCACACCGATGAGAATCACGGCCAGGACCGTGTCTTTGACCCTGGGGATAATGAATGCCAGAAGTATGACCAAAAGACTTCCAGTGATCGCAAGCCCACCGGTGAGGGCTGCAATTATCCAAAGCCATTGCGGACGCGGTTTCTCTTGTCCCATGATGGTGCGCCTTTTATGTAATTAATGAAAGGGGGATAGCGTCAAAGCTATCCCCCCTGTGGACAGACCGAGATTACTTTTTTACGATCTCGATGCTCTTGAGTTTATCCGGCGTCGGGGCGGTTGGATCGCGCGGCATCGCCCGCGCCAGTTTGTCGAGTACGTCCATGCCTTCCACAACGCGCCCTATCTGGGTGAATTGTCCGTTAAGCTGTGAGGCGTCTGCTCCTAGCGTGATGAAAAACTGTCCGTTGGGCAGAATGCCAACCGTGCCGACGGTGTCGAAGGTGCTCTGCTTTTCGCCATCGCAGTAGTAGCCGGGATAACCGTAGGTTGTGTTACTTGGGTCGCCGGTTAAGGCCACAAAATTGTCGCGCACATAGAAGAAATCTGAATCATTGTACCATTGCTGCTGCGCCAGGAAGACGAAGCTGTTCACGTGTATGGGGGCCAGCGCCGCTGACACTTCGAGCACGATGTCGCCCTGGGTCGTCTGCAAAGTCGCTTGATACGTTTGATTTTCTGTCACCGTCATCTCGGGCGTTGTATCAAAAAAGGTGAAGTTATCTTTTCTCATTTTCGCCACGGCGAGGTAGTAGACCAGCTCATCGTAGGAGGAGATGTTGGGCTTGAAGTAGACGCCGTTGATGCCAATAATGAAGGTGGGGGTGGCGTAGTCCAGACCCAGTGACCCGAATTCTTGAAAGTCTGCGTCAACTTTGGCTCTGTAGGTTCCTTTTTGTAGATCGTCGGTGAAACGGGCAACGTCCAACCCGATTTCTTGCGCGATTTTGGCGAATTCCGCCGGCGCGTCTTCCAGTGACGCGGCAATCCACTCGGTAGTGGTTTGCCCGTTTTGCATAGCGATGTATCCCTGGATAGCGTGGTCGAAGAGCGCCGTGTGCATCTCCCAGAATTTACCCTGCGCGCCCGCCGCCTCGGCCGCTTCTCCGGCGAGGAAGGCTTTGTCGTGGAGACTTTCCAACGGCAGGTGGCGATAAATCAACCGGATGCCGGGGGTGGTTTTGACGATAGAGTCAATGTAAGGCGTGGTGCTGGCGCAAGCCGGACATTGGAAATCGGAGTACTCGATGATGGTGAGTTCCGCATCTGCGGCGCTCGCCCCGGTGCTCCAGTCGTCAGCGGCGATGGTGATGGGCAATCCCGTCGCGGGGAACTCCGGCAATGGGCTGGCCTCGCAATATCCTGCTTCATCTGCCGCCGGTGTGCCGGACTCGACGGTCGGCGCGGCTGTCGGGACGGGCGTCATCGTCGGCGCCGCCGTGGGGGTGGGTTCTGGGGTGGCTTTTGGCTTACAGCCGCCTAAAATAAGAACAGCCAACAACGTGACTGCTACGATCCATTTTATCTTTTTCATTGTTTTTACTCCCGTTGAATTTAGTAGATATTATACCACTAAATTTATTTATTGTGACGGATGCTTCGGCGGCCAGAATGGCGGGCGTTCTAAGCGCCACACTGCGTAGAGTCCGACGATGCCGGTTATGCCGCCGAAGAGATAGCCTTCCCGCACTGTGGCGCGGGTGACAAAGATGGCGACTAACCCGACGATAAACGCAGCCACGTACAAGACCAATACGGCCTCGCGGCGCGTCAGCCCGGCATACGTGAGCCGATGGGAGGTGTGATCCACGCCCGGCGTCGTCAAGGGGTTGAGGCTACGTCTGAGGCGGGAGATGGTGACGAGTGTCGTATCAAAGATGGGCACGGCCAGCACGAAGAGGGGGATCATCCACGTGACGATCGGGGTATTGTCGGGGAAGCGCAATTTGATGCCGATGGAAGCCAGCACAAATCCCAAAAAGAGGGCGCCAGAATCCCCCATAAAGATGGTCGCCGGGTTCCAGTTGTAGATGAGAAACCCAACGCACGCTGCCATCACCGCTACCGCCAGTGCGCCGACCAGGTATTGTCCGGTGAACGCGCAGATCAGGGCAAAGTGCGCCGCCGCGATGGCCGCGATGCCGCCAGAAAGACCATCCATGTTGTCCAACAGATTGAAAGCGTTGGTGATGCCCACCACCCACACCGCAGTCACCGCAATGTTAAGGACCGGGTGTGGCAGGATGCTGATCGAAACGCCGCTGAGGATTAACAACCCTGTTGCGATCAACTGCCCGACGAGTTTGACACCTGCCTGGAGTGAGAAACGATCATCCCAGAAGCCCATAAACGACATCAACGTCGCGCCGATCAAAGTTCCCGCCAGTTGGCTGATGTTGTACGTCTCCCCCAAGAGCAGGGTGACGATCAATGTGCTCAAGAAAATCGCCACGCCGCCTAAACGGGGCGTGGGGATAGTATGGACTTTGCGGCGCGGGTCGGGTTGGTCAATGGTTTTTAGATGCAGTCCTAACTTCCGCGCCAATGGCGTTCCAACGATGGCCAGCACCAACACGCCTACGAAGACAACAAAGTAGGTACGCATAGGCTCCTCTCTCAATAGCCACCGAGGACACCGAGAGCACAGAGAAAAAACTCTGTGACCTCTGTGACCTCTGTGGCGGAATTCTGATTAGCGGCGCTATCCAATTAGAAAGATTACATTCCTTAGGGTTGTGTCGTTGGCGTAGACTCGGGTGGCGTCAACTGCGCCTGCAATTGCTCAATGAGTTGCTGAACCGCCGGTTGCTGCTCTGTGGGCGCTGCCGCCAGGGCCAGATTTGCGGTTTGCAGGGCCTCCGGCAGCCGGCCCAAATTGGCATACGTAATTGCTAGCACGCGGTACATATCCCACAGATCACTCGCCTGTGCGCATTTCTCGACGGCCTCTTCGAGGGTGGCGGCGGCATCGGCCCAGAGCGTCTGCTGCGCTTGGAGGGTGCCGAGCACGCGGCGCACCGTGCAGTTGTTGCGGATTTTGAGGGACTCCTGGTAGGCTGCCACTGCGCCGGCAAGATCGCCCTTGCTGGAACGCATATCGCCAAGCAGCATCCAGGTTTGCTCGAATCCCACATCCACCTGTAGCGATGTGGAGATGGTCTGCTGGAATTTCAGATCGTCGCCAAAGTCAATGGCATAAAGCTGTGCCAACTCGTTCCAGATAATGGGGTTGTTGGGACTGAGCGTCAACGCGATCTTGTAGTTTTCTTCGGACTGTTGCAGCAGTTTGTCGTATTGCGCCTTTAACGTCGTTTGTTGCGCGGCGGTTATGCCCTCGGCGCTCATCTCGGAGGCGACGCGCGCCGCCCACGACTTGTAGAAGCGCGCCAGGTTCGCGCTGTGGTCGGTGTTCAACGGATTGATCTGCCGGGCTTGCTTGAGAATCTCCTCGGTTTTGCGGAAAATGAATTCCCGCTGTTCTGCTGACGTTTCCGCCGGAAGTCCTTGCGCCAGTTCCAGATAAGCTTTTCCCAGGAACAGGTTGTAATAATCTTCGCGCGGGACGTATTCCAGCGCCTTTTCGTAGTGGGCAATGCCAATCTGTTTCTCGTTAGCGTTGTTGCTGCCGGCATACACGCCGCCCTGTTTGTAGATGATGTCCGCGCGGATCAGGTTATAGCAGGCCGGGCCGATGATGACGGTGGCGCCGAACACCAGTAACGCGATAAGCGCCACCGGACTCCAGAATTCTCCCCATTCCCGTGGCAAGGGGTCTTCCCAGAGCAAAGCGATGCCGGTTAGCGCCAACAGGAAGAAGATGAGTCCGTAATAGCGCAGCACGAGCGACGCCAGTTTATCGGCAATGCCGACGACGTCGCGGATCAATTTGTCCAATGATGTGTTGTCCACACGTGTTGCCGTCAGGTTGGCTTGATGCGCGGCCAGCAAATTGCCGAAAATGAGCAATCCCAACAGCGAAATCAGCGCGTACACGGCGATGGCTGTGCCCCAGCGTTTGCTCCTTTCCTCGTCAAACAGACCTTCACGATCAAACTCGCTCAGGCCTACCACGCCAAAAAGGAGCCACGTGAAAATGAAAATCATCAATGCGCCGTAAGCTTTGGTTTTTTCGGGATGATATTTCATCGTCAACGAGTTCACGAAGATGTCACCCGCGCTCGTGAGCCTTTCTGGATTATTGATGAAGTCAAAAGCGAGCGTCCCCAGCAAGAACGTCGCCACAAAACTCAGCGCCAATACAGCCGCGAGCCACGCCGGGATGGCGGTCCGTTCGCGGGTGTGCGTCGGGCGCCGGCGGCGTTTGGCCTGCGATCCGGCGAGGCGCTGCTCCCCTGCGGGAGCGGTCTGCGTCGCCGGGACAATGCCGGGGACCCACTCCAGGCCCAAGACGACCAACAGACCGGCGAAGGCCCAAAACGTTGTGCGTGTGGAGGCGATGGCGATCCCGAAGTTGATTTCGACGAAGTGTCCGATCACGCCAGCGAGCAGCCCGATGATGAGAATGGTATGGGGATGCGGGATGCGCGTGGTACGTTCTTCTCCTGAGGCGCTGAACTGCTCGCGGAATGCCTCCACGGTCATATACACCATCGTGCCGACCAACACGCCGAGCGGAATGGCGACGGCGAAAAGATACGCGCCTTCCAATTGCCAGGCGATGATGAAGAAGGTAATGGCAAAGACCGCGATCAACCCCAGATATAGCCAGAGTTGTCCGCGCGTCTTCAGCAGCCCTAGCCAGCGCAACCCCCAGTAGAAAAAGCTCACGAAGGTGAAGAGATAGGCCGCCAGACCGAAAACGCCGGTGATGACGAGCGAGTCGAGGGTTTCGTTGTGCGAGCGGTCGGGCGAGGCCGTGCGCGATTCGTAGTGCCCCAACTCCGGCGGATAGAAGGCGTTGTAGGCCACGTACATAGATTCAGGACCGTAGCCGATCAAGGGACGAATAGCGTTGAACGCATCGGTGCTTCCGTCGGGGAACTTGAGCGGCGCGTGGGGTTTGAGTAGCTCGACTGCGCCTTGCCAGATCAACCCGCGCACTTTCCCGGTGCCGCTTTGCAGTTCTGTGATGGTGGTCAGACGGCGCAGTACTTCAACCTTACGTACCTGGGTCTGCACGAAACCGGGGACGTTGAACAATAGCAACGTTGTGGCGGCAGCCAGCCCGATCGTTCCCCAGCCAACCCACAACCAACGCCAGCCTTTGCGCTCCACGATAAAATAGAGCCATGCGCCGCCGAAAACCAACGCGGCCAGGATGCCGCCGACATACATCCCGATTTTCCCCTTGAAGAGCAAGATGGAAAGTCCTGCCAACCCTCCGGCCACGATGAGCACGCCCAATCCAAAGCCAACGCCTTTCAAAATATCTATCCCCGCGTTGGACGTATCCGGGTTTTCGCTCAGCGCGCGGCGTTGCAGCATAATCAGCGCCAGGTAGGGGAACAGCACCGCCGCCGCCACAATACCGAGCCAGGGGCCGCGGCTCTGCGAGTACCAGATCGTGAGCAGTTGCACTGCAATAATGAAAATGTAACCTGACGCGCGCAGAATATCGCTGACGCGCGCCTCTTCCCGGCTCAGGATGTCGTCGAAGCTTTGCACGATGCGCGCCGCCGTCAGCGGGACGACCATAATGAGATAAGCCGCGACGAAAATCGCGTTGCCCATGTTCGACGCGACGCGCGAGGTGACATCCCCTGCCCAGGGGAGCGGATCTAATCCATTGTGTTGGATGATGCCGTAGAGTGAAATCGGCAGGCTGTTGAGGATGAGCGCCGTGATCAACCGCGCCAGTTGCGCGCGTGTGCGCAGACTGGTGATGAGCGCAAAGAAGATGACGAGGTACCCGAACAGGGTGAACGTGCCCTGCAAGCGTTGGTAGGAACCGACGATGCTGGTGTACGGCACCAGCGAGAAGGCGGAACTGATGAGGTAAACCGCCATCAAGACCAGAGCCGGCAACACCATCGGCGTGCGCCAGGAGAAGCGTAGCGGCGCGCGTTTGTGCAAAATCTCTTCAAGCAGTCGCACCAGCCACAACATTGCCATCACGGTCGCCAGCGCGCGCAGGGTCGTTAGTTTATCGGGTTCAAACACCCGGCTGGAGTAGACATTGAAGAAAACCGGCGTAATCGTCACGCCTAGCAACCAACCGGCCTCTAGGGCGCGGTCGCAAAATGCACTAAGTCGGGATGAACTCATGACGATGCTCCTTAAACCAAAGAATAGTCTGACGCAACCCTTCTTCCAGGGATACAGTGGCCTCAAATCCGAGCATTTGTTGCGCGCGCCGGGTATCGGGCAAACGGCGGCGCGTCTCTTCGAAGTCTGCACCATACGCCGTTGCGTAGGGCACGTGAACGATGTCCGCATCTACCCCGACCGCCTCCCGAACCTGCTCGGCCAGTTCGTTCATCGTTATTTCGCGCGGATTGCCAATGTTGAACGTCAATCCTGCGCTTGCCGGCGTATCCATCGCCGCTACCGTCCCCCGCACCGTATCGCCGACGAAGGTGAACGAGCGGGTCTGCTGTCCATCCCCGTAGACGGTGAGCGGGCCGCCATCGAGCGCCTGGCTGATGAAGCGGGCGATGACGCTGCCATACCCGCGCGGATCGAGCCGGGGGCCATAAGCGTTGAAGTAACGGACGGTCGCCGTCGGCAGTCCTTTTTGGCGATAGTAGGCGAAGGCGAGATGCTCATCCAGCAGCTTGGCGATGGCGTAAGACCAACGTGGGATGGATGTTGCGCCCAGGACGGTGTTGTCCTCTTCGGCAAACGGCACCTGAAGCGATTTACCATAGGTCTCGGAACTGGATGCGATCACGACTTTGCACCCGCGTTGAAGCGCTGCTTCCAGCACTGTCTCCGTGCCTCTGACGTTCACCTGCATCCCGCGCAACGGATCTTCGACGACGTATTTCACCCCGACGACTGCCGCCAGGTGATAGACGCCATCCATGTGCGCGACGAGGTGTTCGACCAGGGGACCATCGAGGATGGAGCCTTTGATGAAGCTAAAATTGGGGTGCGTGCGCCGATGCGCGAAGTTTTGCTCCTTGCCGACCGAGAGATCGTCCAGCACGGTGACGCTGTGCCCGGCTTCCAGCAACGCATCCACGAGATGCGACCCGATGAACCCCGCGCCGCCGGTGACTAAGAAATTTTGTTTTTTCATAAAGCGATGCCAATTTTTATTTTAGATACGATGTCGTCTTCAATCATACACCACTCAGGTGAAACAGCAAGTTAATTGACACATTGTTTATTCTTTCCTATACTTAACGTTGGTGAAGGATAAATAACAATGAAAACGCCCAAACAGATTCGTTGTCAATTAGCTGCCGGAAGTTTTGAGTTTAGTCGCCATGCTTTTCGCCGCGCCGTTGAACGTAATATCAGCGAGACGGAAATCCGTCAAGCTGGAGCAAAGGTGATCATTATTGAGGATTATCCTCACGACAAGTATTCGCCGAGTTGTTTGTTGTTGGGCTTTACCCAGACTGGGCGGCCTCTTCATTATTCAGGTGTCGTATGCAGACACCGATTTTGTGAAAATTATCACACTGTATCAACCTGATGAAAACGAATGGTATAATGAATATACACGTAGGAGGTAATCATGTTTCTATGTCATACTTGTGGCTCTACACAAGCGAATACAGAATTCACCGATGAGGTCTTTTTCATTGAAGGCAAACGCGTACTGGTCGAACATATCCCTGTTACACGCTGCGCTCGATGTGGAGAGCTGACGTTTAGCCGCGAAACAACCGAACAGGTGCGTCGCCTGGTTCATAGTGCTCCTCAGCCGGTCAAGACCATCCCGTTGGATGTCTTTGCCTTTGCCGGAGTGAGTTAAGACAGCTCGGTAGAAATGTTCGGCAATTTAGACCGAGTTGTCAATTCGCTCTAAATTAGTTTTTCACCGATGAGCAATACCATAATATCATTCACGTTTGTTCCCGTTGGACCGGTGCACAGCAGTGCGCCGGCAGCGTCAAGCAACGGGTAGGCGTTGTTAGCGGCCAGCGCCGCCGCCGGATCCTGGCCAGCGGCGCGTGCGCGCTGCGCGGTTTGCCCGTCAATGATCGCGCCGGCTGCGTCGGTCGGGCCGTCCGTTCCATCGGTCGCCAGCGCCAACAAAGCCACATCCGGCATCCCTTCCAGCGCCAGCGCCGCTGCCAGCGCCAACTCCTGGTTGCGCCCTCCTTTCCCCTGCCCGCGCACTGTGACCGTTGTCTCTCCACCCCAGACAACACAGGCTGGTGGGCGTAGCGGTTCCCCGTGCGCGCGGATGCTTTTCGCCAGAGCCGCTGCGACTTTGGCGACTTCGCGGGCTTCACCTTCCATAAACGTGGTGAGCAGGACCGCTTGATAGCCCAACCGTTCTGCTTCGGCGACTGCTGCCAGCGCCGCCAGCCGGTTGGAACCGACGATGACGTTGGCGACGTTGGCGAAGAGCGGATCGCCGGGTTTGGGCGTCTCTGCGATGCACCCGGCGCAACCTTGCTCCAAATGTTCTGCTACGGAACGAGGAATGGCATCCAGCAGGCGATAACGCGCGAGGACAGCCTGGGCATCCGCATACGTTGTCGGGTCGGGCGCTGTGGGGCCAGAGGCGATGACATCCAGCGGATCGCCGACCACGTCCGACAGGATGAGTGCCGCGACCGGTGCGGGATGCGCGAGTCGCGCCAACTGCCCGCCGCTCAGGCGTGAGAGGTGCTTGCGCACAGCGTTGATCTCGCCGATGGTGGCGCCTGCACGCAAGAGTGCATCGGTGACGGCTTGTAGATCTGCCAGCGCGATGCCCGCCGCTGGCGCCGGCAGCAGCGCCGAAGCCCCGCCCGATAGCAGCAGCAAGACGCGATCTCGCGGGGTCGTTGTCTCGAGCAGCGCGGCGATGGCTGCGGCCCCCATCATACCTGCGGCGTCGGGAATCGGATGTCCGGCTTCGATGACACGCACGGAAGCCGGCAGCGTGTGTCCGGCGGCATGGCCGTACTTGGTTACGACGATGCCGGCGGTCAGGGCGGCGCCCAAAATGGGCGCCGCCGCTTCTGCCATTGCGACGGACGCCTTCCCCGCGGCGACGAGCAGCAGTCGCTCGACGGCATCGAGATCCCAGGTTTGCTCCACGACGCGCAGTAGGTTTCCCTCACAGCAGAGGGCGCGCTTGACGGCCGGCTGTGGATTGACGGCGCGCAGTGCGGCTGTCTGGATGTGTAGGAGATGCTCTGTGAGTGTCATCTAATCTCAAGGACGCAGTGCGGACAGAGCATAGCTTGCCGCTTCTTCTGGCGTCTTTACATCGTCTTTCAAAAGGGCGATCAGGCCGGCTTGCAAGGCGCGCCGCACAGCGGTGTCAACAGTTGGCGGCAAGCTGAGCACCGCGCTTTCTAGAAGTTTTTGCAGGAAAGCTGTTTCCTCCGGCAGCAATCCCCACCGTTCGATGGCATCGTACTGCGCCGGCAACAGGTATGTAGCGCGGGTTAAATCTGCGATCTGTTCCGGAGCCGTCAGCCATTCCAGTAGTTTGAGCGCGGCTTTTTGGCGGAAGGAATCCCGGCTTACCAACGCCATTGACCATACGTGACCGACGGCAATCGGCTGACCGGTCGGCGTTGGCATCCATGCGGGCAGGCTGCCTTCTGGTGGATTGGACCAATACGCTCCGGCAGGGACGGCGCTCAGTCTCCCGACTCCTTGTTGATAGGCCGCCCAACACGCAGCGGCATTCGGAAAGCCGAGGACGCGCTCAGGGTTAATCAAGTTATCGCTCTTCAGTTCGGCAAAAAAACGGTAGAGTTGCTCCAATGCCTGGCGGTCGAGTTTCGCTCTACCGTTTTCGTCAACGGCAGCGCCGCCGGCGCCCAGGTAAGCGGCCAGCACCGCATCGTCGGCCAACCCATCCACGGGTGCGGCCGGAAAAAGAAGTGTGTACCCGCCTGTCAGCACGTCGGTCCACGAAAAAGGCGGCGTGGCTGAGATTCCCTGGCGATAAACCATGTGATCGGCCTGTATGACCAAAGGGATCCCGTAAGTGGTGGTGATGTATGAGCCTGACGCCCATGCAAACGGGAAGAACTCCTTCGCCTTTAGCGGCGTGACGCTGAGCGGTTGGATATAGCCTTCTTTTACCGCGGATTGCAGGTCATACGGATTGAGGATAATCAGGTCCGGCACGACGGAGGGCGCGGCGCTGTAAGCTGCACTGAGCAGATTATAAAGGCCGCCTGATCCTGTAGATTTTTTGACGATGATTTGCACTTGAATATCCGGCTGGATCACTGAGAACGCAGCCAATTGCTCGTGGAGTATCGCAGCGCCCGTTGCATCCTCATAAGGATTGAGGAAGTCCGGAACCCACAGTGTCAGTGTTACCATACCGGGCAAAGGCGTCGGGGTAGGGAGCGGCGTAGGTTCAGGGGATGGTGTCAACGTCTCTGTGGGGGTGGGCGGAAGCGTTGCAGGGGATGTTGGCAGCCACGTACATCCACCCAGGGCTACCGTAAGCAAAATTCCGATCAGGCTTATGCGTATTATTTTCACGGGTTGCCTCCTGAAAATCGTTGAGCGTCGTCCGGAATCCAGTGGCCGGTTATTCTTGTGTGTTACCGGTGTACGCTTGAACCGCGGCATAAATCAACCGTGGCTGGAAATCCGGCGTTACGTAGGCGTAATAATCCTGGTAATTGTGGAGCGGCATGGGCGTGCGAAACATCCACATCGCCACTACGGGACACCAGGGCCATTGTTCCGCCGCCCACGTATATGCATCCAGCGTGTACTGGATGCGCCGTCCTGGTTTGACCGCCCACGTCCAACGGGGATGGTCATTCCAGCCAGCTTCTGTCACATAGACGGGTTTCTCGGCGTCGCCGTTGGCATCCATAATATCTCGCAAAAGCTCGACCCGCCGGAAGTTGATAATGTCGGGGTCAGGCGGTGTGTCTGGCGCAAATCCCAACCCATAGGCGTGCGCCGCAAGCGCGTCGAAGTAGGGCGCCGCGCCGGCCGCGTACATCGCTGTCAAATAGAGCAGATCGTTCAGCCCGGCCGGGCTTTCCGGCGGCTCCAACGTTGGGGCCAGCGCGCCGCCCAAGACAATGACATCAGGATTGGCCGCGTGCGCAGCAGGATAGACAGCGCGCAAGAGGTCGGTGTAAGCTGCCGGAGCAACCGGGCGATAGCCCCATTCAAAGCTCAGGTTTGGCTCGTTCCAGATGATGATGTGCTGGATTTCTTCCCGATACCGCGCAGCGAACATGGCGACAAAGGCGGCAAAGTCAGCGTAGTGCTCGGAATCCAGGTAAGTGTCCGTCGTCTCTTGTTGTTTGGGATTGGGACGCGCCCAAGTGGGTGTCATGCCCAGGCGCGCGATCACTGTTAGACCTTGATTGCGGGCGTGACGGATGACTTGATCGCTATGCGTCCAATCGTAGCGTCCCTGCGCCGGTTCGATGTAGGCCCAGGGAAAGTATTCGACAATCCACGGCGCGCCCATTTCTCGCACCATCGCCAACGAACGCTGAATCTTCCACTCCTCCACTTCATCCGTCAGACGGGTGTGGACGCCCACTTTGGGGTTCGACGTCAGGACGTATTGTTGGGGCGGCATCGTCACCTGCACCCGGACTGGCTGAACGCCCCACATTACGAGAAGCGCCAATACTACCCAACGCCAATAACCGCGTCTCCCGCCGGGAGGGTGCGTCATGATCTTCTGTAACGTGTCCCGTAACTTTCTCATAGCCTGCCTACTGTTCATTATACCTGAAATGCTCAATCCATCCGTGAATTCAACGTCCAAAGATTGCCGGATGGCAGGGGATGGTATAATGGGCGGTATGCTGGACAGTGTGCTTGATCATCCCGAGACGTTTGTACGCCTTTTGGAAGCGGCGCTCACGCAGTCGTCTTTGCCAGGTGTAGCGGCGCAGAAAAAGATGGCTTCGGCCAACCGGCCCTGGACGCCGGCAGTAGGCGAAACGCCACGTCAATCGGCAGTGCTGGCGCTGCTGCATCCCTCGCCTGAAGGTGTAGCCTTGCTCTTCACCCTGCGTCCCTCGCGCCTGGCGCACCACGGCGGGCAGGTCAGCTTCCCTGGCGGAGGTAAGGAGGAGGGCGACTTGTCGTTGGTGGAGACGGCGTTGCGTGAAACACGGGAGGAGTTGGGCCTGGACACCGCTGAGGTGCGCATTTTGGGGCCGCTGACCTCGCTGTATATCGCGTCAAGTCGCAATATGGTTCACCCTTTTGTCGGCTGGACGCCCCGCTTGTCTACGCTGCGCCCGGATGCCCAGGAAGTCGCGGAAGTGTTGACGGTGACGCTGCGGAGGCTCCTTGATCCGGCTACGCTCAGTACGTGTGTGCGGGAAGCGAACGGGCAGACGCAGACCTTTCCTAGCTTTCACATTGCGCCGCATCACATCTGGGGCGCGACGGCGATGATGACCAGCGAGCTGTTGGAGATTGTCCGTCCCATGCTCGCTGCCTGACGTTCATTTTTCTTCTACGATTCGTCCGATCAGATCGTATTCCAGCGCGTCGGTGATTTCGACGGTGACGAACCGGTTGGGACGCAGCTTTTTCTTAATCAAGACCAGCCCATCAATTTCCGGCGCATCGCGGTAGGTGCGCCCTACTGTGACCCCTTCGCCGGTTCCTTCGAGTAGCACCTGCATACGTTTTCCCACAAAGGCGAAATTTTTCCGGCGCGAGATGGTTTGTTGGGCCAGCATAATCGCATCATAGCGTTCCTCTTTGGCTTTAATCGGGACATCATCTGCTAACTGCGCCGCAGCGGTGCCATTCTCGTGCGAGTAGGTGAAAACGCCCAGACGGTCAAAGCGCATCGCGTTGACAAAATCCAGCAATGTGAGAAATTCCGCTTCCGTCTCGCCAGGAAATCCCACGATGAAGGTAGTACGCAGCGCCACATCGGGGATGGCGGTGCGCAATTGCTCGATAAGTCGCCGCACGCCGTCAACGTCTGTTGGGCGTCGCATACGGCGCAGGACGTCGGGATGGGCGTGTTGCAGCGGGATATCAATATAGGGCAAAATCTGCGGCGATTGGGCGATGATGTCAATCAGCCGTGGCGTCACGAAACCAGGGAAAGCATACAGCAGGCGAATCCACGGCATGTCGGGGACGGCAGCGACCATCTGCTCCAAAAGCTGCGCCAGACCATCTTTCATTCCCTGATCGTGTCCGTAATAGGTCACGTCCTGGGCGATGAGGTTCACTTCCAGGACGCCTAGCGCCTGTAGTTGTCGCGCATCCTCGATTACTGCCGCCATTGTGCGGCTGACGTTAGGGCCTTTGATGGAGGGGATGGCGCAAAAGGCGCACTGCCGGCTGCACCCATCGGCGATTTTGAGGAATGCCGATGGCCCGGAGATGACGAACCCTGGCGCATCGGCCTCTTCCGGCAAGACCACCCGCGTATCTTCGATCAATTGGAGGACTGCCGTTTCGCGGTTGTTGAGCAGTTGGTCAGTCAGCGCCACGATGTCATTCCAGGAGCGGGTGCCGATCACGGCATTGAGTTGCGGGACGGCGGTCTGCAGGGCTTCGGGGTCCCGCTGCGCCCAACATCCGGCGGCGACGAGCCGTTGATCGGGCCGCAGACCAGCGGCCAAATCCTGCAACGTTTCCAGCGATTCCTGACGAGCCGGATCAATAAAGCCGCAGGTGTTCACGATGATGATGTCAGCCAAATCGGGGTCCAGCGTTGGCGCGTACCCGGCCCGTTGAAGTAGCACCGCCATGTTGCTGGAATCCACCGTATTTTTAGGACAACCCAGGGATGCGATATAAAAACGGAAGGGGCGTTGTTCGCCCCTTATCCGTTGCACGTGCTGCGGCGTGCGCGATTTCATCATTGCTCCAGGGGCACTTCGCCAATAGGATTCCAGGCGCGGCGGACAACCTCGCCGATGTTGCCGAGTCGTCCCCAGTCGGTCCCGTTGATATAGAGCTGAAAAGCGCCGCCGTTGCCTGTGGCGACGATGAGCGTTTCTTCAGCCGTTGCCTCGATGATCTGGCCTGGCGCAGCAACACCCTGGAAAACGATGTCGGCGTCGGCCGATACGCTGATCCAGGCGCTTTCATTGGCGACCAGTCGCGTGTTGACTTTGCCATCGGCAGACACGGGGAAGACCGTAGGGGCGGATGGCGTCTCCTTTGTCGTTGGGATTTGGGTCTCTGCTATGGCGAGTGTTGGTGTGGGAGCTGTGGAGGTGGTGCGGTTTGATAATTGCAGCCAGACGAAAGCCACCCCGGCGATGACGAGAAAAAAGATCAACGCGATCAAGAGAATCTGAAACACGAGACTGGGGATGCGCGACCCTGTGGAAGCAACCTCTTCGGCTTCCGTCTGAGGGGGGGCAAAGACGGTAGGGCGATCCACGATGGGCTTGGATTCTGCCGAGGTCGAGCGCATACGCGGCTGCATGGGGCGTCCGTGGATTTCAGCGTCGTAGCGCGCGAGCGCCTCCTCAACCGGCAGATTGAGATAACGGGCATAGTTGCGTAAGAAGCCACGCGCCTGGATTTCGCCAGGCAATGCAGTATAGTCGCCCATCTCCAGGGCCTGGAGATAGCGGCGCCGGATGCGCAGCGCCTTTTCGACATCTGCCAATGCAATCTGGCGTGTTTCCCGAGTGCGGCGCAGCCAGATACCCAAGCCGTCGCTCATCAATCCTCCGTTTCTATCGTCACGTGTGCGTGGCCGCGCACGCCACCCTCAAGTTTGACTTCAACGACATGTTTCCCGATGTCACGTAGCGGGCGCTCCAGGATGAGCCAGTGCTTGTCGAATTCGATCCCTAAAACACGCTCAATCGTCGCGGCGATATCGGCGGCTGTAATGGAACCGTAGAGTCGTCCGGTTTCGCCGGCCTTGGCTTTGAATCTGAGCGGCGTGTTTTCAAGTCGCTCGGCAATGTGCTGCGCACGCTCGCGGATGCGCGTCTCGCGGGCTTTTTGGGTTTCCACAAAGGTCTGTGCTGCCTTGAGATTACCCTCGGTAGCTGGCGCAGCCAATCCCTTGGGGAAAAGGTAGTTCCGCGCGTAGCCATCGGACACATTTTTGATTTCGTTGGCCTTGCCCAGGCCTGGTATATCGTGTTTCAGGAAAACTTTCATGAATAACCTCCTGGCATCTACCTATAGATTCCATCCGATTACAAACCGTATAGTAACCGAAATTGGCTAAAGTGCAATAAACCGATGTATTGCGCACAGTGTTTCACGTGAAACATCCACGCCAGAGGAGCGCTCGGGCCGCTATTTTTATGCGCGGTTAGTGGATGATGCTCTGCGTGATAGGATGTTATCCGGTTGGTTGCAGGTTCGCGTCTGACCCGAGGCGCTAGAAGGAATGAGCTTCTATGACCAAATACCCATTCAATCTTTCGTAAAAATATGGTAAACTTATAACCAGAATACAGCTTGTTGACATCCATACGGGTTGTGCTAAACTGAATCTGAGGTGTATGACTGAGGAGGTATGTAATGACAGAAGAAGAAAATCCGCAATCCACCCTCGTAGGAACGCAAAAAGATATCGTGTCTGCGCAAGAGAAACTAAAGGTCGTCTGCATCGAAGATGAACCTGAGATGATTGAACTGATCCGACTCATCCTGGGGCGCAGGAACTTCGAGTTGATCGGCGCCGTAGGGGGACGTGAAGGATTGGATGCTGTGCGCAAGATCAAACCGAAACTGGTTTTGCTTGATCTGATGATGCCCGATATTGACGGATGGGAAGTCTACCAGCAAATGAAGGCGGACGAAGAACTGAGCCATATCCCGGTCATCGTCGTGACGGCTAAGGCGCAGAGCATTGATAAAGTTCTCGGGTTGCATATCGCCAAAGTTGACGACTATGTGACAAAACCGTTCGGTCCTCAAGAATTGCTCGCCAGCGTTAACAAGGTCCTGGGGACGAAGTTGTAGGCCTTTCTCTGTATTGATGTCATACCTGAAGAGTCTGTTTTTAGCGCGTTGGGCGGAGAACTGGCGATGACGTCACAGAGCGCTGGGCTGTCACAAGCCTGGCGCTTTCGTTTATGCGGATTGTTCGTTAGGAGGCAGCACGTGGGCGGGATGGAAAAGAAGCAGATCGTCTACATCGAAGATGACCAGGACATGATTGATCTGGTGAAAGTTATTTTAGGCCGCGATAATTTTGAAATCATCGGTGTGCGTGAAGGACAAGAAGGTGTGGAAACCGTCCGCCAGGTGAAACCTGCGGTTATTTTGCTCGACCTGATGCTGCCGGATATGGGCGGTTGGGCAGTCTACCAGGCCATCAAACAGGAACCGGAACTGCGTGACATCCCGGTCATCGTCGTGACGGCGCGCGGCGCTCCCATTGACAAAGTCTTAGGCGAGCATATCGCCAAAGTACAGATGTACATTGTGAAACCTTTCGGCACCCAGGAACTGCGGAGCAGTGTGAAAAAAGTTCTGGGTATGAACTGACCCCGTGCCTACGGCAAGCTTACTGGCGATTGGCAACGAGTTACTAAACGGCGCCGTCCGCGACGCCAACCTTTACACGTTGAGCCAACATCTCACGCAGATGGGGTTCAACGTCGAATACGCTGTCATGACCCGCGATCTTCCCGATAAGATCGCGGCTGCCCTGTCGTTCATCCTCGCGCACAGACCGGACGTGGTCCTGTGTAGCGGTGGCCTTGGTCCCACTGAAGACGATTTGACGCTGGCGGCGCTCGCCGAGGCGCTGGATCTGCCGCTCGAGGTGAACGCCGCCGCAGTGGAACTCGTCGAGGCGCACTACAGCCGCCTGCTGAAGCAGCATTACCTCACGCATCACGGTCCAGAATTTGCGCGGCGGAAGATGGCAACGCTGCCCGAAGGCGCTTCCCCCTTGCCGAACCCGGTAGGAACTGCGCCCGGCGTCAAACTGGATTACCAGGGAACGCTTATCTACGTTCTCCCCGGCGTGCCGGCGGAACTGGAAGCGATTTTCGCCGCCACGATTGTCCCTGAATTGTTACAACGCTTCCCACCGGCAGCGTGGGTTGAGGCTGCCTTGCTCGTTCACTGTGATGACGAGGCGGAAGCCGCCATCCCGTTGCGTGACGTTGCGCGCCGCCACCCATCGGTCTACCTTAAGTCGCTGGCGAAGCCCTTCCCATCCGCCGGCGTCGAGGGGCTGCGCGTGATCGCCGCCACGCAGGCGACGACCGAAGCTGCGGCGCACACGGCGGTCGCAAAGGCGCTGGCCGACCTGCAACACACCCTGGAAGCCGCCGGTCTCCGCGTAAGCCAACTTAATGGTTACCTAGATTTCGCCCAAAATAGTGGCAGGATGCGCCACCAGACGGCGCACAAGTTGACAAAAAGAGAGTGATGAACGATCCTGAAGCTGAATTTGCACAAAACCATCAGGAGGTTCATCACTATGG
>Ga0208197_1001892_pt1 | contig 19606 bp, 13 predicted proteins | sample AD_JPNNA4_MetaG_FD_184444 | JGI IMG/M metagenome (GOLD analysis project Ga0208197, IMG submission 184444) | Active sludge microbial communities of municipal wastewater-treating anaerobic digesters from Japan - AD_JPNNA4_MetaG (SPAdes) (version 2) | ecosystem: Engineered > Bioreactor > Anaerobic...
TCCGCGGCGGCAGGCGATGTGTCCGAGGGCATTGGCCAGGAAGGTCTTGCCGACGCCGACGGGGCCGAGGAGCAGCACGTGGTGGTGTTGGTCGAGGAAGCGCAGGGTGCACAGCTCGGCCCACAGCTGGTGGTCGTAGGTGACCTTGGCGGTCTCGTCCCAGGCCTCCAGGACCATGCGAGGATCCAGGCGGCCCTTGCGGGCACGGGTGTCCGCGGACAAGAGGTCCCGGCGGGCCACCTCGTCGGACAGGACCTGCAACAGGAAGTCCTCGCAGGGCATCTTGCGCTGGCGAGCCAGGGTGACCCGCTCGGGAAGAGTCGCCATCATGGGACCCAGCTTGAGGCGATGCAGGGCCTTGCGCAGGTCGGGGGAGACGTCAGGTGTCATCGGGGGTCCTCCAGGTACGGCTCGTCGCGAAGTCGCTGGCGGGCCGGGCGAAGCGCAGCACGACAACGGGCTTGGCGGCACCGAGGGGCTCGGGGGGCGTGCGGCCCTCGAGGGCCCGGGCCAGCATGCGGTCGATGCGGGTGACATCGAGCACGTCCAGGGCCAGGGCCCGGGCGCACGCCTGGTCCACGCGGCTCGCGCCGTATCGCTCGACCAGGCCGAGCAGCCGGTAGATGTGCCGCATCCGGGTCCAGGGGAGGGGCCCGTCCAGGAGGCGGTCGGCATAAATGCCGACGTGGGGCCCTGCCTGCCGGGCCTTCTCCTGCAGGGCCTGCGAGTCCCTCGTCGCGTAGGCAGCGACCTCCTCGGGATAGTCCCCGGCGTCCGTGGAACGGCCGCCGGCGGGCTGGCGCGGGTGGACCTGGATGGGGCGACCCCGGTGGTAGACCCGCACCAGATCCCGGTCGGCCCGGACCGTCACCTCCTCGCCGATGGACGCGGTTGGCACCGAGTACAGCGCCCGGTCGACCGAGACGTGGTGGTCCCGCTGCACACGGACGCGCAGGACCAGGGGCGCCCCGTGGGGCTCCCGGGGCACGGGCAGCAAGTGTGACTGCTCCTCGGCCTCGAAGGCCTCCAGCGGCCTCTTGCGGGTGGTCCCGTGGACCCGGCGGCCCGCGACCTCGCGGCACCACCGCTCGGCGCGCTCCTGGGCCTCCTCGAGCGACCGGAAGGACTCGCCCTGCCAAAAACTGCGCTGGACGTACTGCACCATCCGCTCGACGTGCGGCTTGTCCTGCGGCGACCTCACCCGCGTGGCATCCACCACGAAGCCCCGGTCCTGCGAGTACGCCAGGAATCGCGGCGTCAGCGTCGGCGAGCACGGGTCCGCGTGGGTGATCACCGTCCGGGCGTTCTCCAGGACCACCACCCGGAAGACGCCGCCAAAGAAGGTCCACGCCCGCTCGAAGCCCTCGACCATCGCCTCCAGTGTCTGCCGGTGGCTCAGGAAGACGTACTGGTGGCGGCTGTACGCCGCCGTGAAGACCAGCGCGTACATCCGGTGCGACCGGCCCGACTCCGCATCGACCATCCGCCCCAGCAGGCCGAAGTCGACCTCCAGCACCTCTCCGGGCGGGGACTCCGCCACCCGGACCGTGACCCGGCGCCGGCCGTGGCCCATCTCCTGCGTCGCAAAGCGGTGCAGCGTCCGGTACACGACGGCGCGGCCCGTCAGCCGCTGCAACAACTCGTGGACCTTCGTCAACTGCAAGCCCTGGTCCAGCCAGCCCTGGATCGCCGTCCGGTGCTCCTCGCACAGGTGCCAGATCTCGCCCCGCTCCCCAGGGCTCCCCACGCGAACCGCCTCGATCACCCGACCGACCTGCTCGTCCGTCGCCGTCGCTGCCTGCTCCCGGGACAGCCCCGTCGCCTCCGCCGCGACCACGTACCGCCGCACCGTCTTGCGGTCCATCCCCGTCGCCCGCGTGATGCGCCGCAGCCCGTATCCCAGGCCCCACTGCCGCAACACCTCCCGCACCTCCACCACCCAGACCTCCCGATATGCCATCTCGCCCCCGAGCAAATGCCCGAGGACCCTCTACCACCCCAGCCCCACGGGGTGGTCCCGAATTGCTGGCAATCCCCCGGTCCCTAATTCCTGGCAAACCAGGGCTCCAGATGGTCCCTATATCGTGGCAGATGACAGCGTGCGAGAGCGGTTAACAGAGTCTGGTGTCGCACCGCCGTGCTAGCATCTGCCACGTTGAAGGCTGTAGCGACCGGAATTGCCATCTCCTGCCGCAGGTGAACACGGTTGAGGCACTGGTAGCCCTGGCCATCGTCGCCGCCATCGTCTGGGCGACTTCCCGGGCCTTGTCGGCGTCCCGAAAACGCGTGGACTTTGAGAGCGTAGAACGACTTCCGTCAAACGCGCCTCCGCTGCCTCGATCCCCGACGCGTCAGCGCACGACCACGGTCTCGATTCGGGAGACAGAATGTGCGTCGGGAAAGCCTACCTTCGAGGTCGGGGATGTTACCGCACCCGGTTCCCTGGACACTCCTTTGTACCTGACGACGCCGGCGAGTCAATGATGGCGTCGTCGCCCTTTCCGTTGGGGAGGTCCGCGTGAGGACGGAAGCCATCATGCGACCTCCTGGAACGAGTCCCGGCGCATCTGAGCGGGACTTCTGAAGCCGAGTTTCTCGACGCGCCAGTGCTCGTTGTAGACCTCCACGAAGGCGCGCACGGCCTGGCGCACATCCTCGATGTTCTGGAAGACGCGGCCGTGGATGGCCTGTTCTTTGAGAGTCCGGTGGAATCTCTCGGCGACGTCGTTGGTCTTTTGGTTCTTCGATGAAGGCGAAGGACGCGGCGAGGCCCCAGAAGCGGATCTGGTTCAGGAAGTGGTCGGACAGGTGCTGGGTGCCGTGGTCCATCCGCAACGCGACGCCCCGGGCGATGTCGCGGCAGACGGCCCCGAAGACGTCCTTGATGGCCATGCCGACGGGCTGGAGCGCGTTGAAGCGCTCGCCCACCTTGCAGACGTGCCAGCCCAGGCATTCGGCGTTCCAGCGCTCGACAACGGCGAAGACCCAGACCCAGCCGTCGTCGACCGTGAAGACCCGCGTGCCGTCTGTGCCCCACATCACGTTCGGCGCGTCGGTCATGATGTGGCCGTCGTGCTGCTGTCGCCGCACCCTGGCGCACGCGGTGCGGCGACAGAAGGTGGTTCTCGCGCATGACGCGCAGGACCCGCTTGCGAGCGACGCGGATCTCGCGCAGCACGCGCAGCCGCGCCCAGACCTTGCGATGGCCCTCGCCCTTGAACGGCGACGACGCCAGGTCTTTGCGGATCGCCACCAGCAACTCCGCGTCGGTCAACCTGGGCTTCGGACCACGCTTCCCCGCAGGCGTCGGTGGCTGCTCCTGGGTCTCATTTCCCCGCCAGGGGAAAAGGTAGACCGCGGCACATCGAAGGCCGCGCAGACCCGTTCCACGCCGTACCGGCGCTTCACCGCGGCGAGGTCGCGACCGTCATCGTCGCGACCTCTTCGGGTCGAAAGGGCGGTCTTCGACCCGCCGGAGCCGTTCCGGGTACCGCTCGTTCATCATCGTCAAATCACCCACCATCGCCTGCCCCCGCCTGAGTTGCAGCTCCAGCGGGTCGCCGCCGCCCCGTTCCTTCAGTCCCGTCTCCAGGCTCGTCATTGCCCGGTCGTACCACTCCTGGAGCCGGTCGCTCTCGACCGACAGATCCCGCGACAGCGTCTCGATCGACTCGCCCCGAAGCATCCGAATCACGACCTCCCGCTTCCGAGTCGCCGTCCATCGCTGGCCTGACTCCAGTGGTCCGACCGCCCCGTTTCCCGCGGCCGCGCCGCCGAGGGCAACTCCAGTCGGGCTACGTCCCCGGCTATCGGACGTGCCACCGGCACGTTCTCCCCTGCACTCCGTGCAGGGAGCCGGGGCCCCCCTCCGTTTCCCCCGGCTGATTGCCCTGGTCCTCCCTCCGCTCGTCCCTCGTCATCTTTCTCATCTCCTTGAACCTCCTCCCTCGGGGTCATTACCCCAAGTTTGTGTCCAAGGAAGCCGGGTGCAGGTCACAGCAGGTCTTGCCGTTGACCCTGTTGCGCGAGACCACCCGCCTCCTGGACGCCGCGGCCATCGCGAGTGGCGCGAAGTCCCGCAGCGCCTTCATCCGCGCGGCTCTGATCGAGAGGCTCCGGGCGTTTGGGGGCCCGGACGCCGACGCCGCCGCGAACGCGTTGGCCGGCGAGGCCGGTTGACGAGTAACCGCCATCCCGACCCTCACGCGAACCACCATCTCCAACAGAGATTCACAGGAACTCAGGAGGCGTCGCTCGAAGAATCCGCGCGTTGTACCAGCGATCCACCCGGTAGTACCGACCACCGAATGACACGACCTTGCCGGGCGGCACGCAGTGGTGGCCGAACGCCCGCGTCTTCCAGTGTTCCCGCAATTCCTTCTCGAAGCTCCACTTGGCGGCGTAGAAGTCCGCCGCTAGTTCCGAAGCCCATTCCGCGTCGCCTCCGGCGGCCTCATCCCGCCGGTTGAAGTCTCCGACCCGCGTGGCGACGTGCCCGAGTTCGTGGGGCACCACCGCAAGCATCTGCGAGGTCTCCATCCGGGCCATGCGCTTCGAGAAATGGATCTGTCCCGTGCGGTAGAAGCGCCAATCCTCCATGCGTTGGACCCACCGCCATCGACCTGCGTCGATTGCAGCATCAACCTCCTCGGGGTCGGGAGACGGCTGGTCCCCGTGCCAGTATCCCGTCGTGCGGGGATCCTCGCCCGGCGGGATATAGCCAATCGACCGAACGCGACAACGGATCCTTGCCTAGTCCCAAGGGTGGCGGGCCTGGATCCTCTCCAGCACCGTCCGAATCGCGGCCCGGATCTTCGGATTCGCGGTCTCGCAAGGTACGCCGAGGATGTCTTTCTTTTGCATCTCGATCCCCTTCGGAAACCTACTCCCCCAGTTCGTACCCGATCGACACCGACTGGAACTCCTTCGGAGAGATCACCCTCAACTGGTCGGCGACGCGCCCGCGCATCTCCACGGCCAGGTCCAGGCAGAACTTCAGTTCGTCGGGTTGCACGTCCTCGGGGTTGCGGTGCGGATACACCAGCTTCAGCAGGCCCGCCGCCGTCTTCTGGACCGAGTCGTGCGCCCGTTGGGACATGCCCTTGGGGAATCGCACGCGGGCCACGACGTGCGCCTGGAAGTTCCGCCGCCGCAGCAGGCGGAAGATTTCCGCCAGGTAGTCCGTGATGAAGCCGTACCCGGTCGCGTAGTTGTCGGGCGTGATGACCGGCAGCTCCCACCCCGGCAGATAGGCGTGGATCCGGTCCAGGAACGCGGTGTCGTCGCGAAGCTCCGCGGGCAGCGGCTGGAACAGGTGCCGGTAGCAGCCGTCCAGCGGCTGATGGCGCTCCATGTCCGTGTTGATGTTTCCGCCCAGCACGATCGAGCAGGTGGACGTGAACTCCACCCCATCCTTCGTGTACGACCCCTGCGCCATGTAGTTCTTCAGGGTGTCCACGGAAGCGTCTTCCAACTTGTGGGCGCCCTCCCGCTCGCTGGCGATCTCGTCGAACACGACCACGTCCTTCAGCCCGATCACGCCGACGCGCTTGGTCGCGCCGTTGTGGAACAGCGTCGCCGCCGTGGCCTTCCCGCTGGACACCAGGAACGCCCGCTGGCTGGTGTTCTTGTACATGTAGGTCTTGCCCGTCTGCCGCGGCCCGAGCTCGACTAGGTTGTAGTTCGGCTCGACGAACGGGACCAGGCGCAGCAGCAGCAGGCGCTTCACCCGCTCGGACAGCTTCGCCGGGTTGAACCCGACCGTCTGCATCAGCAGGTCGATCCAGTCCTGCGTCTCGAACAGGGCCCGCTTCGCGCAGTAGTCCTCCAGCGACAGCCGGGTCACCTGGAACGGCGTGAATTCGTCGATGCGGAACGGGTAGGCCTTGCGACCGATGGTGTACGACGGCTCGAACTCCACCCGCATCGTGCCCCACGCCCCGCTGGTCAGCAGGACGTCCCCGAACTCGCGAATCACCCGCTCCGAGACACGCACGCGGTTGTCGCCGAGCGCGGGCACGTCCGCCCAGTACTGGAGCATCCGCTGGTCGTAGGCGATCCGGAGCGGGCCTAGCAGCGTGTAGCGCCCCGCCTCCGCGATCTTGTGCTTGATCAACTCCTTCGCGCCGCTCTCGACGAAGTGCTCCTGAAGCAGGCGGTCAATCTTCTGCTGCCCCGGCAGTGGGTCCGCCGGGTCGATGTAGCGCCCGCACAGGTACTCCAGCACGAAGCGCGGGAACTCCTTGTACGCCTCGTTCCAGCGGGTCAAAGACTTGAGAATCACCCGATCCGCCAGGTGCTGTTGCACGGCTGTATCGAGCCTGGTTTCAACCGCCAAAGCATCCGCCATGGGCACCTCTCCCGTGGTCGGTCCGGCCCGAAGGCCGACGCCGCCCGTCTACAACTCGTCCAGCACGTCCAGCGCCCTGCTGAACTCGATCTTGTCGTCCCTCTCCCGCACCCGGACTGCGATCTGCCTGGTCCCCCGCGGCACGGGAGCATACCGCCCGTCGCGCGTCCTGGCCTCCAGCCTGACCCCGACGACCTTCAGATCGCGCGAGGCCCGCAGGGTCGAGGTCCGTTCCACCTCGCGGCCCCGCGAGCAGTCGAAGGTCTCCACAGGAAGGTTTGCGACCGTCAGGCGCAGCGACACCGACCGACCGCCCCGGTTCCGCACCTTCACCACCAGCACCAGGTCGCCGTCCTCCAGCCCTTCCAGCCGATCCGGCATCTCCACGTCCAGCCGGACGTCGTCCGCCTCGACGGCCCGGGTCAGCACGGCCACCGGGACCACCATCTCGGACAGCGACACGCCCCCGTGCGCGTACCGCTCGAAGTCGTTCCGCCCGTCCCGGTCGTACCACGAGCGCCCGATCGCGCACGTGGTCTCGTCGTTGCGCCCTTCGGCGATCGGCATCACGACGCCGGGAGGGTCGTTCCGTCCCACGACGTAGCGGCGGTGGACCTCCGATCGCCCAGGTTCGTGCGACCTCGACGCGATCTCGATCCGCTGCGCCCTCCGCAGTTGCACGAACCCGTGGTCGGCCAGCAGCACCACCCGATCGCCCGCCTCGACCGCCCGCCGCATCTCCGGAACGACGTCCTTCTTCACCTTGTTGCGGATCGCGTCGTTGACCTCTCGCAGGTCGCCGGTGAAGTCGTGGATGTTGTCGTCGCTGATGTTGAAGACCAGGCAGTTGAAGCGCCGCAGCCCCGCCTCGTGGATCGCGCGCTTCCCCTCGGCCGTGTCGGCCGCCACCTGGAACAGCAGTTGCTTCGTCGCCGCGTCCCCCCGCAGGCCGAAGTTCACCGCGGCCAGTTCCGACTCGGAGGTGCAGAAGCCGCCCCGCAGGCCCTTCCAGCCCTGCCCCGGGTGCCGGCCCGCGAAGATGGACGTGCGGGCCAGCCGCGTGTACGTCGGGACTACCGCGAAGGCCGGGGCCTCGCTCTCGATCGCGAACGCCTCGGCAAGCACGGGGCGCACAACGTCCGTCCAGGTGTCCCATCGCATCCCGTCGAAGAGCCACACGAACAGGCGCCCCTCGACGCCCAGCTTCCGCGCCTCGCGGGCCAGGGCCCGGGTCGTGGACCGGTCGTGCTCCAGCCACGCCCGCGGGTCGCGATCCAGCAGGTCGGCCACGCCCCGGTCCGCCCGATCCAGGTACGCCGCGACCTCGTCCTCGAGCGAGTCCAGGAACCGGTACAGCCGCGCCAGCAGGCCCCGATCCCCGATCACGTCGGCGTCCTTCCGGGCGAGGGCCAGCAGCAGTTCCAGCCGACAGTCCTCCGACCCCGCGTAGGCGTCCACCGCGGCGGCCAGCGGGTCCGCCCCCGCCGCCGTCGGTTCCGCAGCGTGGATCCGGGCCTGCACGCGCGCGATCCGCCGCACCATGCGGAACAACGCCGCGGCCCGCGCGCCGGCCGATGCGCTGGTGTCCGGCGTGTCCCAGGTGTCCAACTGTCCCTCGGCCCACCAGGGCACCGGCGGCATCGGGAGCACCGGGACGGCCGCGGACGTGAGCGTCCGATCGAGCCATCCCGTCACCAGCGCCAGGGCCAGGCAGTGCGGGGCGTCGTCGGCCGCGGCCAGCGGTCCTTCCGGCAAATCCTCCCGAAGCAGCGAGCAGACGGCATCCGCGACCTCCGGCGGCGCCGATTCGTCCACCGCGTCGCGGACCGCATCCAGTTCGTCCCGGTGGGCCCGCAGATGCTCGGCCACCTTGGCGATGCTCGGCGCCGCGTCCGACACGAAGCCCTGGAAGACCCCCTTCCCCGCCATCACCGCACCGACGTTCTGCACGCCCCGGGCGTCCAGGAACTCCCCGAACGCGGCCAGCCGCATCGCGTCCGTCAGCGGCAGGGCGGACCACGCCTTCACGACCGGGGCGTCCGCGACTCCCGCCGTGGTGGCCAGGACGTCCAGCAGGATGCCCGCGTCCTCGGGGATCATCCGGTGCAGCGCCGCCATCCCGACGAAACGCGCCACGACCTCCTCAGGCCAGGCACGCGTCAGTTCCAGGTCCCGCACCTCGAGTTCCGGGTACGCGCCCAGCAGGATCGCCTGCCGGATGTTCACGGCCTTCAGCACGCGGTCACGCCCGAGCACCTCGCGAAGACGCTCGAACCCCTCGATGAATCCCTTCAGGTCCCGTCCCACGCGGACCGAGTGCGCGTGCAGTTCCTCGGGCCACACCGCGGGCACGCTGTAGTGCGCGATCACGGCGTCCGTCCGCAGGTTCACGATCGGGCCTTCCACCCGGGCGACCACGTCGGCGATCGACGACAGGTCCATCGGCGCCCCGATCCGGGCGAACCGGGGCCAGGTCACGCGGACCAGCACCGGCTCCTTCGGCCCGGCCTCCCGCTCGGCGTCCCGCAGCGCCGCGCGGAACGGCAGGTCGTCCCCCGCGTAGGTCACGATCGCGAACGCGCGTCCCAGGTGATCGACGATATGGGGGATCGCCGCCTCGGCATCGGGGTCCAGGCACATGGCCAGCCTCGCGCCCTTCGGCACGTGCTCCCCCAGGCGCTGGGCCAGGTAGGCGGTCTTGTCCTGGGCGACTTCCAGGTTCGCTCGGCTCATGCGGGGGCCTCCGTCAGGGCGCGCACCACCTTGCGCAGGCGGGCGAATCGATCGCGGTCGGAGGGTTCCAGGTCGCCCCGGGCCAGGACGTGCTCGATCACCCCGGCCGACCTGTCCAGTTCCCCGACGTGATAGAAGTAGCGGGCCACCACGCCCAGGCCCGACGCCCCCACGTCCGGGGGAAGGCCGGCGCGCACGATGACCTCGTGGTGTCGCCTCATGGCCTCGAACAGCGAATCGCCGTCCGCATCGGCCGGGCCGTAGAGGTTGCCCGGAAGCTTGACGAGGGTGCCTTCGCGAACCAGTCGGCCCAGGACCGAGGACACGGTGCTGGTCCCGTGTCGCCACGCGTGCCGGTTCCCGACGAACCGCTCGACTTCGCGCGGAAGCGCGACTCCCAGTTCGCGGACGGCATCCGCCACCACCTTCGCGCTGAGTGCCCGCGCGCCCTCGTTGGCCTGGCGGGCCACCAGCGTGCCGTGCCCGGCGACGACGCCCTCACGGCCCCGCAGGAGGCCCCACAGGATGGCCTCGGCATCCTCGTCCGCGTCGAGGCGCCGGATCAGCGATCGGTTCCATTCCCGGACCGCCAGGTCGCGCAGAAGGGCCCGGGTGCTGACGGGGCTTCCATCCTCGGGGATCAGGCGAACGGCCTGGTCGAGAAGATCCGCCAACTCCGCTTCCGACGCGGGCAGGGACGTCCGGCCCATGAACCGGCCGCCACCGAGGACCACCACGCCCTCCAGCCGCTGCAGGCACATCGCCACGGAAACGGGCGCGTAATCGAGTCGCCCTTCGTTCACCCGTTCGACGATCTCCGGGACCGTTAACGGGCCGTCCGCCTGCGCCATCGCCTCCCGGATCCGCTGCCCGAGAAGGACGTTTCCGTCATGCTGCTCGTCGGCGTGTACCACCCGGTCCCGCCACACGAACAGGGCCGGGTGACGCGACAGAACGCTCGAAAGGAGGGACGACGTCAGTTCCGGCCCGGCCTCGCCCGAGGCGACCAGTTCCCGGGCCAGCCGGCGGATGCTGACCGTCTCGGAACGGCCTTCGAGCCGTTCAGCGCAGAGGTCCGCCAGTTCCGTCAGGCGCTCCTCCGGGATCGGCAGGAAGTCCCCGTGGACGAACGTGCCCGAGTCGATGCGCCAGACGTCGTCGCACCGGGACAGCAGCGACTCGACGCGGTGCTCCGGCCCGTGAAGCCGGTCACCCTCCGTCTCGGACCCCAGGAACGGGGCGATTTCCGCCAGGGTCATGGGCCGACCGGCCTCGGCTAGGGCCGCCACCAGGCGATCCCGCGGACCGAGCATCGTGCCCAGCCGAACCGTGCGTCCCTCCGTCCCGAGCCCCAGCACGCCGGTCAACAGGGCGAGCAGGCCGTCGTTCCCGAGATGGAACCCGCCCGCCGAGGCGACCACCGGGACCACCTCGTGGAGGTCCAGCGCATCCCGCTGCTGCCGTCGCAGGGCGCTCCGGACCGCTCCCACGCGTGCGGCCAGGTCCTGCGCCGGCAGTGTCGTGAGGAATTCTTCCCGCCAGATCCGCGCGTCGGGAAGCCCGGCCGCCCGGAACAGGAACGGCAGGTCGTCCACCCGCCCCTCGCCGACCAGCAAGGGGATCTCCGACACGTGAACCAGGTCCCCCGCCTGCTGCAGCCTGGCCGTGAGCGGCTGAAGAAACGCGGTGATCTGCGCACCGAGCCGGGCCGCGCGGCGCTCCGCGACGGCCAGCCGCTGCCGCACGCGCTCGCGCGTCACCCCCAGTTCGACCCCGATCGACTCGAGCGTCCGTCCCTGCTCCCAGTACTGGGACAGGATCCCGCGCTCACGGACCGGAACCGCAAGGCGTACCCTGTCGGCCACGGCCTGCAGGCTGACCGGGAACTCATCGGGCAGGGCGGCGCTTCCCGCCCCTTCGTCCGAATCGGGCGAGACCGTCCGCCCCTCCTTCCATTCCAGGATCGCCCGCTTCAGATCGCGCAGAGACGTGCGCCCGAAGGCCCGTTGCGCCAGCAGGAACCGATCCGACAGGGCCAAGACCTCACGCAGCGTGTTCACGCCAAGGCGCCGGAGCCCGTTCTCGACCCGCACCGTCGTGAACAGGACCTCGGGCCACGGTCGGTCGAGGGCCGCGTCGTCATCAACATCGACCGCAAGGGAGGATTCCGCGGGATCGGGCGCCACGGTCGATCCGGGTCCGGCGGGCGGGAGGTCGTCGCCTTCCGTCGGCATCGCCGCTGGCCTCGAGTCCTCGACGACGTCCGCGACCGCATTCCGCAGTTCCCGCAGGGACTTCCTGCCGAAGTTCGGGACGGCCAGCAGCGTCCGGTCCGACAGGATGGCGACTTCGCGAACAGTCTGGCAGCGGAGCCTATGGAGCGCCCCGGCCACCCGGACGTTAACGTCCAGCACCTCGGTCCAGGGCCGGTCGAGCAGGTCGCTCTCTCCCTGTCCGGCGATGTCAGAGGAGCCGTCCATCCGGGGCCTCGTTCTCTTCGTCCTCCGCGGCCCGGGCTCGGGCGACCTGGTACAGGCGCCGAGCCCTCTTCGCGTCGTCCTCGGACAGCACGGACAGGTCCAGCCGCCCGAACACGGCGACCGCAGAGCGGGCGTCCGCCAGGTCCTGCCACGCAAAGATCATCAGTTCCAGCAGATCCGGGGCGGTCGCGGCCTCGCCGTCGATCACGCGCCGCAGCCGGCGGCGCAGCCGCACGGTCCGCTCATCGCCCATGCGCGCCCGCTCGTCGGTCGTCGGGATGCGCCAGCGGTTCGTGTCGGCCTCGTGCCAGAAGTTCTCCTCCAGCACCTGGTGCAGGTCCTTGCCGAGCGCGTGGCCGACCTTCAGCGTGGCAGCCCGCCACTCCTGGACCAGTTCCCCGAAGCTCATGGACCGGACCGACAGCTTCGAACGCAGGAAGTCGATGGCCGACCGCTCGTCCACCACCTCGAAGGACAGGCCCGCCTCGTACCGGATCTCGTCGGACGCGAGGTGCCAGCAGCCCGCGACCTTCTTGAAGACCGTCGCGCACAGGTCCTCGACGAACGGCATGGTCAGGCCGCGGTTCGACAGGCCCGCCTCCATCAGGGCGCGCAGCACGTGCGAGTAGAGTTCCGAGGTGCTCCGCTGGGCATCGGACGCCGCGCCCGGCCGCGTGTTCAGGTCGGCCAGGCGCTCGCGCAGGATCGTCAGCACCCGGTCCTCGAGGTCCGGGACGGTCGAGACTGCTACGGAGGCCCGGGACCGCTTGCGCAGGTTCATCACAATGTCCGTGCCGACCACGTCCTCCTCGCCCTTCTCGCCCTTGACCTGCTTGAAGGAGCGCTGCGTCTTGTCCAGCGCGACCGTGTTCTCTAGCGTGAAGCCGGCATCGGCGGCGGCATCCCGGATGGCCTGCCAAACCTTGTCGTCGGAGTTCGAGAAGACCACTGAGGCCCACCGTCCAGGCTTCAGGACGCGGTGCATCTCCCGGAACGCGCCGGCCATGATCCCGGCGTAGTCGTCGAGGGTCTTCCCGCCCGCTTCGGGCTTCAGGGACTTGTTCCAGACGGCTTCCCTGGTGCGATCGGTGAAGTCTTGAAGCCACGACTCCCATAGGAAAGAGCAGTCCGAGTAGAAGATGTTCGACCCGAACGGTGGATCGGTGAAGATGTAGTCGACACACTCGGCTGGAGCGTCAATGGAATCCGCGGACCCCGTCGATAGGTGGATGTCGCCTGGTCGCTCCGGGAAACACTTCGAAAGATACGGCCACTTGTTCCTAAACAACCCTGGAACAGCGCCTTCCTTCGACAGCGAAGGAATGTAAAGCGTGTTCTTGTGGATGCCTCCAGCAGTGTTCTCCGGGTTGCGGCTGTCGAACCTAAACGTACTCATGCGCGAAGCAATCTGGGTCACGCCGGTAAGCCAGAACTCGCAGGCGAACCGCACGCGCTCGTCAGAGACGCTTCGGACACGATCCCAAACCGCCGCTAGGGCTCTCAGGTTCCGCTTCGTGAAGAAGTCAGCGAAAGTCGTAACGCCGCGCAGGTGCAGCGCCGACCGGATGAACATCTCGCGCTCGGGACCAATGGGGTCGGTCGGATACCAGTAGGGGATGGGTTCACCTTCAATTTCTTGAATCTGCCGGGCCTCCGACTCGGATACTCTGTGGTCCCTTCTCTTAGGGCGGCAGCCAGCCCCGCATTCGTAGTTCGTGACCACCGGAATCGCACCGACGCGACGGTGGCGCGTCTTCTTGGCCTCCACACCGCAATTCGGGCACTTCAGATCGTCCTTCACTTCACCCGTCTCGGGGTTGACGGCGACGTCCCACAAGACGATCTTCCCCCCGCATCGAAAGCACTCGAACACGTCCGACCAAATCGTGTACTGGATCGTCGCCGGTCCCCCGCACCCGTCGCAGGTCGTCCCGTACAGCCGGTCGAACTCGCCCTGGAGCGAGCCCATGATCTTCTCGAACTCGGCCTTCAGCGCCCGGACATCCAAAGGGTGCGTGTAGTTGTAGGCGATGTGGCAGGCGGCCGGTGACAGGTCGTTCAGGATCGCGGCGCGGGCACCCAGCCTGGAGCCGGGCGGCGCCTCGACCCCGTGCGGCTGCGCGCAGAGCATCGCGGCGACGCCGGTCATGCCCGTGCCGCAGAACGGGTCTAGAACCAGTTCCCCGGGGTTCGTGTAGTGCAGCAGGTACGGCACGATGCCCTCGGCGGGCACCTTCGTGTGGTACGAGTGCGCGTTGTAGATGGCCGAGGTCTTCCCGACCTTCGTCTCGCGGGCGAAGGGCTCCCGGTGGTACTTGTCCGTCGCCGGGTCGTAGGGCGTGCCGTGCCGACGGACGAATTCCTCGACGGTCAGGTCGGAGCGGTAGGGTCGCGTCATCGCAGGTCCAGCCTCACGGTCTTCTTGGGGTTCGCCTTGCGGGCGTCACCAACCTTGCGCTTCAGGAAGTCCCGGAACCGCTCCACGGCGGCATCCACCGAGCCATCCTGGTCGTCCACCACGAACCCGCCGAAGTCCGACAGGTCGATTCGTACGACGACCACCTGGGCCGTCTGGAGCAGTTCGCGAATCCGGGCCGCCACGGCGGGCGTCACCAACGCGACCGCCACCCTGTCGTCCCCCGCGTGCACCGCGGCCAGCAAGGGAGCCAGATTCGGGTCCCCGGCCGCCGCGAGCACGTCGCGGACCCCCGCGTCGGCCAGTCGTTCGCGGCGGGCGACCGCGGCCATTCCGGCGTCCACCTCCAGCGACGCGACCTCGGTCTCCGGGGCCGTCGTGGCCAGCGTCACGCCGTCCGCAATCGGTGCGGCCATCGCGTCGGGCGGCTCGGCCGCCAGGCGGGAGGCGTCCACCTTGTTCAGCAGGGCCCGCAGCCGGCCGTCCAGCCCCTCGCCGTCCTTCGCCCCGAGGTCCGGGACCGTGTTGAGGGCCGAGAGGCCGGCGACCACGGGCTGCACCGCTTCGAGCCTGCCGCGAAGCCCGATCAGGGCCACGCGCAGGTCCCGATAGTGCCGGCGCCAGGCGTCCCGGTACGTGTCACGGGCCGCCTCGAACGCCGCGAGAGCCGCCGCCGCGCGGGCCGGCTCAGCCGCGAACGCCGCCAGATCGAACCCCGCCCGCGCCGCGTCCAGGCCCGCCCGGATCGGGTCGCCGTCCGGAAGCCCTGTCACCGCGTCGAGGTACGTCACCGCGTCGGCCACCGCGTGCAGGTGGTTCTGGTCCAGTTCCTCCAGCCGCCGCACCGCCGTGACGCAATTCCGGAAGCGGTCGGCGTCCCGGCCGAACCGCTCCTCGAACACGGTCTCGAAGGTCTCCAGGTGGTGCGCGTCGGTGGCGCACACCGCGTCCAGGTCGTCCAGGTGCGCCAGCAGCGGACGGACGTCCTGGCCCAGGCGGCTGCCGAGCCCCTTCAGGCGGTCGCGCAGGCCCTTGATGCGCCCGGTCCAGTTCCGGTAGGCCGCAGCCAGCCGGTCCTGCTGGGACTGCACCTGAGTCGGCTCGTCGGTGGCGACCAGACCGTCCGCCAGCAGCCGGAAGCACGGCACCAGGTCGTTCCAGGCGGGGCCCTTGACCAGGACCAGCCGGTCCAGGCCCTGGTGCAGCCCGCGCTTCCACTCGACCTGCGGCACCTCGTTGAACCCCAGCCGTCCCGTTCGCGGCCGGCCGCCCCCCTTCAGGGTCACGCGCCCGTCCGACTTCAGCGCGATCTCGCAGGGCGGTCGGCCCGCACGCACGAAGGCCGCCAGGTACAGGCTCAGCACCTCGGCCGGCACGCCGTAGGGGGCGCCGGTGTAGCGGTCGTAGAAGGCGTACAGCCGCAGGTCGCCGTTCGCGGCCTCGAGTTCCCGCCGGATGTCCTCGAAGAACGGGCAGGCGGACGAGTCGAACCGGCGCGGGTCGGCGCGCGAGGTCAGGCCGAGCCCCTGCGCGAAGTTGTCCACGGCGCCCGTCGCGGCGGCGGCGGCGGACCCCTGGAACAGGGCCTCGAACATCTTCTCGGGCTCGGCCCCGGACAGTTCGCGTCGGAGGTCGCCAGGGTTGAACGGCGGCCGGGAGTACGCGGCCTCGAGCAGCTTCGAGCCCAGCACCTCGTCGGCCCGGCCCGCGTCCACGAACAAGACGGCCGGGTCCAGGCCCAGGCCGGCCTTCGTGACGATCCGGCCACCGCGCAGGGCCTCGGCTTGGAGCCGGGGCACCTCGCCGTGTAGCTCCTTCCGGCGCTCGGTGTTGCGCTGCTTGACCAGGTCCGCGTCGGGTCCCTGACGATCCTTGTAGTCCTCCTCGATCTTGCGGATCGCGCACAGGGTCCGCAGTTCCTCGGCCGCCACGTCCCTCCAGGCGGCCGGGACCACGACCGCGACGCGCTCGTCCTCGATGTCCGCGGGCGAGATGTCGGCGGGCTCGCGCAGGTACACGATGCGGAAGTGCGTCGCGTAGTCCGTCCGGTCGGTCACCGAGCGGCCCAGGTCGGCCGTCCAGTGGTCGGCCACCACCTTCTCGCCGTCGTAGCGGACCTTGTTCGCGCGCCCCACGACCTTCTTCGCCTTGTCCAGCGTCATGTCGTGGAACAGCATCAGCACGCCGTCGGTGATGGTCGGGGGCGCAACCAGGAGGTCCAGCCACTTCCGGCCCGCCTCCGGGTCCGCCACCTTGGTCCGCGTGTAGGTGGCCAGCAGTTCGGCGTAGGCCGGGCCCGCGGACGCCACGATCCGGAACTTCGCCCCCTCGGCCTTGGAATAGGTGATCTGCGCGAGGTCATTCAGGCGCGGCAGGATGATCCCGGCCAGCACGTCCTCGCCCCGGGGCACGAAGCCATCGCCCTCGACCAGGCACGCCTCGGCCAGTTCCGAGGCCGACAGGCCCTTGGGAGCAGTCGGGTTCGCGCAGTGCCACAGGAACAGCGTGCGGACCACGTCGTCGGCCATCTGCCGGTCGGACTCGTTGTCGAAGGCGATCGACGGCAGGCCGTCCATCGCGCTGCGGAACGCCCGCCAGCCCTCGACGTAGCGGGGCGACGTCTGGAGGTCCGCCTGGAGCGTCTCGCTCTGGAGGAGGTCCGCGGCCCGGACCAGGCCCGGGCGGGACGTCACGGCGGCGCAGGCGAGCACCTCGTGGACGTAGTGAATCGAGGTGCGCGTGGTCGCAAGGAACTGGGTCAGGCGGCGCACCACCTCGAAGCACCGCGGCTGAAACGGGAAGACCTCCCGGAACCGCTCCTGCGTCACGCCCGACAGGAACTTGAAGCCCGTCGCGTAGTGCCGGAAGTACTCCTCCACCTCGGGGCTGCGGCCCGGCGCCAGGTCGCGCACGCGCCACGCCACGATCTCGTCGTACTCGCGGGCCGACTGCTCGGACGCGAACAGCGAGAAGAGGCGGAAGCGGTCGCCCTCGGCACCGCCGCGGAGCTTCTCGAGGGGGGCGCCCTGGGACGCGACGACCGTCACGATCCGGGCGTGCTCGTCCACCGGAAGGTGGAACGCCAGCGTCTCCAGCACGTGCTCGTCCTCGGCGCTGGCGGGCGAGCCGACCGGATGCAGGTCCTGCCAGGACTTGAACTCGTCGATCACGAACAGGATGCCGCCGAAGCCGGCCTCCCCGGTCAGGCGCGTGTAGATGGAGGACAGCCGCGTCCGGATGTCGCGCGTCCGGGGCACCTCGATGCGAACCGCACGGGCCGCCTCCAGCACGGCGGTCGCGAAGGCGTCGCGCCCCTTCTCGGCCAGGAGGTCCTCGGGGTGCGGGGCGTCCCGGTGCAGTTTGCGCAGAGCCTTCCCGACCTCGTCCCGGATGCCGGCCGGGGCCTCGTTCCACCACGCCTCGACCTCGTCCGCCGTGGTGACGGGGATCCGGCCCTCGAGGCCGGCCTTCCGGAGCGCATCCGCGATGGCGTTCTCGATCACGCGCTGGAGCGACTGCGCGCCGCCCTCGGTCCCGGCCAGGCCCTTGCAGTTGATGATGACGGGAAGGAAACCCGAACGCCCCCGGACTGCCTTGCGGAAGCCCGCGAGGTCCGGGTCCGACACGCCGTCCCAGGCCTCCTCGCCCCCGGCCAGCAGCACCGCCAGCGTCGCCAGCAGGTGCGTCTTGCCCGCGCCGTACTCGGCCTGGACCCAGTAGCCCTGCCCGCGATCGGACGCGGCCAGTTGGAGAACCTCATGGAAATGGCCCCGGATCGACGGCGTGAACCGGTACTCCCGGACGGTGACCGCGCCGGCGGCGATGGCCGTCTCCAGAGAGAGCGTCGTCTCCGGTCGCGGCTTCAGTTGAAGGAGCGTCGAAAGGGGGGAGAGTGCCATTCATGCCTCCGCGTGCGCGCGGCGATCCGACGCGACGATGCACTGTTCGCCCAGCGCGGCCTGGAAATACTCGACGGTCTGGTTCGGGTCGAACCGGGTCCACGAGGGCAGCCGGCCCGCATGCTCCGGGAGCGCCCCGGGCGCCACGACCAGCACCACCGCGCGCCGATCGCCCTGGAACCGGTGGAACACCGACAGCGGGACCCGGTACCGTGCCAGGACTTCCGCGTCGTCGAGGACAAGGATGTACCGGGACCCCGCGGCCACCTCGTCGAGGCAGGCCGACAGTCGCCGCTCGATCCACCGGGGAACGGCCTCCTCCTTGGACGGGATCTCGGAGACCGGGCACAGGTCCAGCAGGCTCTTGCGGGCCATGGCGCGCGTCGGGATGACGCCGCGCAGGCTGTCGGGCCGGCCGATCCACGCGAAGACCTTCTTGTAAGGCTTCGGGGCCGGGCCCGCGACCATCTGCCGGGCCAGTTCCTCCAGGTCGTTGGCCGTCATGCCCGCAACCCCCGCTCCAGCAGTTCGTCCAGCGTGTACCGCGTCGTGAACTGGTCCAGCCGGTCCACCTGCACGAACCGGGCAATCAACCCCCGCTCGACGAACGAAGCGATGCACGCACGCAGTTCCTGGACCGACGCGAACCCGAGGTACTTCCACAGCGTGCCCGCCGCCACCGCCTCCAGGTCCACGATGCGCGGGGTCGGCGCGTACTCCCGGTGCAGCAGCAGCAGTGCGGCGGTCGGTTCGATGCAGGGCTGGACGCGGAACGAGCGACCGCGGACACGGGCGATCCAGCCCAGGTTTCGCGCAGCGCCGGCACAGCGCTTCGACACGTTGATGGCGTTCCGGCCGCCGACTTCGTCCCCGTACTGCCGGAAGAAGTCCAGCGGCAGCATGGAGCCCGGGGGGATCGGGTGCAGGCGTTCCGCGATCAAGCGGCCCAGCAGGGGCTCAGACTGCAGGAGCAGCGGTCCCATCACGGCTTCGAGCAGGGCCGGGTCGTTCCAGGTCCGCCAGACGCGGCACGGCAGCGTCTGCACCGTCAGATCCGCGAAGTAGCGCGACAGGATGGTCGTCATCGCGCGTCCGCGCGTGTGCAGGGACGTCTGCGTCATCTCGCCCGGCAGGCGGGCGACGAACTCCTCGAACGACCCGCACCCCGCCGCGATCCGGACGGCCCGGATCGAGTCCGGCCACAGGATGTCCTGGAGCTGCCGGACGGCCTTCCGCCGGGCGTAGCGCTTCACGCGGACGCTGCCGTCCGTCTCCATCGCCGCAGGGAACAAGTCGGACTGGTTTTCTTTCGGCTCCATCGCCACCTCGAAACGGGAGCGAGTGTAGCACGGGAGGGCGAAAACGTCACGCCAATCCCGGGGGTCGGGAGGCCCCTCACCTCCTTGTTCCAAGGGGCTTTCCCGGTGGTCGCGCCCATGTGCCGGGGGGCATCCCAGGACTGACCAGTCTTTCTGAGAATCCGTCTGGGACGGGCCGCGCAAGGACTGAATTCACCGAGGATGGGGCGGGAGTAGCAGATATTCGCATTCGGGCGAGGGCGGGGTAGTCGGCTCCGCTCCGCAAGGTCCGCTGCGCCGACTGCCGGGCTCCATCCGCGAGCACGAGCGGTGTCGTCTTCTTGGCAGTCCACGAACGGTTGATGCTTTCTCTGGTGCGGCGTGTGGGGGGCGGGTCGCCCCGCCCACCCACAGTGGGCTGTTGTAGCAAC
>Ga0208197_1001898_pt1 | contig 19573 bp, 13 predicted proteins | sample AD_JPNNA4_MetaG_FD_184444 | JGI IMG/M metagenome (GOLD analysis project Ga0208197, IMG submission 184444) | Active sludge microbial communities of municipal wastewater-treating anaerobic digesters from Japan - AD_JPNNA4_MetaG (SPAdes) (version 2) | ecosystem: Engineered > Bioreactor > Anaerobic...
TCCGGCCCGGTGCAGCCGCACATGGAGACCACATCGTCCACCTTGGGATTCATCTTGAACATGCCGCCGGGCATGCCCGCCCGCTCCTCCACCAGGTCTTTATGTTCGGTGACCGGTTTGGGCAGCTTTTTTATGCCCAGGGCGGAGCCCAGGTTCATGCTGGGGTCTACATCTATGGCCAGGACGTTGTAACCGTCGCGGGCGAAGAGCCGGGCCAGGGTGCCGGCCAGGGTGGTCTTGCCCACGCCTCCTTTTCCTGAAATGGCAATCTTCATCTTAGTTAGCCTCACTTGATGTATGGGATGGTATCGGTAGGCCTTTGCCAACCGGCTCATCTTATCCTGCTATGTATCCTCAGGTCATATGGAGCATGTAGGTTTAAATCGATTCTGGATGATCTATGAGGTGGGACGGAAGAAAGATGAATGAGCCACAGGCCGGAGCAGGGCTGGAACTATCCGCCAATGCCATGGAGGTTTTGGAGAAGCGGTATCTTCGCCGGGATGAGTTGGGGCGGATAGCGGAGGCTCCAGAGCAGATGCTGGAGCGTGTGGCCGGGCATGTGGCCCTGGCAGAGAAGAGGTACGGCGGGGATGCAGAGCTATACCGCCGCCGGTTCCTGGAGATGATGGCTCGCCACGAGTTCCTGCCCAACTCCCCCACATTGATGAACGCCGGGCTGCCTTTGGGGCAGCTATCTGCCTGCTTTGTTCTGCCTGTGGAGGACTCCCTGCCGGGGATATTCGATGCCCTCAAGAATATGGCTCTCATCCACCAGAGCGGCGGAGGGACGGGATTCTCCTTCTCTCGACTCCGGCCCAGGAATGATGTGGTGGGCTCCACCGGTGGTGTGGCCTCCGGGCCGGTCTCCTTCATGCGCATCTTCGATGCCGCCACGGATGTGATCAAGCAGGGAGGACGGCGCCGGGGGGCCAATATGGCCGCTCTGAGGGTGGATCATCCCGATATCCTGGAGTTCATAGGGGCTAAGGAGCAGCCAGGGGTTCTGGAGAACTTCAATATCTCCGTGGCGGCGACGGATGAGTTCATGGCCAAGGCCAGGGCGGGCGGGGAGATTGATCTGATAAATCCCCGCACCGGCCGGGCCTCGGGCCGGCTGGAGGCGGGGGCGATCATGGAGAAGGTGGCCAGCTCCGCCTGGCGGGGAGGCGATCCGGGCATGATCTTCATAGACAGGATCAATGCCGCCCATCCCCTGCCGGGAACGATCGAGGCCACCAATCCCTGCGGGGAGCAGCCGCTGCTGCCTTACGAGTCCTGCAATCTGGGCTCCATCAACCTCGCCCGGATGGTGAAAGAGGGGGAGGTGGACTGGGAGAGGCTGGGAGATCTGGTGGCCCTGGCGGTGCGCTTTCTCGATGATGTTATTGATGCCAACCGCTTTCCCCTGCCGGAGATTGAGAAGGCCACGCTCCAGTCGCGCAAGATCGGCCTGGGAGTGATGGGCTTTGCGGAGATGCTCATTGTCCTGAAGATCTCCTACCGCTCGCCGCAGGCGGTGTCGATGGCAGAGAAGGTGATGAGCTTCATCTCCCAGGAGGCCCGGCGGGCCTCCGCCCGGCTGGGAGAGGAGCGGGGCTCTTTTCCCCTTTTGGAGCAGTCGCGTCTGAAAAGCTGGCCAGCCATGAGAAACTCCACCGTCACCACCATCGCCCCCACCGGTACCATCAGCATCATCGCCGGGACCTCCAGCGGCATAGAGCCGCTCTTCGCTCTGGCCTATACCCGAAACGTGCTGGAGGGATCGCGCCTCCTGGAGGTCTCGCCGCTCTTCCGGGATGCTGCAGAGACGCAGGGCATCTGGAGCCCGAAGCTTCAGTCGGAGCTGGCCCGTAAGGGCAGCGCCTCCGGCCTGGCCGGTGTGCCGGAGGATATGAAGGAGCTATTCGTCACCGCGCTGGAGATACCGCCGGAGCAGCATGTGCGGGTCCAGGCCGCCTTTCAGAAGTACACGGACAATGCCGTATCTAAGACGGTCAATCTGGCGGAGAATGCCACGGTGGAGGATGTGCGGGCGGTCTACCATCTGGCCTATGATCTGGGATGCAAGGGGGTCACAGTATTTCGCTACGGCAGCCGCAGCCAGGTGCTGTACTTGGGCAATGGGGAGACGGTGCCGGGGTGCAAGTACTGCGGGTGATGACCAAGGCTGCAGACCATGCCATTATGAAAAGCAATTAAAAATAACGCAAGAAATTAACAATATTAGTGGATGATAGAACGAAATAAAGACTCGATATTTAAAACAAAGTGCAGAAGTCAATTTGCTTTAGTTTTGTCAATCATCCAACTTTTTTCGGACCTTCTTGGAAACTGGACTATTGATTTGCTCTAAAATACCAAGAGCAGATTTAGCAATATTTATCGCTTTAGTTCTATCTCCGAGCTTGTCCAATGCTTGACTCATGTTAAAGAGGGAATAGGCTTCTCCCTGTCTATCACTTATCTCGCGAGCAATGACCGTTCGCATTTCGTAAAACTCGATAGCTATGTGCGTCTCACCCAAATAGGCATAGGTTTTCCCCAATCTGTCCAAGGCTATGCACTCACCTATGCGATCTCCGCAATTTTGAGCTAACCTTACTGAATTCTTATAATACTCGATTGCGTTTCTTGGCTCAAGGATGGCTTCGGATGCCTGGCCGAGCTTAGCCATTATCACACTTTCGCCCCTCATATCTCCAATAGCTTGGACAATAACCAATGCCCTTTTATATAACTCGATGGCCTTTTTATGATCGCCAAGATCAGCATATGCCTGACCGGACCTGGTCAGTGTCGCACTTTCGCCCTTAATATCTCCAATTGCTTGGAGAATAGCCAACGCTTTTTCATAGAATTCTATCGCCTTATGTGGTTCACCGATCCTTGCATATGTCTGCCCTAATCTACCCAAAGTAGCGCTTTCCCCTTTTTGATCTCCTGCATTATGGGTAGCTTCCAATGACCGTTCATAATATTCGATGGCTTTTCTTGGCTCATGGAGTGCCTCATATGCCCTACCAAGCCTAACCATTGTCGCGCCTTCTCCCTTGCTATCTCCAGCATCACGTGCTGCCACCAATGACTGTTCGTAGAACTCGATAGCCTTTTCCCTGTCACCACTATCAGCATAAGCCTGGCCAAGGTTGCCCAGAGTTGCGCCTTCGGCCTTTCGATCTCCAGCATCACGTGCTGCCACCAACGACTGTTCGTAGAACTCGATGGCCTTTTCCCTGTCACCACTATCAGCATACGCCTGGCCAAGGTTGCCCAGAGTTACGCCCTCTCCTTTTCGATCTCCAGCATCACGTGCTGCCATCAATGCCTGTTCGTAGAACTCGATGGCCTTTTTTCGGTCACCACTATCAGCATACGCCTGGCCAAGGTAGTACAAAGTCGCGCCTTCGCCTTTTAGATCTCCAGCATCACGTGCTGCCATCAATGCCTGTTCGTAGAACTCGATAGCCTCTTTTCGGTCACCACTATCAGCATAAGCCTGGCCAAGGTGGTACAAAGTCGCGCCCTCTCCTTTTCGATCTCCTTCCTCACGTGCTGCCATCAATGCCTGTTCGTAGAACTCGATAGCCTTTTTTCGGTCACCACTATCAGCATACGCCTGGCCAAGGTGGTACAAAGTCGCACCCTCTCCTTTTCGATCTCCTTCCTCACGTGCTGCCATCAATCCCTGTTCGTAGAACTCGATGGCCTTTTCCCGGTCACCACTATCAGCATACGCCTGGCCAAGGTAGTACAAAGTCGCGCCTTCGCCTTTTCGATCTCCAGCATCACGTGCTGCAATCAACGACTGTTCATACATTTCGATGGCCTTTTTTCGGTCACCACTATCAGCATAAGCCTGGCCAAGGCAGCACAAAGTCGCGCCCTCTCCTTTTCGATCTCCGGCATCACGTGCCACCGCCAATGCTTGTTCGTAGAACTCGATAGCCTTTTTTCGGTCACCACTATCAGCATACACCTGGCCAAGGTGGTAGAGAGTCGCGCCTTCGCCTTTTCGATCTCCAGCATCATGTGCTGCAACCAACGACTGTTCGTAGAACTCGATGGCCTTTTTTCGGTCACCGCTATCAGCATAAGCCTGGCCAAGGTAGCCTAGGGTCGTGACTTCTCCCCTGCGATCTCCTATCTCTTGTTTAATCGCTAATGCTCGTTGATAGGATTCGATTGCGTTCTTCGATTCACCAAGAGCAGCATATGCTTGGGCTAGATTACCGAGAGCATTACCTTCTGCCCCACGATCTCCAATCTTCTGAAAGATCAATAAAGCATGCGTAAGAAATTCAATTGCCTTCTGGTTTGCCCCAAGACTAATATAGGCCCGACCTAAATCGATTAGAGCATTCCCTTCACCACGCTGGTCTTTGATCTTCCGTGCCATATCAAGCGACTGTTCAAGGAAATCAATGCCCGATAGAGGATCTCCAAGAATAGAATAAGTATGACCTAGCTTATTCAGTGCCGAGCGTTCTCCCCGACTTCCACTAATCTCACGGGAAATCGTCAACGCTCGTTCTTGGAACTCAATGGCCTTCTTTCCTTCACCAATGTCTGCATAGGCATCCCCAAGATTGCCCAGAGTCATGGCCATTCCGTGTCTTTCTCCTATCTTGTGGAAAATCGACAGTGCCTGCAGGAAGAACTCAATGGCATCTTGTGTTTCTTTAAGTTCTGCATAAGTCTTCCCTATCTCATTGAGTGTATTGGCTTCTACCCACTGTTTTTGCCACTCGTCTTCAATTGCACGGGCTGCATGTAGTGCTTGCTTATATAGCTGGATTGCCCGTCTAGTTTCATCTAGCTTTGAATAAGCCTGTCCCAGGTCAATAAGTGTGCTGCTTTCTCTTCGAGGATCTTTGGTCTCTCTACAAATGGCCAATGCCTGTTCGTGGAACTTAATTCCTTTTCGCGGATCATCCGAACTGACATAAGCTGATCCAAGTCGATTTAAAATGTCATTTTCTGCCTGCTGATTATTATTTCTGCGCGAGGACTCAAGAGCCTCTTCATATACCTTAATGGCATTTTGTATCTCGCCAGTTTTTATATAAGCAGAACCTAATGAATTGAGGAACAATAATTCATTATCGTAGCGGCTTTCCCTTCTAGCGGCAAATAAACCTACCTTCGATGCTTCTATAATCTCTGTTATGAAATCACTCCTAGATAAACACGAAATAATCGTGAGAGTTAAGCTTCGAACAGCATCCCACTCGGCAGCTTTGCAGCATGCGAATTGTATGGCTAAAATATGGGATCGGTTGGCTTCGATTGAACTACTTTCAGGCGTGACCATGCCGCCTTCCTGCAAAATGAACTTGCAGTATTCAGATAGACGGCTTAAAACAGCAACTGTTGGAGATAGCTTCTCTCGGGAGTAGGTATGCTCCAAGGAATGGGTTATTTGATATAGGATTCCAGGACGCTGTAGTAGCCCGTAATCAACCAATTCCCCAAGGCCTCGATTTGCCTCAGCTTCCTTGATATCTAGAGCTGTGCTAATATACTCGGAATCAAATGCCTCATATGCTAGAATTCCGGCAACACCTAATGCATCACGAGCTATCTCTCCTACCTGAGCCAAGCTGTGTTCCATTAGTAGAGGAATGCTTCTATGCTGTCTTTCTCCTTGATCTAAAGCCTCCAAAGGAGTCTCTTTAAGCCACAACAGATACTCAGCAGCCATTTGGCAACGCTGTGCCATATATCGTCCGGCCAAATAGATGGCCAATGGCAATCCATCAAGAATTTCGCAGATCCTTTTAGAGGCATCTTCATCAGCTGCGTAATCATTGCCCCACGCTTTTAAGAGCAAGATGGATTGCTCGGGCGGGAGGGGTAGCAAGTCCTTCCACTCATCAGGAGCATCGCTATGTCGACGAGTTGTGATTAGCACACAACAGCTTCCAGCTATGGATAAAATCGAATCAAGATTGTCACAAACCTCGGTACCATCCAAGAAAAGAAGAGCGCGACGACCCGCAAGAGCACGTCTTGCAGCATCTGATGGGCTCGGATCTGGATTCTCTCCAAAAGCTCGTGCTATTGCCACTAATGCGATAGTAGCCTGTGGTTGGTGATAGAAGGGATGATAGATAATCCCATCCGGGAATTCTTCAGGGGATTCGTCTCCTGGTGCTAGCTGCCAGATTGCCTCAGATGCCAAAGCAGTTTTTCCTATGCCCCCCGGACCGCAAATGGTTAAAATACGGCCCGGCTGGAGTTCCGCAATCAAAGAAGCAAGCTCTTCTTTGCGCCCTAGGAAATGCTCGGGGCGGCGAGGCCTCTGTAGAGGGATTCGCACTTTGCTTTTATGGCTTTTTGGCAATTCATTCTGGATGGCTTGTGTGATTTTCAATGCTAGATTGTCAGGGGAATTAAAATCTGCACGAATTCTGTCTGAACTAACGCGCTCGCGAAAAGACATTTGCCTTCTGCGTTTCTCATCTGATTCTATTATCTTAGCGGGAATCGGGAAATCTCCAGGTGCGACGAACATTAGCCTTGGTTTCCCAGAGCTGACTGCTGAATCGTATTCAATCTCGGTATAAGACTTCTCATTACCTTCCGGACAGCTCCCGTACAAGTGGCCGACTATTCCAACAAATATATCACATTCAGCCACTTTGGCTCGGCAAAACTCTTCCGAGTTCGAGTCTCGAGCCCCAAAGTCCTCCATCCGAACACAATGGTAGCCATCCAACCCTTCTATCGCATGATAGGAAGCCTCACGATATTCGCTGAGATCTTTCGCAGTCGAGCTTAAGAATACTGTTCTGGTTGGCATAGAGGGCACAAATCAGTAAACATGTTTTGAGCTATAATGATTTCTGTGAATCGATTTGTATTGTTCTCCTTTTGCGCTAGAACAATTCGTATTCATCGCCGCAAGAGCACCATCTCCCCATGAACCATCCCCTCTTCCATCCCGTCGCCGGATCCTCTAGAGACCTGATCAAGCATAGCTTCTCTACCTGGACACCTACATGCAGGCCGTCCAGTAGGCAGTGAAATCCGTGTGCTGCCGCCCGGAGGTCTCCCGCCAGAAGAGGAGCGGCATTATGGCCTGCCGAGGAGTCAAGCCCAGAGTCTCCTCTTGCCCGAAGGCCGAGATTTCCCTATCCACCGCTCCCGTAACGCATTGCCAAATCCTGGCCAACACCCTTTTTAAGAAAGAATGCTCTGAACAGCTCAATAATAATGATAATTCTGACCTCCCGCCCGCCCCGGTGAGGCTCTGGCTGGAGAAAAGATGGGAGGGCCCATCCGATTGGAGCTGATCTTCGATGAGGCAGATGGCAATATTGGCAGCACTACTATTATTACTGCTGGCCTGTCCCCTCACCCTGGCCTCTGATGCCGCCAGGATGACCCTTCCCAGCGGCATGAACAGTCCTCTGACCATAAGATACCCCGATCTGGCCCAGGCCCCCGCGCCTGCTCTCATCGACGAGGGCCTGAGGGCCACCTATGAGATGGTGGCCGGCTCGCCGGAGGTGGTTACCGGCAGAGGAGATGTGGCCTATACCAAGGGCGACTATGGGGCAGGGCTGGTGCAGATCGACGTGGTGGCCCTGGAGGACGGCCAGGCCGCCACCTGGACGGTGTCCTATGCCCCCGATGCCACCACCGGAGCCATGAAGAAGGTCAACTTCTACGGCGCGGTGAATCCAGCCGGCTGCGGCGACTTCTGGTGCAATCCTGCCGTCCTGGCCAGCATACCGGATAAAGCGGGAGATGATCTGAATGTGGATCGGGGAAAGTACGACCTGGATGGACGGGAGTACGATGTGATCCGCTTCTACTCCCGGTCTCAGGGCATAACCCTGGGCATGATCTACGACCTGGATACGGGCATACTCCTCCATCATCAGGAGGAGTCCGGCCGGGTGGATGATCTCTCCCAGAGGCCATCTCTGCCAGCAGATGCGGCGGGCGATCCAGTCCAGCGGCTCAAGACCCTCAAGAATTTGCTGGATGAGGGGCTGATCAGCCAGGAGGAATATGATTCCAATAAAAAAAGATCTTGGCAGAGCTCGTCTCGCCCCAATCTTGATTAAATTCAGAGCGATGAAAATCAGCCGGATGATGGGGCATTGGACCGGAGACAATGGGCGATGCCTCCATCTGGCCGGCGGAAGGTTCTCCCATTTTCCAATGACATGTCCGAATTTTTGACCTGCCGGGTGGACTTCTGGATGGCGCTTCCGGAGATGCAGTTCAGCATCAGTCTGACCAATCATCTGTTGCTGCCCAACAGCAGGATATGGCTGGAGAGAACTGCGGCCAGATCAAATCGAATAAATGGAATAGATTGTATTTGGAAAAACAATTTTAAAAGATTGTTAATTATTATTTCATATCACGCCCTTGCACAGCTCCCCGCTGGCCAGATCCTCCATGAAAAAGTCGCGGGGCGGGCGCCTGCCCAATGCCAGGTCGGGCTTTTTAATGGCGGAATAGGCATGAGAGCGCCGCTACGCATCACATCTTATTATCACCCGATAATGCTCAGACAGCACATGGATTTTGATCAGGGCTCATAGAGGGTGCCGGATGGCCGTGAGCGGGAGCACCTGAGAGGATCATCGAAAACAGCTCTCAGCACCGGCCTTTCAGCATCTTCATGCAGGATATCGATGAGCCTGCCGGGCAGAAGATAGTCAATCTCATATCCCAGCGCTATATCACGCCCAGCAAGCAGCCCGATCATCCCAGGCGCAGCTATGCCTATGTGAAAGGGCAGATGCAGATCTATGAGGAAAGGCCTGAGCTGGTCATAACCTCAGCGGATCAGATATGGGATGGGCTGCCGAAGTAGCTCCAATTAGCTCAAATTATTTTTGGATTGCTTTGTCGCTTTCCTGCTATTGCTCTCTTTGAGGAGCCAAGGCTTTTGTATCGGAAAATATAATGTTTCAGCATGACATTCAGATTCAGGCTCATCTGGACTGTAGCGCTGACATTTCTTCTGCTATCACTGCCGGCATTCTCTCAGACTCTGGAGTACCCGGGATACACCGAGTATGACGGCAGACCTGCCACCCTGAGCTTGACCTTCAGCGGGCTCTATGTGACAGGCAAGCTGCATGTTAATCCAGTCTGTGAGCAGAACTCTCATCTCACCGGGGTTGGCCTGGATCTATCAGGTACGGCCACAGGTCCCTGGGAGGACAGGAGCACAACCATAACCGGAGACTGGATCGGAGGGGACACGGACCCCTGCAGCGGCAGCACCATCAAAGACGGTCCCTCCTATCCCAATGAGGGCAGTTTCACAATATCAATGGAGGAGCGCGGCAGCGATAGCAAGATCAGGCTGGTCAGGATGCCAACGGGCTACGGCTATGTGTTCGAGGCCAAAGGATTGGTATTATCGGGAGGTGAGGGCAGCGGCAAACCCGACCTCAAGCTGACAGAGATCTCTGTTCCAACCGGCATCGGTCCGGGAATGGAGGCCGAGATTGTGGCCACGTTTAAAAACGAGGGCTCTGGCGATGCCGGTCTCTTCCGCCTCTATGGCTATGCCTTCCCCAGCAAGGATTATCAGAAGAGTTCAGAATCGGAGCCCGTTGCCGTCCAGGGGCTGGGTGCCGGCCAGACGGCCAGCGCCAGCATACCCATATCCATAGCATCAGGCGCGCCTGCAGGCACTTTTGACATCAAGGTGGCCATAGACAACTCCAACTATGCCGGCCCGGGAGAGGTGCTGGAGACAGACGAGAACAACAATGAGATGTGGAAACGGAAGGTATCGGGCGCGGAGGCGGTCGCCCCTGCCGGGGGCCTGGCTGACCTCGCCGACCTTGCCGCCACCGAAGTCCGATTTGATCCCAGCCAGCCTCAGTCATCGGATAAGCTGACATTTATCATGGGCATCAAAAATCTGGGGGGAGAGAAAGTAGAGGGATTCAACGCCGGATTCTACCTTTCCGCTGACAGGGATATCACCGCCGACGATATCTACATCGGCTATGGGGTCATCGATCTGGAGCCGGGCGAGTCCAAGAGCGGCCCGGTTCCCTGCGATCTGCCCGAGACCCTGGCTCCGGGCCAATACTATATCGGCATAATCGCCGATCCGCTGGAAAAGCTGGCCGAGTCAGACGAGACGAACAACGCCTTGGCCACCGATGAGCCGGTCTTGGTTCCGACATCGTTTAGCCGGATTTCCGGCCAGCCTCTGGGCTCGAATATGCCCGGCTCGCAATCTGAGACGGTCTATCTGCAGCCTAGTCAAACCTACACCTATCAGATGCCTCCCGCTGCCTTTGCCGACGGAAAGAGCTTTGCGGAGCAGGGTATTGTCTCTCTGATCCAGTCTGAATACAGGAACTTCGTCAAATGGGGCTCAACGGATGTGCTTAGCGGGGACGGAGAAGAGACTTTAGGCACCGGCAATTCCATCACCCTGACCGCTAAAAAGGAGGGATCTGCCACTGTCAGCATGACTGTTTTCTGGGAGGCTAAGTGGCAGGATGGCCGGGTCACTCAGGGCTATCAGGATTTCACCTGGAATGTGATCGTGGGCCGGGACTATTCGGGTGGCAGCCTGGACAAGGGCAAGAGCTCATCGAGCACCACCTCTGCCGGGAAGGGCTCAATTGTCAGCGGCAAGATCAGGGGCAGGGTCATCTATCGGCCCACCGGGGAGCCGGTGGCAGGAGCCGCCATCCACAGCATAGACTTTGAGGATGAGGCAAAGGGAGGATATCCGGTAGGATCTGGGGGAGAGATGCTGAAGACCGCCTCCGATGGCTCATTTGAGATAGACATAGCCAAATCGATACCTTACGGCCTGGAGCCGGGCAGATTCTGGATAAGGATAATCAAGCCCTATGAAGGATACTTAACCAGCAAGGTCTGGGAGACCACCTGCCTGGATTTGTGGGTGATTCAAAGCCCGCGGAAGACATTCTCTCTGGATAAGGACTCCATTGAGCTCGGGACGGTAGATGTGGGAGTGATAGAGATGGACAAAGCCACCCGGGCCGTGCCGGGGATGGACTGCCCAGTAGATCCTGAAACGGGCGGGCCCAATGAGGATGCGGGGTGGCCGTGAGCGGGAGCACCCTGGTGGATCATCGGAAACGGCTCCCTGCACCGGCCCTTCAGAATCTTTATGCGGGATATCGATGAGCCGGCCGGGCAGAAGACGGTCTATCTCATATCCCAGCGCTATATCGCGCCCAGCAAGCAGCCCGATCATCCCCGGCGCAGCTCTGCCTATGTCAAAGGGCAGCTGTATATCTACGGGGGCAGGCCGGAGCGGTCATAACCTCAGCGGAGCAGATATGGGATGGGCCGCCGAAGTAGCCGAAAATCTCACTCGGGCTCCCCTGCATGGCTTGCGCTCTGGTAAACCTGATCCCTTTGTTCGGGTCGGTGTGGAGCGATGCGGAGATCCTTTCACCGGGACCGCAGCATATTTTTTTGAGGATTCCGATCAACTAAAGTTCGATAGTTCCATAATGAACTCCGTTTAGTAATCGGAATAGGTTTAAGTATAATTAAAATATAACAATGAATAATTTATGGTTTGCTGGTGTAGAAGTAAAAGAGAGCGTATTGTCTGAATTAAGGAGACGTGAACGATATATGAGATCTCCTTTCCCGGGCATTGGCATAGTCTTCGATATTGATGAATTAGGGGATAGTCATTATGGATATAGTGCCTGGAAATTGTTCACAAAACATCTCGATCCCAGACGTCTGGGAGTGTGCATCCTAGTTGAAGGTGATACAGCGGCAACGTTGAGGGGGCGAGCCAATGAATTTTGTATAGGCATATATGGCTCGGATCTTGCTATAGACTACGTGCGTAGAACCTTTGAAGATCTGAATGAACCCGGCTTGGCAGCATTCCACCGCCGATTTATCGAAAAAATCTCCCTAGATTATCAGCCAATGGTTATCTATGGACAAATCGATGCTCTTAACCGGTTAGTACAAGATGATTGGAATAGAATGGATCACGAGCTATGCAAAGAAGCTGGATGGGGCTACTATCCAAGAAATGTGCCATCTGATTTGGAATCAGCCCTTTTAATCGAATTGGAGGAACTTCGGCGCCCATGTTTATGAATTGGATATCAAGATGGTATAAACCGAAGTCAGAGAATGATTGCGAAAGCGTTATTTTGCAAGCGCGCCAAAAATTATCTCAGCATGGCGCTATTGAAGCTCTACGCTTCCTGAAAGGATCGCCCGAGGCAGCGTCTGAAGCAGTGCGCCAGTTGGTACAATCTATTGCTTATAGCCATCATAAAGATCTGCCAACATCATTTCTAAACGAGCCATTCTTTGATCCAATTTGGTGCCAGTGCAGCTTATGCAACAAGGTCTGGCTCATTCCTTCGATTGACGATATTCCTAATAATATCGATCCCAGGTTTTCTGCTCTCGGAGTAATATGCCCTAAATGCGGTCGGGTTCTTTGCCCGACCTGTTCAAAGATCTTGGGATCCCATTGCACATGCGGTAGTGCCTATACGGTTATCCTCTATCCCAATGGGCGAAAACATGTCAATACAATGAGTAGTGAGTCAGAGATTGACTTATGGTCAAATCGTCTGCCCGAGATCCCATTGAATAGAGAGCCATATGTGCACCTATTCTTTGGAGCTGATGGACGCGTGCCAGTTGGATTAGATCCAACGTTGTCGCTGAAGCGAATTGCATCAGATGAAGACCATTTGGGCTGGGCGGAGATCTTGATTGAAGCAGGCTGTTACTACCAGGGTCAACAACAACTAGAATTGCTTGGAGATATTGAATCAAGGCTGGCCAAAGCCCAATTGTTAAGGGCAAGGCTAGAGCTTGTTCAATATCATAATGCATGTAAGTTGCACAGAGGCCATTTAGATTATGGATTTCTTCCAGAGAATTGGCACCAATCACCAATGAAGATCAAGCAGCGGTTGGAAGAAGCAGTTCATCTTGATCCTGAACTAAGTGAAGCTTGGCTATTAGCGGCAAAAGTGTACAGCAACCCTGAATATGGAGCTGATTATAGGCGTGCTCTGGAGTGTGCAGTTCGGGCGGAAGTCCGTTTAGGTGGAATCGGGGCAGTTGTGCTCGTCAAGGGCATTGCATTACGAGAGTTGGGAGATTCATTCGAGGCTTTAAGGATTTTAAGACATGCCCCAACCGACTCCAGAGAGGCCGACATAATAAAGAAAGAGCTGAATCTGACTGAAATGGAGGCACACTGCCATGATAATCCGACAGATGCAGAAACGGCTTTAAAGCTGGGGCGGTGGTATATTCGGGATCAAAAGCATGATAGAGCAAAGACTCTTTTCGCGCGTTTGGTCGAGTTATGCCCTGACCTGCCTGAAGGATATTATGGCTTAGCCAAGCTGGCTTTTCTTGACTTCAAGCTCAATTGGGCTGAGCGACACAATCAGGCATACGAGTTGTGCCGAGAGGCGCTAAAGCGTGACTCGGAGTTTGGTCTGGCCTACGAATTACTGGGATCGGTCTTTCGAAATCTTTCGTTAGGTTCTAGCCTAGATAACAAAGAAGAGGGTGTAAGCTTTGAGGTTCAAGATTATTTGGATTATTCTCGGCGTGCTGTAAGACTGGACGCGACCTGCGACGTAGCCTTTTCGAACCTGGCGGAAGCGCACATTGACAAAGGTGAATTGCAGCAGGCCATTGAAATGTTAGAAAAGGCAGCAGCCTTGGATACAAATAATTCTTCGGTATATTTCATATTGGCAAAGATATATTTGGGGCTCAGACAGTATGATAAAGCGGATTTGGCGGAACGCAGAGCCAAAGAATTATCACCGGATACAGAACTATCTGCTGAATATGAACAAAAGATACTAGAACTATGTGGTTTTGAATACTAGGTTTGGTGGCAATGGAAAAAGAGATAGAGAAATTATTTGACCAGCTTGAATCAGCTAAGCAGCAAGGCGACTTAGATGGAGAAATTGCCGTTTGGCGTCAATTGATCTCAATTTCCCAACAATTTGAGAATAGAGAATTTGAGATTAAGGCCATGCGCCGATTGGGCAACTTGTACCAGGATAAGGGTCAACTCCAAATGGCTCATGCATATAGGCTTACTGCTGTAGATCTGGCTGAAGATCCTCTGTCGAACTGCTCACCCAAGGAATTTATGTATGTGATAGGCGATCTGGGCAGGTCCTTTCTTGAGAGTAAGGATTGGTCAAAGGCTGAAAGCTATACTTGCAGAGCCTTAGAAATGGCCAAGGAACAGAATGACCAGATGGCCAAGTTTATTTATAAGATCAACATGCAACTGGTCTTGGGCTCCACGGGCCGGGAAAGCCAAGCACTTCAACTAGCAGAAGAGGTACTCCGGGATGCGGAGACCTTGGTTAATGAATCAGAGACGCAAAAGAGCTATATCCTGGGACTCCAGCACTTGAATTTAGCGGAATACAAACTTTATAAGCTTCAGCTAAATGAAAGCCTTCACCACGCGTATAAGGCCCTAGCCTACTCAGAAAAAGCGCAAAATTCATTAATGCGATTGCGAGCCCAGCAAACGATTGGGAAGTGCTATGTGCGGGCACGTCTCCTTACAGGAAGACGGGACTATTCTGCTGAAGGCGAGAGGTATCTGTACGAGACGATCAGGATTGGACAAATGGGCGGCGACTCACGGATCATTGCGGAGGCGGAATCCGAGTTGGGACAACTTTATGAATTCCATCGGAACTCAGAAAAGGCACTTCTCCATTACCAGTATGCTCTGGATTCATTGGAGGCTGTGCGCAGCGGCTTGGGATATGAAGAATTCCAGCTTGCATACTTTAGAACGATGCAGCCCATCTATGAAAACGCTATCGCCTTTTTCCTAAAGCATAACAAACTGGGATTGGCTTTCCATGCATTGGAGAGACTGCGAAGTAGGCTGCTGCTAATGTATTTAGGCGAAAAGCGCATAAGCAGTGAGGAATGGTCGCCTGAGGCCCAGAAACAGCTGGATAACGTCACTCAAACGTATGGCCTCCTGGCAATGAAACTAATCTATAGCGATGGTATGCGAGGGAAGCATAGCGGAATCACTTTAGGGGGGAGAGCTAATCGCCGTGGTGAGGTCGCTGAAATTACTTCCTCTGAGTTGATTGAAGCCCATCAAAGCTTTATTCGCTTGTACGACGCACATCGTGTTCAACGGGCTCATTGGACAAAATATCAATCGCCACAAGTAGCAGGATTGAAAGACGCACAAAGCATTCTCGGCCCAGACGATGCTCTTCTAATATACTGGGCTGCATGCGATAGTCTCATAATTTTCGCCCTAACTCAGAAAGATATTCATTTCCAGCATCTGACCTATACATTGAAACAACTTGAAGGCGATGTGAAGGAAATCGCTCGAGAAATCTTTGCTCTGCAAAACTGGTTGCTAGATCCCCTAACAACGGATGAATGGTTTGGACGCAGCGAAGCCAACAATTGGCCTACAGAAATAGCAAAGAGAATGGAACGTCTCACTCGAAGGCTTGAAGAAGCTTATGCACTATTGGTTGCACCGGTGCTGTCAGTAGTAGATGAGAGAAAACACTGGATCATCATACCCAACGGACCATTGCACCAATTGCCATGGGCTGCTTTGAGAACACCTCGACAGTACCTGATTGAAAAACATTCAATATGCTTGCTGCCTTCAACTAGCAGCGGTTTGGCCTTAAAGAATCGTATGTCGGTCAAAGGAGGCAAAGCGTTGTTCTTAGCAGATCCCGACTCTGATGATTGGGCACTTCGCCTGCCTTTTTCTCAAGTAGAGGTTAGAGCTGCCTATCAATTGTTTAAAGCCGGACCTGAACCTTTTATTGGGCAGAATGCAACAAAGACAAATCTCAAGGAACACTTAGAAAGCGTTAGGTTATTGCATCTCGCTTGTCACCATGTTTTTAATGCAAGTATTCCCCAGCTATCTTTTCTCAAGCTGGCTGGAAGCAGTGGAGCGGATAACCTATATGCCTTTGAGATTAGCGAGCTTAGCCTGACAGCAGAATTGGTTTCATTATCATCTTGCCAATCAGGTCTCAGTCATGTGGAGACTGGTGATGAGCAATATGGAATTGTCAGGGCTTTCCTAGCTGCTGGGGCTCAAAGCGTGATTTCGACCCTATGGTCAATTGAGGATGAATCAGCAGCAACTTTCTTTGCCCAATTTTATCGAATGGCGAGACAGCAATCATTGGGGGAGGCTATGAGGCAAGCACAACTATACCTACTTAAAGATCCTCGTTATTGTTTGCCATCATTCTGGGCACCCTATACGCTTTCGGGTTGCTGGAATAAATTGCTGGATTTTTCACATAATCCTGTAGGAGATTCTCATGAAGATCAAATTGGTAATCAGCCTGGAACAGGATGAAGTTGCTTTGGTGGCTGAGCTAGCAGAAACGATGAAAAGAGCAGGATTAAATGTAAGCCAAGGGCCTCGCAAGCGAGGCGAGCCTGTTTCGGATATTGTAGTGATGCTAGGTTCAACAGGTGCATTTACGGTTCTATATAAAATCATGTTTAAGTTTCTTGAAAAAGATAAGGATAGAAAGATAGTTCTTAAATACAAGGACGGAGAGATCGAAATCGTTGGGCATAGTATGCCTGAAGAATTAGAACTCATACAAAAATTTAAGCCGTACCTGAGTGAGAAAGAAGAGCCTGTGTAGCGTTTACTTTGTGGATTGGATACCCTGAATTAACATTGTCTCTTCTTAGCTTAAAGGAAAAAGGAGAAATGGTTATGGATTGGCTTAATGTCATCCTGATCGCGGTCGCTCTAGCATTTATAAGCTGGATTATTACGAGGTGGAAAGCTTCGAAGCCTAAATCTAGCTTCACCATCCCATTAAGAAAAGCGAATAAGAAAATTAATCCTGAAATGATAGGGATGCGACATTGTGCAGTATGCGGCCTTGGTTGGAAATCTAGCTATGGTACGTTGAAGGATTCTGGAATGTTGAGTAAATATGCCCATTTTTCGGGGAGCTTCAGTCCGGAGAACCTCGCAGGGCTGACTTGCACGCGTTGCGGTCAGAGTTTTTGCAAAGAGCATTTGAATCAAGAAATCCCATATTCATTACCAGGAGGACGCTGCCCATCGTGCGGTGGAACGCTCTTTGTGGCTTAGAAAGCGAAGGTCCAATTGAACTACCGACTCAGGGAATCCCTTTTTTCTAAATCACTCCCTTGCACAGCTCCCCGCTGGCCAGGTCCTCCTGGAAGAAGTCCCGCGCCGTGCGCCTGCCCAGAGCCAGATCCAGCTTTCTCCGGGCATAGAAGGGGGCGAGCCTCTTCATCTCTCGGGCAAACCACTTAGGATAGAGCTTTTTCACCTTGTTGTAGCGCAGCCACTGCCAATCATAGTAGCGGGCGTTCATCTGCCAGGTGATATACTGCACCTCTTCCGCGCTGAGGTGCCGTGTCTTTAAGTTGGCATGCAGGCCGTCGTACCGGGTGAAGTCGCTGCTCGTCACCAGCCCCATCTCCTCCAGTTCCGCTCGCATCTCCGTTTTAGGATAGGGAGTGGAGATGTAGAATATGGGAAAGTCCACCTTAAGCCGGCGAGCAAGACGGAAATTCTCCCATAGGTCCTCCTCGTCGTCATCAGGATTGCCCCCGATCAGGCCGGTGGAGACTATGATGTTGTTGTCGTGCAGATACTGCACCGCCTTTTCCGCATCATTGGACATCCTGCCCTTGCCCAGGAACTCCAGGTTCCTCTTGTTGATGCTCTCCACCCCCAAAAAGACCCCGTCGAATCCCGCCTCTCCCATCTTATCCACCAGCTGCTTGCTCGAGGCTATCCCAGAAGCGGAGGCCTGGGTCTTGTAGCGCAGATGAGTGAGCCCGGCATCGATGATCGCCTGACAGAGCCTCTCCAGCCTGCGGGGGTCGAGGGTGATGTTGTCGTCCGGGAAGAATATGGAGCCCGCCCCGTGGGCCTCAGCGTCTTGAATGTCCTCGATCACCCTCTCCAAAGAGAAACGCCGGAAGCGTCGGCCGTACATCAGATTGATGGAGCAGAACTTGCAGCCCTGGGTGCAGCCCCGGCTGGTCTCCACGCAGTCTATGGGCACATCAAAGCTGTAAAAGCCCTTGGTGATGAGGCGAGAATCCCGATTGGGGCGGCGGATCTCCTCCACCTTTAGCAGCGGGCGGGGGGGATTGTGAACCATCTCCTCGCCGGAGCTGCCACGATGATAAGAGAGGCCCAGGACGTCCTGCAGGCCTTTTCCTTCCAGCTTGGCCTGCACTAGCTCCCGGAAGGTGGCCTCCCCTTCGCCCTGAACAATGTAGTCGATGAGCTTTGCTTCGGGGCTTTTTCCGATCTCCTCCGCCGCCAGAGTGGGATGATATCCTCCAAAAACGGTCTCCGCTCCTGCCTCTTTGGCTATCCTCGCCAGAGCTAGGGCTTCTTGGTACTGAAAGCTCATGGCGGTCAGGCCCACCAGATCGTAGCCGGGAGCCAGCTTTTCCACATACTGGCGGTGGCCCTTCAGGCCGTGGATATCCGCCACATGAACTGTGCACAGATCATCCACATGGGCCGCCAGGGAGGCCAGCCCCAGATTAGGCACCCGAGCAATCCGGTCGAAATCAGGCTGGACTATGGGGGAGGAGAGCAGCAATACCTTCATCCGGGTAGATCCTCCTCTCCGGGCTTGGCCTTGAGCCTAATTCTCGCTCACCTTCAGCAGCCGCAGACCGGCATTCCAGTCGAACTTGTTGGCCCGGCTGATGTATGAAGCAACCTCCTTCACTCCCGCCCAGCCGCCATAGCGATAGGCATTGCCCCAGACTCTGCCCGAGGTGCGGATGGGAGCACTCCAGGGATAGACCTGCTTGAAGGACCAGTCCAGTATCTGGGGGAACCTCTCCGGCCGGATATGAGGATGATTCCAGACCATATGCTTTCCATCGTAGTGATGGTAATCGTGATCCCAGATGCCGAACTTCTCCTCTATCTCCGTCCACATGGGTGTCTGGGGTAGTGGAGTGATGACACAGATCTGGGTGATATCCAGCTTCAGGGCAGCCAGCTTGGCTATGTCCTCTTTCAGGGACTCCTCGGTGTCCTCCTCAAATCCGATCATGTAATAGCCCACCGTCCCTAGCCCCCTGGCCTGCAGCAGCCGCACCGTCTCCAGGATGTCCTCAGTGCCTTCCTTTTTCTTGATCTGATCCAGCCGCTCCTGGTGCAGGTTCTCGATACCTATGGCCGCCCCGCCGAAGCCAGCCACCTTGCGGCCGTTCTTCTTTCTCATATCCGCCCAGTCGTTGATCTTCTTGCGCAGATAGTCGGCCCGGGCCATGCATCCCCAGACCATCTCGTATTTGTCCAGAAGCTCGACTACCTGATCCGCATGCTTTCGGTTGCACCCGAAGTTCTCGTCCTCAATGAGGACCACATTGATGCCCTGCTCTTTATAATAGGCCAGCACCCTCTCGATGCTCTCCAAAGAGATGATATTGGGCTTATTGCAGAAGACGGGGGTCTGGCAGAACTTGCAGCCCACCGGACAGCCCCGGGTGGTGAACATCACCCCGTAGATGT
>Ga0208197_1001900_pt1 | contig 19553 bp, 25 predicted proteins | sample AD_JPNNA4_MetaG_FD_184444 | JGI IMG/M metagenome (GOLD analysis project Ga0208197, IMG submission 184444) | Active sludge microbial communities of municipal wastewater-treating anaerobic digesters from Japan - AD_JPNNA4_MetaG (SPAdes) (version 2) | ecosystem: Engineered > Bioreactor > Anaerobic...
ACCAGCTGTCGCCGAACTAGCTTCCGGTCATCGGCGGTGGATGTTGTTCAGCACCGCGACGACCAACAGCATTGGGGTGGCCATGATCAAAAGTCCGTTCAGGCGAGTGATCGCAGTGGCCGCAGGCCTCGGCATCGTCTCGTCGCTCCTCTACCTGCCCACCTCGAGCGCCGCAGCCGGCACCGACACCCTCTACGCCAACGAGACGCTGGCCAACGAGCAAGCCATCCGCTCCTCCAACGGCTACACCTTCGTCATGCAGGGCGACGGCAACGCCGTCATCTACAAGCCGACCGTCGGCGGGCGCACCGCGATCTGGTCAACCAAGACGCCGGGACGCTCCAACTCCTACCTGGCGATGCAGAGCGACGGGAATCTCGTGCTCTACTCCAACGGCGCCGCGTACTGGGCGACCGGCATGAAGGGGGCCGGGTCGTACCTCGTGATGCAGACCGACGGCAACCTCGTCATGTACCGCCCATCAGGGAACAGCCGCGTCGCAGTCTGGTCGAGCGGCACCGCCCAGGCATCAACACCGACGCCAGCGACGACGATCATCGTTGCCACCTACAACCAGGCCGGCGGCGCCGACGCCTACCCGAACGGCTACAAGGCGACCTTCGCGACGGGGACATCGTTCATCGGCACTCAAGAGGTCTGCCAACTACGACTCACCAGCACCGACCCCGCTGAAGGTGTCCGAGACCCACAGCCGATGATCCGATCATTTGGCTACACCAAGCCGGGCTGCCACACGAGTGGCCCCGGATACGGCAATGCGGTACGAGCAGCCTGGACCGGCGCCTACGAACCGGCGATCAACAGGGTCTTTGCCCAGAAGGATCCGACGGGTGACCCCCGCGGGGTTGTCTGTCAACGGGGTGTGATCTCCACCCGCTGGGCGACCTTCTGCTCGACGCACCTCACTGCACAAGCAGGTACCGCGCAAGACAATGCTCGGCGGAATCAACAGACCGAGCTGCTCGCGTTTGTCGGCCTGGTCCGCCGCCCCGGCGATCTCATTGTGATCTCTGGCGATTTCAACTCGAGGCCAGCCTCGCGCATGGAGGCGAACACGCTCGGGCTCGTTCGAGCGACGCCGACCGACCAGATCGACCAGATCTGGACGAACGCCACCGTTGTCCGATCCTTTTCAGCGGTTCCGTGCTCGCCCTCTCGATGCTCGGATCACGACATCTGGTACGCCACCCTGCGCATCCGATAACCCCGCCCTTCGCCGGGCTTGAGCCGAAGACATCTGCACCCGGCCGGCCCTCACCGACCAGACCCGGTTGAGGCGTGGGTCAGCGCTCTACCAGATCGTGGCCAGCAACTCAGCGAGACGGTCGTCCGATCCGACAGCGGTCTCCCAGTCACCGACGGTCATCGGGTGGTTTCGGTAGCGGAGTTCGCCGTTGTCCCGCAGGGCGACCGAGGGGGCCTCGCGGGTACCCATCGACTGAGAGTCGTAGTCCATCACGTCGAACAGGTACGTGGTCAGGACCCATCCTCGACACAACCACGTGAGCTTTACGGACCCCCCACGCACAACGGGCAACTTCACCTTCGTTGCCTTCGTCCGACGAATCGTCTGGCGGATCATGTCCTGGGCTCGAGGGGACAGCACATGCAGGCTCTCCAGCCGTGCTTGGTAGCGAGCCTGTTCCGCGGCGGCACGCTGGCTCTGCGAATCCTGTGCCTCACGAGCTCGTAACGCTGCTGCAATCGCTGGATCGATCTCAGGCGACATGGCCAGACGGTAGCTTCGCGCTCCCGCGCCGTCGAGGACGTGTCGTGCCCGGCCACAGCGGCCAGGACGCCGCCGGCGCGATCCCCACCCCGCCGGCTCGATGGCGGGAAGCGCCCGGGACCGGGCCACATAGTTGGCATGACCGACACCACTGCTGCGCGCCATGTGCTCGACATCCATCCGTGGGACGCGCCTCACGCTGACGGTGGCCACGACCTTCGCGGCGAGTATGTCGAACGGTTCTGGCTGCCGATCCTCGGCCCCTCAACACTGGTCCTCGTGCGCCGAATCGCCCGCGGCCTCGACCACGCACCCGGCGGGTTCCGAATCGACCTCGAGCTCACTGCCGCTGCCCTGGGCCTCGGCACCGCCCAGGGCGAGAAGGGGCCGCTGCCGCGTGCCCTCTATCGTGCCCAGACGTTCGGATTCGCCCGCCCCGTCGGCACCAACAAGGTGGCGTTCCGTACCCGGGCTGCGACGCTGACCGTCCGGCAGTTGGCGCGGCTCCCCCACATCGTCCAGGCCGCCCATGTGGGGTTCGCGGAGCCGGCCACGGTGCGATGAGCACAGTGGCGAGCCCCCACGTTGCCGACCCGTCCATGGATCCTGCGGAGCGGCGTCGCATCGTTGACGACTAACACCCGGCCAAAGCGGCCCAACCCCCGCCCGGGGACCTGCTTCTACGCATGTTCACCGTGTGCAACACAACACACTCGCCGCACGTCGAGGGCGCGACCTCGCCGTGCTCGACGGACTCGACATCGGCGACGAGAAACGTCGACTCCTCGACGAGTTCACCGACCGGTGGCCATGGGAAACCGTCGATCGGACCTACGCGGTCAGACGGCTCGTCAGCCTCACCCCGGCACGGTACCGAGACGACATCCGCCAAGTCGCCGCCATCGCAGCGTGGAGAGCCGTCGAATCGTGGGACCCGGAGCAGCGGTCACTGGTCGGCTGGTGCCACTTCAAGGGCCACTACGCGGCCCTCGATGCCCTCCGGGCCCTGTATCGCGACGAGCCGCCAGCCGAACCCGGCGCCGAGCAGGTCGCCACCGACGGCGACCCCGAAGGAGCCGTCGAGGGGTACTCCGCCGATGAGATACTCGACCAGCTCCGGTCCATCCCCGGGCTGGTCACCGAACGCCACCTCCGGGTGCTGCAGCTCATCACCGCCGACAAGTCCTGGTCCCAGAAGGCGATCGCCGACCACTACGGCGTCAGCGAGTCGGCGATCTCCCAGACCTTGCGCGATCTCCGCAACCGGCTCACCCCCGACGTCGTCAGGCGGTTGCCGGCGCTCATGGAGAGGTGATCCCGAAGTCCGTGACCGCGACCTCAACAGCGAGCACCTTCAGCTGGTTCACGCGGCGTCGCACCCACTCGTACTTCTGACCCAGGGCCGCCGCGACCTCGCGGATCTCGGCGCAGCGTCGAGTCTCCCCTGGGCCCCACGATCCCAGCCACGCCTCCGCAACCGTGCCGAGCTCGTCGCTGACGCTTCGGGCGGCCTCGATGACCGCAGCCACGAACTCTGGTGACTCCTCCGCCGACAACACCGACGTGTCCGCCAACATGTCGGGCGAACCCGGAGACGCCCAAGCGGTCGAGTCGCTGTCGCCCTGCGGCTCCCGCGGCATGACGCTGACCCCGGTGAAATCCGACAGCGACGCGATCATCCCGGCGCGTCCAGGATCACCGAAACGCGTCTTGGCTTCGCGGTTCCACGCCTCAACGACCTGTTCGTCGGTCGGTTCCACCCCGTGCTCACGGGCCAGGCGACGCTGGGTCGCGATCAGGTGACCCCGTCGCCGATTCAGCAGCGAGGCTCCCGACACCCCGACCCACGCCGGCGAGTTGACGAGCTCGCGAATGTGACGCGACGCGACCACGTGCAGCATCGCCTCGAACTTCATCAGGGACGGGTCCCAGGATTCCACCATCTTCGCGGCGAGCATCCCGACCTCCTGTGCGAGGTCGGGGATCTGGGACCTGGGCGCACCGTAACGACGGGCACCCTTGGAGGCGACAGCGGTGTAGAAGTCGATCCGTTCGCGGTGGAAGTCCTCGACGAGGCGTCGGCGACGTCCCGGGTCAGTCGTCTGGTGGATGATGGTCAGTGCCGCGTGCGACGCGTCGGTATCCATGGCTACGCCGGCTTCCGTAGGTAGGGGAACCCCGGCCATGGCGGGCCGTCACGACGGACCTCCACAGCGTCGAGCCACGCGGAGATCCTGCGGCCGCCGGCGCGGCTGTCGATCAGCCAGCCGACCGTCAGCTCGTCGAGATCGGCCGAGGGGGCCAGTCCGGCGAAGCGGGCGAACCGTGTCATCGCCTCGCCGGTGCGTGCCTGTCCCCAGTGCGGCTGGCTCAACAGCAGTTGGCGGAGCTTCATCCGTCGCAGCGGACGCCCCTCGACGGTGCACGCGTGCTCGATGACGTCGACGCTCGTGAGGAGGCCCTCGGCGACTCCGACAGACCATTCGGCGCGCATCGTCCTCGCGGACCTGAGCGCCGAGTTCGCGTTCGCCAGCGGTGTGGGCGGCGGTGCGGGCCTCATACGGCGAGCCGATTCTCGGCGGTCTCTTCGGCGAACTGCTCGAGGTCCACGGCATCGACGTTCGGGTCCGACGCCGGCGTCAACGCTGTCTCGAGTCGCCGATCGCCCAGACGGTCCGCCGGGTACTTCTTGTTGTAGAGCTCCTTGGTCTTCTTGAGTTGTGTCTTGGGCCGGAAGGGGTACTTCCTTCGAGACGAGGCGGCTGCTGTTGCCGTCGCCACCTTGCGAACCTTCGGTGCGATCCACGGGTCGCCGATCGCACGACGCACCTCCGATTCGGCGTCGCGTTGCAACCAGACCCTCACGAACCGTTGAGGGTCCACGCGCCAAAACGTCGCGGGCTCAAGGCTCTTCGCCAACAAGTTGGTGACCGAACCGGTTCGCTCGCCGGTCGCACCGTCGCTCGACGTGCCGACCAGCATCCGCGTCACGATGTTCTCGAGCGTGATGTCGGAGACCACCGATGTCGCGGTGGGTGCACCGCGGAACTCGGCGATCTCGCGGGCGATGAAATCTGCGGCGAGGCGGCACGCTCGATCGACGTACCCCTCGATCGACATTCGCGCCTCCCACGACGCCGCATGACCGTCGGACACCAAGGCGCCGAGGAACTGACCGTTCGCGGTCTTGGTCCGCCACACGCCGATGATGTCGGCCGGGGCGCCGAGGTCGTCGCAAACGACCGCCGGACCAACAGTCGTTCGCCGTTTGGCCGGTGCGCCCGCTCCAGCGGTGATCGACGTTGTCCCCGATGCGCTGATCCCCAGGCCCGCCGCCTTCCACCGGACCGTGACCGGGGCGTCGCGACCAACAATCACAGCGTGGCCGCACGACCAGGTCATCCGGACCGGGAGGCGCAAGCCACCACCGGTCGGCCCGGTCGCATTGACCTTGCGTCCTGCGGCGACTCCAGGGACCCACAGGAACATCGGAAGCGTCACCAGTGCGCCTGGGGCGGCGGCGAGATCGGCGGCAGCACGGCCGTGCATCATCCGCTCGAGCCGGTCGCAGAACACGGCGTTCCACCCGTGGCGGTCACCGTCATCGAACCCGGCTCGCTGCGACACCCGTTCGTCCTTCCGTGCGGGGCGATCCCGCTCGGTGGTGACCTATGGGTGCTGTTGGCGAGCTATGCAGGCTTCGACACAGCTCGGGACGCTGTTCGCAGTCCCGCCGGCGGCTAGGCCACCCAGGCCGAGACCTCAACGGGGGTTTCGGACACAGCGGCTGCAGCGATGATCTCCGCCATCGACAGCTTGTGGTTGAAGCGATGACCGATCCGGGCCTCCACCGCGGCGTACTCCGCCGCCAGCTCCGGCGCGAGCTGCGCTGCTCGGACCAGGGCCGATCGAGACGCCAGTACGCAGAAGGTGCACGAGAGCCTGCCCATGCCGGCGTCGTAGGCCGGGTGGTGCGGAAGCCCGGTCGACCGGATCGTGTCCCACACGTCGGCTGTCGACCAGTCGATGATCGGCGACCATTCGTCGACGCGGCGGCGCCCGTTGCTCGCCGGGCCCTCCGGGACGAACTCGACGCGGCGGGCCCGGGCCGGCGATTCTTCGCGGCGCAACCCTATGCAGTTCAAGATCCGGATCCGACCGCCGCCGGCAGCTCGGTGCTCGTCGGCCAGCGCCGTCATCACCTTGCGGATCTGGCCGCGTTTGTGGTCGGAGGTGCAGTACCTCGTCGTCGACGAGGGGAACATGCCGCGCTGTTCGATGTGGGTGAGCAGGTCGCCCTGCGGACGCGACACCTTCACGAACCGGATGCCGTACGCCGCGGCCTGGGTTTCAGCGAGCTCCGCTGTGCCCGGCCATTCCACTCGGCCGAGATCAGCGTGCACTGCTACCAGACGATCGGCAATCCCGACTTCAGTCGCCAGCTCGTGCACGTAGGACAACATCGCCTGGGAGTCCTTGCCCCCGCTCGTGTTGATCAGGATGAGGTCGTAGGCGGTGAGGTCGACCGGAGCGTTCATGCACTTCATGTGCGCCGGGTTCGTTCGATGCCCACCACCGCGTCAGCAGACGCGACCGTCGTGCGCCGCCCGGGTCGCCGCGGCGATCCGGCGCAGCAGGTCGAACCCACGCTCGGTCGACTGCTCGAGCTCGTCGCGCCACACGCCGGTCGAATCGCCGTCAGCGAGCTCGGCGAGCCGGGTGTGGCTGTAGTCCCACTCGTCGACCAACAAGGCGTACTTCTCCAACACCTCGGGGTCGGTGCGGCCGAGCGATGCGTTCAGGGAGGCGACCGCGTCCGCTGCGCCAGCGTTGGCCCACGAGGCCAGGTCGTACATGCACGACTGGACGGCCAGGCCGACACCGTCGCGCTCGTCGGCGGTCCAATGATCGAACGGCTCCAGATACTCGGCGAGGCCGAACTCTTCACCGTCGAGATGGGTGACGGTGACACCACCGTCGTCCATTCCGATCGTCAGGCTGATCGTGCACTCGTCGAGCCGCACCGCCACGTAGTCGTCGATCAGTTCGACCGTCGGTGGCGTGTCCTGGCCCATCGCGAACCACGAGAGTGCTGCCTCGGCGCGCTCACGAGTGCTCCTCTCGTCGGTTCCGGCGTCGGCCAGTGCGACGTCGCTTTCGTGGTGGTCGGTTGAACGGAACTGGCCGCCGAGCGAGCTCGGCGTGCCCTTGGGGTGGCGTGCGGGCGAGGACATGGCAGAGATGTGGGTGGCAGAACCGACCGATACTCCCCCGGACGCGACGAAGCGCCGTCACGCTGGGGCGACGGCGCTTCGTGTGGAGGTCAGGTACCGGTCACTTCGAGTTGCGGCGCTCCCGGATGACGAGGGCCGAAATGCCGATCAGGACCAGGCCGATGGCGAGGGCGGCGATGATGTTCGTGGCCGAACCCGTGAAGGCCAGGCTCGTTGCCGGCACCGGGTTGTCGACGCTCTGTCCGGCGACCGCGATGGCGAGCGTGGTCGTCGGTTCGGCGACCGTGCTGGTGGCGCTGATGTTGACGTCGGCGGAGGCCGCGGTCGTCGTGGTCTTGGCCTCAGCGGCCGTGGTTGACGGCGTCGGGACAGTCGAGGTGGCGGCGGTGGTGGTCGACGACGTCGGGACAGTCGACGTGGTGGCCGGGACGGTTGATGTGGTCGTCGTCTCGTCGACACACCGAGCGCCCCAGAACTGCTGGGCGGTCTGCAACTGCGCGGGGAACAGCAACGGCCCGTGATCGAAGCCGGTGTTGATGGTCTGCGGGGCGTGGCCCGTGATCACGTCGAACTGGGTGGCGCCGCAACCCTTCGAGAACGTGACGGTGACCGTGCCGGCCTCGCTGAGCGTGAACGGCACCGTCTTGACGAGCTCCTGGGGCCAGGCGACACCGTCGCCGGGCATGGCGTAGATCACGGCCTTCGCCTCGAGCGGCGAGCAGAGCGGAGCGTTGACGTTGACCGTCAAGGTGAAGGCGTCAGCGGTCGAGTTCACGTAGTTCGACAGCGAGAACAGCGGGTCGACACATGGGGCCGACTGGTCGGCCTTCACCGTGCGGGAGACGGTGACGTCCGAGCCGGTGACCGTCGATGCCGACGCCGGCGCCGCGGTGGTGATCGAGGCGGCACCGACGATGACGGCTGCGGCGATCATGAACTTGGGGAAACGGATGCTCTTCATGGTGGGGGTTCTCCTGGGGAAGTGGTGAGGGGCGGCGGTGGTGCCTCCCTCACTGCTTCTGTGCACCGGTTGAAGGTGGTTCCCGCCGACGTCGGCCGCTCAGCTGTGCACGTACTCGCCGAGGACGTCGCGTGCTGTGTTCAGCCGCACGAAGGCGGCCGGCTCGCCGCCCTGGTCGGGGTGGAGGCGCCGCACGGCCATCCGGTACGCGCTCACCCGTGCCACCGGTTGGGACAACAGCTCCGCCGCCGTGAAGATCGGGACGGCCGACACCGCCGGGTCGATCGCCTCAGCCGCCAGGATCTCCGCGGCCGCTTGCACCGTCATCGTGTCGCCGCCCGCGGGCATTGCGCGCCCAGCCGGCAACGCCTCGAACCCGACGTACTGCTCACCGCCGGCAGCGATCCCGTAGCGGTCGAGGCGTCGCAGCGACTCCATCCCCAACGCGATGGCCCGCATGTTCGTCTGCCAGCCGTCGAGGGTGTTGCGGTACCCGCGACTCGTGAACTGGTCGCAGGCGAACCGGTACGGGCGATCGGTGCCCTCGAACGACAGGATGACCCCGGGATGTTCCGGAGCCTGGCGGCCTTTCGCCAATCCGCCGTCCTGGCGAATCGCCCCCGCCGGCACCGCCAACTGAACCACGGCGTCGATCCGCGCCGTGGGAGACGATCGCTTCAGCGCCCGGTTCTCCTTCTCCAACAGCGCCTGGGTCGCCGACCACGATGACTCGAACCGCGACGGCTGGCGGTTGACGGTGAGCTGGCGGGGCCAGACGTCGATCGGTCGGAACGTGAGGTTGAGGCGTGGCATCGGTGCACTTTCGGTCTGGGCTGGTGGGCCCGGCGGTACATCGAGAACATGCGTTGACCGGCTACGCCCCCAACGCCAGGAGCTCGTCGAAGGTCGGCACGACCAGAACCGACGGCGTCGTGAGCAGGGCACGGGCGGCGAGCTCGGACCGGCGCGCCATCAGCAGCACCCCGAGCCAGTTCTGCCCCGACCACTTGCCATCGTCGCCACGAACCATGCCCCAGAAGTCGTCGCCCCACCGGTTGCCTTCCACCAGCTCGAACGGCGACGTCTGCACCAGCCATGCTCCCGGGCCGGCGAACGGATCTGCGAACTTCGCCTCGATCGCCCGGCGCATCACCCCGAGCTCCACAACCTCCCAGTCGTCGCGCAGCGTGACCCGACGACCAAGCCGCTTCGCTTGGCCAGCGGTGGGCGCGGCAAGAATCCGATCCTGCTCGGCCCGATCCCGCGTCTTCGCCGCAGCGAAGTAGTGCTCATTGGTCGGCGCCGTCCGACCCCCAGGCGCGGGGATCGGCCACACGAAGAAGTTCGACGCCGGCAGGTGCAGGTAGCGACCATCCACCTTCCGGGAGAACTCCCGGATCGCAAGATCCGGTGCGGCAAGTGCCTGCGACACGAACTCTGCGATCTCCGCGTAGTCCGCGAGTTCGTCGTCGATCTGTTCGGTGGGGATCCCCTCCCGTTCCGCGGCGGCCCGAATGCACGCGGCCGCGGCCGCCAGATACTCCGACGACGGGTCCTTGGTGATCTCCTGGCCGGGCCGGTACGTCGCCCACAGCTGGTCGCGCAGAGACTGCGGCACAGAGAACCAGTGGGCGCGACACATGAACGAATTCGGCTGAATCTCGGCCAGGCAACGGAGTGCGTGGCAAGCGTGACGGCTCACAGGGAATCCCCCATGTCGGTCGAGTACTCGTCCAGATAGGCCATGGCGGCGGAGAGCCAATCCGCTTTCTCAACCACACCGAGCCCCGTGTTGCATGTGTGACACAGCAGCGCACGCACCGCTCCTGTCGCATGATTGTGGTCCACCACGAGGGGCGCAGGTTCGCCCTGCAACATCCGTCGTTCAGGAAGTCCGCAGATCTTGCAGCGATGCTGCTGCGCGTCAGCCATGGCCTCGTAGTCGTCGATGGTGAGCCCGTACTTCCGCAAGAGCTTGTATCGCCGGTATACCTGGGCATCGGTGAGTCGACGTCTCCTGTGATAGCCCGGATGCTTGGCAGTCCACTTCCCTTGCGCGAACGTTGTGGCACGTCTTGCAGATCCCCCGACGGCCGTCGCGATTGTTGGGAGTCGCGTGGAACATCTCGAGCGGCTTGCTGAGTCCGCAGTCCTTGCACTCCTTCGCAGACGGGGGCTCGAACTCACGCGGACGTCGTTTCACCAGCGGATCTCCGTGGGAGCGCCATCGCTTCCAATGCATCGGGCACCAACCCCGCGCCTTCGCTGGGCGATCGCACCCGTCGACGGCGCAGACCCTTCTGGCCGACTCAGTTCCCCGGTGGGTCACTGCCATCGTTCCAAATCCCGACTGTCGGAACTCCGCTTGGTGGCCGCCGACACCTCACCATCCATCCGTTCACCGTGGGTGCCGTCCATCGCCCACCGCACCTGGCACACCTCGCACACGAGCTGGTCACTGTCGGGGGCCTCGAGTTCGCGCTCGCAGATCGGGCAGTCGGGGTAGCGGAACTCGGCGTCGGGGATCTCGGTGTCGGGGTCGGCGAAGAACTCGGCTGCATCAGCCTCCTGGCCGGCGCGACGACGCTTCTCGAAGTCGTCGAGGACGCTCATCGAACGGCCGCCTCTCCTGATCCGTCGGCCCATCCGGTGAACCGGCGCACCTTCTCGATCACCCGCTCCTCGATCAGGTCCAAGTCGAGGCCGTACCATTCGGTGACGGTACCGAGAGCGTCCAGCGTTCCGACAATGCCGTCGAGCAGCCGCTCGTCGAGGTCGTAGCCGTCCCAGTGCACCGCCGCACCCCCGCACCCGACGATCTTGCCGAACAGCTCTGCGAGCGTGCCGAGCTGTGCCAGGGCGGCGGCCAGCACACTGAACGACGAGTTGGTCGCGGGAGCCGGAGCCGACCGTCGCTCCTCCAAGAGCAGCGCGATCTGGTCGCCGTCGAATCCGTTGCGACGGGCGAAGAAGCCCAGCGCCGCCATCACGTCCGCGGTCTCGTTGAGGAGGGCACCGCACACGTCATCGACGACCTCGGTGGTTCCGCTCGTGGCAGCGAACTCGACGTCGAGCAGCATCGTGAGAACCTCGATCAGCTCGCCGATCTCCTCGACCGACTTGCCGAGTCCCGGACGCAGCATCGACTCGAGGCCGTACGGCGCCTGATCGGTGGCTGGGAGGACCTGCGGTTTCTCGCCACTGGCCAGCAGACAGCGATGCGACATCTTCTGCAAGCCGGTCGGGTAGGTGCGAACGGTCGTCACGTACGGGACGTGCGAACCGTCACTCATCGTGCCGACGAGGTGACCAAGAGGGAGCGGGCAATCGGCGAAGCACGACTGACGCTGCCCGGTGCCCTCGTAGTAGTTCACGATCGGATCGCTCACAGCGCACCCCGCGAGGCGACGACCCGCACCGATGCGGGCGGATGGTGAATGCCACCGCCGGGCGAGTCGTGTCCTTCGACCGACCAGCCGCTGTACGGCGTCTCGTGGAACCCGGTGACGACGAAGCGGGAGCCCTCGGGGTAGTGGCCGGCACCGACCTGTTCCACGGTGCACCCCACTTCGATCGGTGACCCGTCGACATCGAGGTGAACCACAACAGGTTCTCGACCGTCGACAAGGCCGCGTTCGACGAGCAACGCGAGAACGTCGCGGGCGACAAGGTTGGCGGTGCTGCATCGGGCGCCGACCTCGTGTCCTCCGTGAGGCGGCAGCCGATCCGGTTCTCCGTGCGGTGAGCAGCGGCACACCGACCGCACCACCGCGTCGGCGATCATCGCCTCGGTGACGGCGGGTGCGGCCAACGACAGGCCTCGGTACAGGCCTCCGTAGTTGAACTGGTTGTCGTTCGAATCCGTGACCTTGGCCTTGACACCGCGAACCTCGAGCGCCTTGACGGTGAACGTCGATCCGTCGATCGCATCCCGATACGTGGCACCAACCCGCAGGTCGAGCGGGCACACCGGCCGCGTCACGACCCGGCCTCGTCGCTCAGCTTGCGGTTGAAGGCGGCCAGGTCGTCGAGGGTCGCACCGTGGAACATGGCGAAGGCGAGCAGCTCCGCGCAGCGATCCCGCATCCTGCGTTCGGAGTCGAGGCAGTTGCGCGCCCACGTCCTCGCCTGTTCGGCTTCGCGTTCAGCCGACAACCGCAAGGCCTCGGCGACACGCTGCCGCTCCTGCGCCTGACGATACGACTTCGACTTGAGCACGACTAAGCCCTCGGCCTCGAGAAGAGCTCGCGCCGCCACGGCGTCTGAGCTCATGCCGGCACCGACGACATCGCCGCGGCGAGAGCGGCCTGCCGCTTCGCTGTGCGACGGGCGTGGCCGGCTGCGGCGACCGCACTCTGGATGCCGGCCTTGCGTCGGCGAGTCCGATGGATGTGGCCGATCTGGCGGGCCTGGCGGATCATCTCGTTCGCGATGCGAACCTGCATGCCAAGGCAACGGTTGATGTCGCTGCCAGCGAGGACGATGCCGACGTCGCCGAGAACAAGGTCGACGCCGCCACCAGCGTGGTGAGTCCACACTGCGGTGTCGACGTGGTGAGGTGTTGCGTGGGTGGCCATGCGGCGAGGTCCTTTCGAGAGGTTGCTTCGCTCCTATGTGGCGTTGTCCTCGCCTATCCCCACTCGCCGGCCCGAAACTCCGTCGCCCGCCTGCACCGCGGCTCGGTATCGTCGACCTCGTGAACACCACCTCGACGCTCCGATGGACCTGGCGACCGCCAGCCACGGGATTCGTCGCGGGCCGGTAGTCGCACCTCTGCCACCCCGACGGATCCCGTTCGTCGACCTCGGGGTGAAGCTCAGCTTGGTAGAGCGCCCGGTTTGGGACCGGTGAGGTCGGGAGTTCGAATCTCTCCACCCCGACAGCAGCAGCAGCAGCCAACTGATGATGACGAGATGGACGCCCGACGGGTGTAGCTCAACTGGCAGAGCAGCGGTCTCCAACACCGCCGGCTGGAGGTTCGACCCCTTCCACCCGTGCAATCTTCGAGCGGGCCGCTCACGAACAGGTGATCCGCACCCTCCTCGACGCGGCCCGGTCCCTGGGTGAGGTGCAAAGCACCACCGTCTTCGGTGCCACACTCAGCATCCGAATCGACTCGGACGAGGACGGCTACGACGTGCTCGACGTCAGTTGGGACCTCGTAACCTACGAGGAGCAGGACCGCTTTCCCGCCGACGTGCTGGCGCTCATCCCCGACCGCGGCCCGCTTGACAACTGGGACTACCTCCCGCCGTCGGCATCGGACCCCGGCGGGCCAGGAAGCTGGTTCACCTACATCTCGTCGGACTGGGTCGGCTACCTCGGCACGTCGGCGGAGATCGACGACCTCCTCGACGGAGTGGACAACTGGTCGCCGCAGAACCCGGCAACCGATGGATCCGAGATGTTCAGCCACCACGCCGCGGGCCACGTCGTCACGCTCGCGTACGTCACCGGCATCCCCATTCACGCGTTGTGCGGCGCGGTGATCGTCGCCCATCGTGACCCCGAAAGGCTCCCGGTCTGCCCGCAGTGCGAAGAGAACCTCGCGCTACTCCGCTCGATGCGAAGTAGCGATCTCGACTAGCCCTTCGCCGCTCGCTGCCGACGGCGCTGGTCGGCGGTCGCTGCGGCCATGCGTGCGTCGGTCGTTGCCTTGCCCCGAGCGGCGAGGATTCGCATGATCTCGTCGCTCGAGATGCGCAGGTGCGTGCCATTTCGATGATGGGCGATTCGCCCCTCGTCACACATGCGAGCGAGGTGGGTGCGCGACATGCCCAGCAGCTCGGCGGCCTCGGTGGACGAGAGGTCCTTGCCGCCAGAGGCGACAGCAGCGACCCTTTCGCCGCGGTGATATGCGTTCAGGGCGAACATCAGCTGCTCGCGCACAGCGACAGGAAGGCTCGCGAGATCGACCTTGCCGGTCTCCTCGGCAGCGGCAGCAGCCTGGCCGAGCATCTCGCGGTCTTCGTCGGCGAGCTCAGCGGGATCGACGACGTTCATGGGCGATGTGCGCATGTTGCTCCTCCACTCGTGCACGCGTTCACAATGTCCAGTTCTATAACCGTCACAAGTGTCATACCAAACTCATGTGTCGCAGTGTACTCACGAGCACATCGGCAGCAAGGGGCGGTTTCCTGAATTTCTGACGATCCGTCAGATTGGGTCATTCGACCTAGTCCGCCGAGACCGAGGAGAGCGCAAGCGCACGCTACCGCCGGCAGTGGCGAACTGCTGGCTCATCGTCGCGAGGCCTGAACCCCCCACGAGATGGCCCTTCCACGGCTACGAGGCAGTGTTACCGGTGTGAGGAATGTCTTGACGAGCACCCCACGCGAGGGGTAGGCGGGCCGGGTCCGAGCTGCTACCCTGAGGGCAACTCATCTGCCAGGTGTAGAAGGAGTAACGGGGCCGTCCTCATCGAGGGCGGCCCTTGCTTGTCAGGAAGCGGCTTGAGAAAGCCAGTATGCGTCGCACTCCTTCTTCAGCTTTAAACGTCGGTTCTCGTGCTCCACTGCGTACGCGGTCACCAGTCCCCTCCCGAATAGTCGGGCAACCCACAACTGAACAGCGAACACCCTCTCGGGGATGCCGACTTCAGGCATCCCCGAAACGCGTTTTCGGGCGCTGAGTCGCCCGCAGCACCCCGCGCGGTCCTACGACGCGCCCCCCGAAAACGGCTCGAACCCTCCGACTGACGGTCGAAGGGCTCGCAACTCCGCTCACTCGACCGTTTCGCGAACAAAACCGGGGATCAAACGTGAATGACCCCCGTCGGAGCCGACTGGGATCACGTCGACGATAACTGGTCCTCGCGTCGCGGCGTAGTGGCGCAACAGCAGGTCGAGGGTCGCGGCGTCGCCGTCGAAGATCGAGACGAGACGGTGGTTGGTGTTCATGGTGGGCCTCCTCGGCCGGTGATTTGATACGACGTGGTCGGACTCTCTGCGGGCCGGGTCAGCCGCGCAGGCAGGCGGTGAGGTGTTCGGCGACCCACTGGCCCTGAGCCGGCACGACGGCGTTGCCGAACCCGAACACACGGGCCCTGGACGAACCCCACGACACGAAGTCGTCGTCGAAGCCCATGCCGCGCTGGATCTCTGCGACGCCGAGCATCCGCCAGTGCAGGTCCATGAAATCGGCGGTCGCCATCGTGACCAGGGCTGTCGTGTCGACCGTCGTGATCGTGCCCAGAGGACCCGTCACCGACTGGGGACGGGTGTCCATCGCACCGCCGTTCTGCTTCACCAGCCCCGAGCGGGCGGTGAGCATTCCAGCGACCTGCTGGCAGGTCTGGGTCGGCATCGGCCGGTGGTGGCCGGTCGGCAACGTGTTCGCCCGGTACGGCAGCACCGCGGTCGACAAGAGCGACCCGGTGTTCGTCGTGGTCTGCACGGGCATCGGCGCATCGACCGACCGGATCCGGCAGTTCGAACCCGGATGCTCGAACGTGTTCCCCGCGGCCACCACCTGGGCGGCAGCGAGCAGCCCGGTCTCGTGCTGGGTGGTCAGTGTCGCCATCGGCTGGTTCGCCAGACGGACGGTGCCGCGCTGCGATTTCGCCGGCACCAGAAGCGCCGGGAACGACGGCAGCATCGCCGCGGCGCGTTCGAGTCGAGCCATGGTCGACGCCGCAGGGATCTTGCCGGACTCGAGGCGCTCACGGATCGTCGGGCCGAGGTCGGTGAAGTCGAGCGCCTCGTACGCCGGCGTCGCCGGCGGGTCGACCCGGACGTCACACGCCGGACAGATGTACCAATACTGACGGCCGAACGTCATCCGGCCCGACGGAGGGACCGGCTTGCGGAACTGCACGAGCTCGACGTCACCGCAGGTGTCGCAATGACCCGACGGCCGATGCTCGAAGTCCGGTGCGGTCAGGTCGGTGCGCCAGATACCGACGAACAGCCGGTCGCGGGACTGCGGGACCCCGAAGTGCTGGGCATTGAGGTAGACGACACGGAAGTCGTAGCCGAGCTTGCGGACCTCGCGGCACCACCAGCGCCACGTCGACCCGTCGCCGTAGCTCTTCCCCTCGACGCGCTTGCCCCACGACTGGACCTCCGACACGTTCTCGACCGACACGACGAGCGGCCGGTGCTTCGCCATGTAGGTGAGGACGCACGTCATCGTTGCCCGGGACCGCTCCGACACCGTCGCCCGCTCCAACAGGTCGGGGTCGTCGAGACCAGATTCGCTGTTGAGGTAGAGCTTCTGGGCGTTCGCTCTCGAGTGGTTCACGCAGTTGTGCACCACGATGCCGTCAGCGACGTAGGTGTGGTCCTCATCGACCGTCATGTTGAACACCGGGACGAGCTCGTCGCTCGACCGGAACACTCCACGGGTGCGCGACCACAGGTGCTCTCCGACCCGTCGATGCTCGGGCCGTTTCAAAGGTTCGAACGTGGCGCCGATGCCCCACTGGTCCTTCTGCCGCACCTCTCGTCCCTCGATGACGGTCGTCTGCGGACGACGAACATGGGTCATCGACGCGTGACTGCCCAGCGAGGCGAAGAGAAGTCGCAGGCCGACGGCCATCGGCTTCGATACCGTCGCTGCAACACATCGGCGCCCACCGTGCGATTTGGCCCAATGTCCATCTGCGTCGATGTACCCGTCGAAGAAGGCTTGGCGGATCTCGGCATTCATGCCGTACAGCCAGATCGGGATGGTCTTGCCGGCGGCGCCGCGACCGAAGTGGTCAGTCAGGAACTCGGCCAGAGTGATGCTCCCTGTGGTGAACACCGTCGCAGTGAGCTTCTTCGAGCGGTGCCACCTCAGCTCGTCATCGCCAGCTCGCTCACCGGCGGGCTTCGGGAAGCGAGAGAGCAGCTCGGCCTCGAGCGCGTCTCCATCGGCGTGTCCTGTGCAGATCATCACCTCGCGGTCCTTCGACACCCAGCCATCGCCCAGCCACCGGCCGGCGACATACGCGAGACGGGCGTCGAAGGTGAGGTCGCGTTCGTGGCGGGGTCCGTGGCGTCCGTTCGCCTTGCGCGCCGGGATGAGGAACGGACCTTCCTCCTGCCCGCCGAGAATCGGTGTGGCGATCCACTTCTTGGCGAGATCGGACGCTCCCACCCACTCCGGCTGACCCGGCTCCATCGGGCTACCAACTGATTCCGCGGCCCAGAACGGATGGTCGCTGGTGCACTCGATCCAGGCGCCGCCACCAGTGACCGTAACGGTGGGACGCATCACAACCGACGTGTCGGTGACGCGTCGCCAGCGGCTCTTGTGCGTCCAGACCTCGTCCCCAATCTTCACGTCTTCGATCGGTACCAGCCCCCGACTGGTGACGATGATCGTTCCAGCGACGAAACACGAAGGGCTGAAATGGGCGTACCCGGCGTAGGGCAAGTCGGCCGCCGACCGGTAGTCCGGCCGGTCCGAATCGACGAGGTCGGCGATCAGATGTTCGGCGTGAGGGTGGTTCGCCTCGTGGATGTCGATCGCGTACGGGTTGTGGTTGGCCGCGTGGATCACGTCGATCCCCGCCGCCTCCATCGCGCGAGACATGCCGCCGAACCCGGCGAACACGTCGAGGGCCTCGATCGAGTCGACCCCTCCGCGGCGCACCCGACGTTGGCGCGGCGGCCGCAGTTCCGCCTTGTGCGATGCGGCCGCCTTGGGGCGGCGCCGCGGCTTGGTCAAGGTCGCTGCGCTCACGACGCTGCCGCCAGCAAGGAGGTGACGGCGACGATGCGGACTGCACCGTCCTCGAGCGCAGCGGTGATCTCTCCGAGTTCGCGCACAGCCGTAGCGAGCTCGTCGACCCCGTCGGCATCGACAGGGGTGGCGGCGAGCGCCGACTCCAGGTCGGACAGCACCCTTCGGGCACGGCGGGCGGCGATGGCGGCTTGGCCGCCGCAATCCGTCAGGTCGATCGTCATCTTCATGACGTTCATGTGGCCCGACGACGGGATGGTTCCCGCCACTCCTGGCTCGTCCGCAGTCGCCAGCTCGGCCCCTTCCATGGTGCGAGCTTCGAAGCGGCGCTCGGGATCGCCGGCGGCCCGCATCAGGATGCCCGCCGGCCGGAAACGAATCGCAGCCCGCTCTGTGACCTTGCGAACTCACCGCGTCCGAAGACGAGTGCTTGCGGCTCGTTCATGCCGCCGAGGCCTGGATGAGATTCCAGATGATGACCCCGACGTAGAACATGATCACCGCGGCGACCGCTGCCTCGGATCGACGATCATCAGCGGGGGCCGCCCACAACAGGGCGCCGACGATCGCCGCTACCACCGACTTCACCAGCCATGGCGCGACAGCGAGCCCGAGAAGCGGTCGCATCACCGGGTTCTGCTCGACCCCACCCGCGTCCAAGACGAGCCGGGTCGATGCGACGTCGGCGATGTTGAGCGCTACCAGTGCAACGCCCATGGTGGCGCGCACGGTGCGCCGCGAGTTCGGCTTGGAATCGATCGTCATGGTCGAGACCTATGGCTCGACCTGGCGACTATGGGCGCGGCGCCTCAGCCCTCCCCGAACCAGTCGCGATCGTCGGGCACTGCGGCGACCGGGACTGGTTCGGCTTCGCCGAGGTGGCGGCGTGCCGACTGGGCGACGATGAGGTCGAAGTCGCTCGACATGAGCGCAGCGATGGTCGCCGGGAGGTATGGCTCGGCGGCCAGCTCGCGACGGTCCTGGTTGTCAGGCGAGTTGGCGAGAGCGACGTAGCAGTCGTCACATCGCGTCCCTCCCTGCTCGACGACCTCGTCGGAGACGCGGTTTCGGCAGACCATCCAGCACCTCGAGCAACTCCCCGGCCGATGGCGAGGGGAGTGCGCCCCGGGGGCGTGCTTCCAGGACCGGCACCGGGTCACTGGACCAGCGATCCGACGGCGGCGACGGTGGCGACCCGATCTGGTGTCATGGCTCTCGCCGCCCTCGCCGCGGCGAGAGCGGCCTTGGTGTCCGATGCTGCCGGGGTGGCCGAGTTGAGCGCACCGACAGCGTGGAGCAGCCCATAGACGCCCTTCAGCTCGTCGCGGGTCAACGATGCGGCGACCACGCCAGCCTCGATCTCGTCGGCGGCGAGGATCTCGTTCAGGTGGGCGATGGGAGCGAACGCGGTCGGGTCGGCGAGCAGGACGGCGACAGCGAGGTCGCTGACGTCGGTCTTCCGTACGCCGAGGAGCTGGGCGACCAGCCGGCGACGCTCCGGTGGCGCAGCCGCCAACGCGATGGTCTTGGCGACGGCGCGGCGGATGAGCGCCGACTCCGCGGTTGGCGGGCGGCGGCGGCTGCTCGAGGTCGGGGTTGGCGAGGATGGTGTTGTGGTGTGGTCCATGTCCTGAACATGCGTTGACAGTCCAGGGTGCTCGCGAATGCCGCCGTCACCGAGGGCGACGGCGGCGCGTTCGGACCTGCCTCGCGTGCGCGCGTACGCGCGCGTACGCGCGCGCACGCGCGCGTGCGTACGCGCGAGGGGTATGGAGCTTGTCGAAAATTTGCCGCGAGACCCGTGCCGGCTGCGGACGTCTCGCCGAGATCCGTCTGAATGGGGGCCAGATCCTCTGAAATGGGTCAAGGATTCATTAAAACGGGGTCAATCCGAGCCGCTCGCCGAGGGTGCTAGAGGCATATAGGAGATACCCCCCCC
>Ga0208197_1001901_pt1 | contig 19547 bp, 15 predicted proteins | sample AD_JPNNA4_MetaG_FD_184444 | JGI IMG/M metagenome (GOLD analysis project Ga0208197, IMG submission 184444) | Active sludge microbial communities of municipal wastewater-treating anaerobic digesters from Japan - AD_JPNNA4_MetaG (SPAdes) (version 2) | ecosystem: Engineered > Bioreactor > Anaerobic...
TCAACCACGAGGTCAACCATGCCAGACACCGATCGATCACAAACCACCATCCAAAAACTGATTACCCCGCACGACCAGTATATCCGCGCGGTCTTTAACACCAACCGCTCGTATTACATTGATATTTATCAGCGCGAGTACAAGTGGACAGACGTGCAGGTAAAAACATTGTTGAACGACCTGGAAGTCCGTTTTGAAATGGGCCAAAGGAAGAAAAACACACCCAAAGAAATTCAACAAGATGTACTCGAAAATTTTGAGCCGTACTTCCTGAACACCTATCTGACCCACACGTCGCCCACAGCCACCGGAATTGTTGACGGCCAACAGCGCATGACGACCATCTTGTTGATGCTGATCAAACTGCATCAAATTTTGCAAAAGATCGATGGGAACCCCGATTCTCACGGGAAAACCTTCAAGCCTGGCGCTTTGCGTCCGTTGATCTTTGAGGAAGATGATTTTGGCGGCGCAACCCGTTTTAAAATTTACAACCCCAACCGTGAAATGCAGCTCCGCGCCCTGGTGGATGGAAGCGATCAAACGCCCAAAGATGAGACCCAAAAGCGGATCAAATCCAATTACGCCTATATCTCAGATTATTTCGACCGCTATTTTCAATCCGAAACCGACCCGAGCGGCTTTGATTTGCCCAAACTGACCTACTACATTGCCTATCTTCTCGATCGTGTTTCCATCGTTGAGATCCGCATTGAACGCCAGGATAATGTGGCCATGATCTTTGAAGTGGTAAATGACCGCGGGTTAGGCCTAAAACCTTATGAAATTTTAAAAGGAAAATTTATTGGTAACCTGCCCTCAAAAGAGAAGGAAGAGGCTAACCAGATTTGGGTACGGTTGCAGGATATCTATTACCGTACCGAGCTGAGAAACACAACCGAAGCCAGCATCACCTTGGATGACTTCTTCCGAATCTATTTTCGGGCGAAATTTGCCAGAACCGAAAAAGACTATGATGCCTTTGAGCGAGACTATCATTACGAAATCTATCGCCGGCCCGAATTGCGCAAATTCTTTAAGGATTTCCAAGATCCAGCGCGAATGTTTGGCATCATTAAGAACGAGATCCAATATTGTGCCAGCCTGTATCAGGAACTGCGCTCCGATTACAGTGTGAACCGTCCATACCTGCTGTACAATAAATTATTGGATCAGAATCAGCAATACCTGTTGATCATGTCAGCGGTCACACTGAATGACCCAGAGCGCGAAGAAAAGATTCGCACCATCTCCGCCAAGTTTGATCAGTTACATGTTGTTCTCCGTCTGCTTGGGGCTTATGACAGTAATTCCTTCCAGCGCCTGATATACACACTGAATGACAGTCTGCGCAATAAAAGCCTTACAGAATGCCGCCAAATTTTTGACAGCCTGATTATCAAAGCTTTGCAGGATGAGGAAAGGCTGGATAAGAGTTTTGATGGAAGCGTGGAAGATATTTTCACGTATGAGCGTTTCAAAAACATGCGCAATAACAGTGCCAATTTCAGTAAATACATCTTGATGCGTATTGATCGCTGGTTGAGCGAACTCCTGGATAAACCCAGCTATTGTGACAGTTCTCCAGCCGACCTGGAAGAAAGGTTCAATCGTTCAGGGCGGAAACGCTACGGGATGCATCTGGAACACATTTATGCCCATAACGAAGCCAATCAAAAATTGTTTTTGGATGCCGCTACCGGGGTTTTAGATGCCGCCTTATTCGACCAGGTTCGTAATTATATGGGCATGGTTTTGTTAATGAAAGACTCTCAAAATATCAGCAGCGGCAATGATATTTACAGTGACAAAATCAAAGATTACAGCAAAAGCGATATCATTTGGAATGAGTTGTTGGTCGATCATCTGGCGGGTGTCGATAAAAAACTTCTTCCCCCGGCTTTTCAAAATGCAGCCATCGCCGCCGACCCTTCTGGATTATTCCCAAGGGACAAAGTTGAGCAGCGCCAGAGGGTATTCTTTGAGGCTGTCAAAGCGATATGGGCGCAGGTATGAGCGAATTATATATCACAAAAGAACCGTTTTCGTATGGACTGCACGTGAAAAGGGAACGTTCAAATGGGTTATCCAATCCGAGCTAACATCTTTCGGCCAGGTACATCAGAACACCGTCATTTTGCACGATTCCCACTGCAAGTCATGGCTTTGTACTCACCTTATGATGAGCGGTTCTCAGTGGTGATGCGCGATCTGTTCCTTCACCTGGATATGCTAACCGGCCGGGATATAGTCTTCTTCGCCGTTCTGGATCCACCTGAAAATTGGCTGAGGTCGGGTCTTGGCCGTCGTTGGTGGGAGCAGAACCGCGAAATGTTTGGCTTCACCGGAATATCTTATGATCAAGACCTTCCGCTGACGCATGAAATTGCGCGCCAATTCAATGTAGGGTGGTCGGAATTACCGGGGTTCATTGTCTCCACCAATCTATGGAGCAACGAATATGCCATTGTCCAAACCAATCCATACCTGGTTGAGAAACAGTTTAGAGCCCTAACCGAGATTGTGCGAGAATGGGGTGAACCTGATCTGAGCACAGTAATTATGGAACTCGAAGAAAAAGTTGGCCAACGCGTCCTTTATCACGTTTCAGACAGCATGCAGAACCGGATGATACAACGCACCTTTGATACATTAGCGACGTATAACCCATTATCGAAGGAGGTTAGCAACCGTTATTGGCGCTACTTTGCCCCGAATGCTGTCCGCACTTCAAATGCCATCTTGAGTAGATTACACTCTCCACAAAATCCGAATTTCCAAAACCGAAACCTGGACATCTCTAGAGATACCAGTGGACTTGATGAAGTGTTTTATAGCAAAATCTACGAGGACGCGCAAGCCGTCCTGGTGGCCCCAGCTGCAGTCCTTAGGAGATATCACCAAGCATACAATGACCAAAGAAACGAAATCTGGAACGATTTGGAAGAAGAATCACAGATCATGGTTGAGAGCGCCGCAAACAATACCAAGTTCCTTGAATACCAGTTGAGGGAGAATCCCAGTTTGCGTGAAAAGACTGATTTTTCATCGGGAGCATCTGGACTTTGGAGGACATTGGAAAACGAAATAAACTTTTCCATTATCCAGGCGGTCCGCTCAGCGAGAACGTTTAGCATGCCGGAGCATTATGTCCTTTTTGTAAAAGACTTCCTGAAAGACAAATGCAAAGTTCAAACCGGGGTGAATAAAAATGGCGAGCCAAGGTTTACGAATATCAATGGCCATGACGATAAACATCCATTGTCAGTTCGGCATAAATTCCTGATGTTGGGTGAAGCTTATCATGTCGTTAAAACTATGCATGGAGATGATAAGGAAAATCTTGATCCTGTTATTCGTGGCTGTAGAGTGGCAGATCACTTCGTGGATTGTTTCTTGGCCGACCTTGAACCAATTTTGGAAATTCGAAATCCCGTGTCGCACAACCGACCATTAACTTACTCAGATTATCAAAGAATTTGGGATTGGATCATAGGTCATGGTCTTCTGGTTGATTTAATGAGAATAAAAAAAACCATGAAGTTACCATAATTAGGGTAGCATGTAGCTAAAGGAATGCCTTTCATGCAAGATTTACTATTAAGACCCTCCGCCCATCAAACCCGCCGCGAACTGCAAGATCTCATCCTGCGCGACCTGCTTGGCCCGGCCGGCGGCGAGGAAGAAATCGTGGATGAAGCCTACGTGCGCGACCGCTACATCCTCGGTCTGCTGGCCCCCAAAGGTCAGAGCGTGATTCCCGAAGAGGAAGAAGATCTGGCGTTTACCGGCGGCGACGGGGAAGATGGAGCGGTCGAGCCGCCCACCATCCGCAATTCCACCCTATTGCCGTCTTCCATGGGATTGACCTTCACCGTGGATACCTCTGCCACAGCCATTCAAATTCAAGCCCGTTGGGGCCGCTATGAACGCATTGCAAGCGAGGAACTGGGCCTAGAGCTGGAGAAACCCCACCCGGTCTGGAAACGCGTGCCGGTGGAAATGCTCTCCCCTGGCATTGCGCTCACTCCCGGCCGGATGAAACGCTGGGTTCCGAACTCCAATTACCCCGATGTCTATGTGGACGGCTTGTTTCGTCAGCGCAGTGGCGAATGGGTGATCACCCTCTTTTTGGTGAACGCCCAGCAAGAGCCCAAAAAGCTGCGTGATACGGTCTGGCTGTTCCAACCCGAGCTGTCCGTCAGCGCGCCGGATGGAGCCCCCATCTTCCGCCGCCGGCGCGCCCTGCAAAACCACCACGCGGATGAGGAAGAGGCCGCCATGGGCATGCTCTACCGCGAACAGGTGGAATTCGCCGTCGGCCACGGCGTGGCCGTCCATGCCGAGCTGGCACCCGGCGCGGTAGACCAGGCGGTTTCGTTGAAAACCGTCATAGCCCCAGCCTTTGAACTGCCGCGCGTCACCCCGCCTACCAGCGCAGAGATCCCCGGCCTGCAGGGGCTGGTGCTGGATATGAAAACGCTTTCCGGGTTGACAGACAGCGAACTGGCTAAAGCACTGGCTCCCCTGACTGCTGCATACGCGGACTGGATTGAGGGACTGGAAAAGCAGTTGGCGCATAGTTCAGCCGATCTGGAGCCGTATCACACCACCGCCCTGCAAACCATCGATACCTGCAAACAAAATCTAAAACGCATTCAGGCAGGCATTGCACTTCTGGCCAGCAGCCCGCAGGCCGCCGAAGCCTTCCGCTTTGCCAACCGCGCCATGGCGCTGCAGCGCATTCACACGCTGCATTCCGAATCGATCCGCCGGGAAGAAGGCAAGACCCTGGAAGACCTGGATATTGAAAAGAACCGCACCTGGTACCCCTTCCAGCTGGCCTTCATTCTGCTCAACCTGCCTGGCCTGACCGATCCGCACTCCCCTGAACGCAGCCACCCCACCCAGGCTATCGCCGATGTGCTCTGGTTCCCCACAGGCGGCGGCAAAACCGAAGCCTATCTGGGCTTGACCGCCTATACCCTGGCCATGCGCCGCCTGCAGGGCCTGATTGGCGGATATGACGGCAGCGCCGGTGTGGCGGTGCTCATGCGCTACACGCTGCGCCTGCTCACGCTGCAGCAGTTTCAGCGCGCCGCCGCGCTCATTTGTGCCTGCGAAAGCATCCGCCGGGAAGACAGGGCAAAATGGGGTGGTGAACCCTTCCGCATTGGCTTATGGGTGGGTCAGCGCAGCACCCCCAACTGGAATCCCGACAGCGACGAGATTGTCAAAGAATACCGTAAAACCGGCTATTTCCGCTCCACAGCCACCGGCGGCTCGGGATCACCGCATCAATTAACCAACTGCCCCTGGTGCGGCGCTCCGATCAATCCGGGCACTGACATCGTGGTGGAGACTTATAAACATGGCTCATGCCGCACAATCGTTTATTGCCCGTCCAACACCTGCATTTTTAATCAGAAGAATGCCAAACGGGAGGGTTTGCCGATTTTGGTGGTGGATGAAGAAGTTTACCGTCGTCTACCGTCGCTGTTGATTGCCACCGTGGATAAATTTGCCCAGATGCCCTGGAAGGGCGAAGCGCAAATGCTGTTTGGCCGGGTGAACGGTTATTGCAGCCGGCACGGCTACCGTTCTCCGGATATCGAGGATAAGAACACGCACCCGGCGGATAAAGTTTTCGGACTGCCGGCAGCCGAAACCGAAGAGAAGTGTTGTCTGCGTCCCCCGGATCTGATCATTCAGGACGAATTGCACCTCATCAATGGTCCCCTGGGTACCCTGGTCGGGTTGTATGAAACCGCGGTCGATAACCTGTGCAATTGGAAACTGGATGGCAAGACCGTGAGACCGAAAGTGATAGCTTCATCTGCAACGATCCGCAAAGCGCCAGCGCAAATCAACAGCCTATATTTACGCCAAACCAACATCTTCCCGCCGAACGGCTTGTTGATTAAGGATAACTTCTTTTCTCGCCAACGCACACCGGATGAGACTAATCCCGGACGGATGTATCTGGGGATTTGCGCGCCAGGCTCGCGCCTGAAAGTGGTGATGATCCGCTCCTACGTTGCTGTGCTATCCGCTGCGCAGCAGTTATATGATAAATATGGCGGGCTGGTGGATCCTTACATGACCCTGGTTGGTTATTTTAACGCCATGCGCGACCTGGGTGGTTTGCGCAGGGTATTGGATGATGCCATCCGCACCCGTTTGCGGCACATGGAAAAGCGGGGATTGGCCAACCGCAACCTGGATACATACAGTATCGCTGAATTAACTTCGCGCATCGGTGCAACCGATATTCCGGAAATTCTGGATCGGCTGGGTGCGACCTTTGACCCCCAGCGGGATGAAGAACGCAAGAAAAAGCGTAAAGCTGGCGAGAAAGTTGCTTCTTCCAGTTACCCCATCGATACTTTGCTGGCGACGAACATGATCTCGGTTGGTGTGGATGTGCCCCGCCTGGGATTAATGGTGGTAGCCGGACAGCCTAAATACACCAGTGAATACATCCAGGCAACCAGCCGTATTGGTCGTCGTTTTCCAGGTCTGGTGGTAACGGTGTATAACTGGGCCCGTCCCAGGGATTTGAGCCATTACGAGCGCTTTGAGCATTACCACTCAACTCTTTACCAGCAGGTGGAAGCATTATCCGTGACGCCGTTCTCGCCCCGTGCCATCGATCGAGGATTGACCGCACTATTGGTTTCTTTCCTGAGACTTTATGGATTTGATTTTAATAGTAATGAAAGCGCTGAAAAACTGACCCGAGATCACCCCACAGTGAAATTAGCCATCGATGAGATTTGCCGGAGAGCAGGACTGGTAACAGGCAGCATCCAAGTTGAGCAAGACGTACGATCTGAACTGAACAGCCGCATTGATCTCTGGCTTGCACGGGCTGCCAAGCTGGCAGCAGGCGGCTCCAAATTGGGCTATAAAGGCAAAGGTGATGGACGAACACTGGCATTGCTGGAAACGCCCAACAAACAAGATCGGGATGTTTTCACCTGCCTGACCTCTTTACGGGATGTCGAACCTTCTGTAAATCTTGTGTTGAATAATTATGAAATTGAGACCCCTGCCAACAGTGTTGGAGTAGAACAAGAACAGGAGGCCGCCCAATGACCAGACCCAATAATATTAAAGTGGGAGAACTTAATCCATCCCAACTGCTCTATACCTATGGAGTCGGGGCAATTGTCGATTTGCCACATTTATCCGCCATCGTTTCCGGATTGGATGATTGGCCGGTAGATCCCGAATATGTTCGTGAAATCCAGGAAGAGCGGCTGCTTTTTGCGCTGAAAGGTGAATTGGGGAATCAAGTGCAGCGACTGCTGTCCCTGCCCAGCGTTCCCGATGTCGGCGGAAAACCCAATCCCTTTGATAAAGAGGCACATATCGGTGTGCCGGTCAGTACCTTCCCACAATGGATGGTTTGCCCCTCATGTCAGGTACTCGCTCCCACCCAGTCCGAGTTATTTGAATTGAAGGTGGATTATTATCATCCTGACAGAACGCATTATGAACATGTCAATTGTCAACGCGCAAACAAGCCAACCGCGTTGCCTGCGCGTTTCCTCGTATGCTGTGAAAACGGCCATCTGGATGACTTTCCCTGGGTGGAATATGTTCATCATTTTGACCCGACCAAATATGATCACAAAAGCCTGACTTTGTCAGAATTTGGTCCATCTGGTGAGGCTCGTGATCTCTATGCGGAGTGTAATATTTGCGGTGCAAAACGGCAATTGGCTGAAGCTTTCGGACGTGAGAACCGTGAGAAAATGCCCATATGCAAGGGTCGCCGGCCGCATCTCCATGATTACGATCCGGATGGTTGTGACCTCCATGTTCGTGCTATCTTGCTAGGCGCCAGTAACCTCTGGTTTCCATTTGTGCTCAACACAATTTCCATCCCTACCACAGCGGATAAGCTGGCCAATTTAGTTGCAGAAAACTGGGGTGAGTTAAGCCGCGTAGAAAAGGTTGATGAATTAGCATACATGGAGAAATGGGGAAAACTGAAAGCATTTGCAGAGTATGCTTTATCTGATTTATGGGATGCCATTAGTAAAAGAAAATCGCGCGAGATGACCAGTGAGAATTATGAACATCCTAATTTGCTAACCCCAGAATGGGCTGCGTTTACGACCCCTGCGTCGCAAAGCCAAACCCCTGATTTCAGATTGAAATCTGTAAATCCTCCTTCAAAGTATGAGGATGTATTCTCTCAAGTTGTTCTGGTTGAGCGATTGAGGGAAGTCAGGGCATTGGCTGGATTCACCCGGATAGACTCTCCTGGAGAAATGGCGGAAAGCGACGAGGAAGAAATTCAGGCTGTTTCACCCATCTCAAGAAAAAAGCCAAATTGGATTCCAGCGATTGAAGTGCGAGGTGAAGGAATTTTTCTTCAATTCAAGGAGTCGGAAATCCTCAGATGGTTAGCCCAGCCTGCAGTAAAAAACTGGGAAGCGATGTTCTTCCAGGCGCATATCGAATGGCGCAAGAACCGCATGATCGATAAACCTGAAGCAAACTTTCCTGGCTTACGTTATGTTCTTTTGCACTCTTTTAGCCATGCGCTCATGCGTCAATTTGCCATGGAATGCGGTTACACCCAAGCCAGTATTCGCGAACGGATCTATTCAAATAATCCAGGCCAGACGGGTGATCCGATGGCAGGAATACTCCTTTATACATCTGCTCCAGATTCAGAAGGTACGCTGGGTGGTCTGGTAAGTTTGGGAGAACCCCATAATTTAAAGAGACACATTGATTCCGCTCTTGAAGCGTGTGGTTTATGTGCATCTGACCCTACCTGCGCTGAACACATGCCCGGTTATGGTGCTTCAACGGTTCATGCGGCAGCTTGCCATTCTTGCCTCTTCTCGCCCGAAACTTCTTGCGAAAGAGGTAATCGCTATCTTGACCGTTCAGTACTGGTTTCAACAGTCAGCCATGATAATCATCGGTTTTTCAACCATGAATGAAAACCCGTTAGTCCTTCTTATATCTGATTTCGTTCAAAGCACACCTTCTGAAATTATTTACGAAGTACTGAAAATAATTCGTGAATGGCACGCAACTCCATCTGATTTTCAGAAGACAAAATTGTTGTCATCCATCCAGAGCCCTCACAGTAAAGACAAACTCAAAAAGATAATTGATTGCTGGGTAAAGGATTTTCCGGAATTAACATCCGACGGAGTTTGCTTATCCATTCAATCCTCTTTAGCGACTTTTAGAACATTACTTACTCCGTCATTGGAATTGATTTGGACAGGACCTGAGGATTTGACAACTAACTTACGCCGGACGGATCAGGCTTTATTAGAACTGATTCAAGGAGCAAATAAGCACCTTTTAATGGTTAGCTTTGCAGTGTATAAAGCCCAGCCAATAATTGATGCTATCGAAGCTGCAATTCTCAGGAACGTAAAGGTGATCATTTGTCTGGAAGATTTGGATGGGAGCCAAGGAAAATTATCATTCTCAGGTTTAAACGCTTTTTCAGAAAGTGTTTTCAAGCTCGCCTCGTTTTACACGTGGCCAATTGAGAATCGCCCACATACAGCTGATGGGAAATTTGGCTCTTTGCATGCCAAAATTGCCGTTGCTGACCGAGAAAAAGTGTTTATTTCCAGTGCCAATCTAACGGATTACGCCATGGATTTAAATATAGAAATGGGAGTGCTTCTAAAAGATAAAGCAATTGGGGAACAAATCGACAACCTATTTAATAATATGATTTTGAATTCTGTTTTTCGGAAAATACTCATAAAATCGAGTTGAAGGTTGGTTGTTTTTTATTCCAAGAATCTGGGTGTTCCTTTTTGAACCCCGTTCCCCCTTAAGACTCTACGGGAACGACCTGCCAAGAACATCCTGCCAGGTCGTTCCCCTGTTAATATCCAGTAGAGAAAAATGAAAATCTCCAAATATAATTAAAGGATGGTCACCGACAACACCCTCGAAATCACTCTCGATACCTGGATAATATCTGATACTCATTTTTTCCACGAGAATATCGGAAGGTATTGCAGCCGGCCCGATAACTGGCAGGAATTGATTATCAAGAATTGGAATGATCTGGTTACCCCAGACGAAACCGTTCTGCACCTGGGTGATTTTGCGTTAGGCAACAAAAGCAATTTTGACCTCCTGTCTGGTATGTTAAGGGGAAGATTGTTTTTAATCCAAGGTAACCATGACCGGATCAGCAAATCTTATTGCGAAACCCGCGGCGTAACTCTGATAAAAAATTCCTTGAATGCCGAGATATCCGATCAAATGAAACTGATCTTTTCCCATCGTCCGATCGTCCCCCTTGAAGACGGTTGGATCAACCTGCATGGCCATATTCATAATGTTCCACCGCCACCTGAAGGTTCGAATCTGGGACCGAGCCATATTAATATGAGTGTTGAGGTCAGGGAGTATCGTCCCTGGCGGTTGGGTGATATTCTCAAAACCATCAAAGACCATCCAACAGAGAACGATGTGTCACTCCGTTGACCCGTTCCCCCTTAAGACTCTAGGGGATCGAAGTGGATGGAACAAAGTGCACACCTTTCCCATGGATCAAGAAGGTTTTTCTTTGCACAAAAAAATATGCCGATTTATTTGTGCAAATATTTCCAGTCTCTCGTCTGATAGACTCTCCTTTGACCTATGTATGGTGGTGCAATTTATGCCCATTTAGAGTCAAGCTTTCGGGATAGAGATGTCATTCCAGGTTTCCATATCCCTTTACGGTAAAAGGCGCTTCAGCGCTCTTCCTGTTCAATCAACGTCTGCGGTAGGGTCTGCGTCAACGTCTGCGGCGTGTCAACAAGGCGTCTGCGGCACGTCAGCGAGGACGCAGACCTAAATTTTTTGTCGATATTTAAATTTATCTTTTTCCGGACTTTGAAATCATCAGCCAAACAATAGGATACGTCATCAGGATTTTAGGTCATTTAACCTTCAGATCAGTTAACCTAGATATCAGGGGAGATGCAATAATTCTCTATTGCTGGACGATCCTTCACTTTCACTGTATGATTAACTTGTAGTAAATCGCATTCTGTGAGCAGTCCGTGAAACTCGATCAATCCCGTTTGGAATATTACATCACTCCCGAACAGGCCGCCAAACAGCTTGGGTTGGATTTGGATTCCATATATCAGTTGGCAGATGAGGGAAAACTTCAGGCAGCCGTGATGACGGATGGAAGTGTTGGTATCAGTCAAATCAGCGTCAACAATCTGCTGCCCAAGGAAGCCTTACCTGAGTATCAGCTCAATGCCGACTTGAAAGGCGTTCCGATCAGCATCAATGAAGCCGGCCGGAAATACAAGCTTAACACTTCTACCCTCACGCGCTGGATGCAGCGAGGGCTGATCCACCAATTGGGCAAAGAGGGTCGAAAGACACTGCTGGATGAAGCGGACGTAGCATACTGTGCCAGAGTCTATCGCCAAAACAGTGGTCAGGGCAAATGGGCATTTGATGACTCAGGACGTCCATATAAAAAGTAATCCTCCGAATAATTACTACAAGATATTTATTAACATGGAGTAATATGCTACAATAAATTCAACCGATGAGGTTGTTTTTTTACCTCAATTTACTCCAAGTTAACTTGTATCTTGTAGAATAAAGGAGATTGCATGACAGAATCAATCAGTTTTGGACTTGATCTGGGAATGGGAGCGCTCAAGCTGCACGGGAATCAGCAGAGCATTCAATTGATCTCTCAGGTCGCGGTCAATAATGGCCCGCTGGTAGGGCGCATGCTGGGGTTGGGCAGTTCCCGCCTGCCACTGCGGATCGCTTTGCCGTCGGGAAGCACGTTCTTTGTTGATAGCGGCGCACACGACAGCGGACGGCCAGTTGAAAACCTGAGCATGGATCGTTTTGCCGGTTCACCGGAAATGCTGGCGCTTTTCTATGGGGCATTCACCCGCTTGATCCTGCGATCGGGGAATATTTCTCAGCCTGTCAGCATCACCTGTGGTTTGCCATTGGATACGCTTTCCGGAGAGGAAGCACGAACCACGGTGGAGAGCATTCAGCGCTGGATGAAGGCAGATCACATCTGGAAAGCCAATGACCAGGAAAATCACCTGAATGTGACCGAGGTTCGGGTTACATCTCAGCCCGCTGGTGCTCTGTTTGATTATGTGCTGGATGATGAAGGTAAGATCGTTCCTGAACGGCGCAGCGCATACACCCAGGAGGTCGGGATTGTATCCATCGGCATGAACACCACCGAATTGCTGGTGGTGCGCGAAAAAGTTCCGGTTCAACGCTTTACGGGTGCTTCAACCACTGGTGTACGCCGGCTTTTGGAGCTGGTCAACGGTCAGCAGCTTTACTCCCTGGGTGAATTGGACACGCTCCTGCGCGGCAATAAACTCGACATTTCGCAGGCACTACCAATCTGGGAGCGTGAGGTCACTGGAGAAATTGAAAAGCGGTGGGGCAAAGCCTGGCGGCGTTTCACAGCCGTCATTCTGGTAGGCGGTGGGGCGATCCTACTCAAGAACTCATTGCCGTATTTTTTCAACGGTAAAGGCATCCTGGTGGATGATCCTGTTCAATCGATTGCGAGGGGTTTATGGAAACTATCGTTATTTCAGAACCACAATCGAAAAAACTAAACGTGGGTTCAAAGCGCGGTCGCCCAAAGCTGGATTGCCAGGTTTATCAGATTCGTTTTACGCTGAGTCTACGAGAAGGGGAGGATGATGATCTGCTCTTCTTCTTTTCCGATATTCCCGAACGGAGGCGAGCTGCAGCCTTGAAAGCCGCTTTACGAGCGGGGGGTGTTTCACTAAAAGCCGGATCCGTTCCAATCACGGATGATCTTGATCTGACCATTCAGGGTCTGGTTTTTGGCTAATCAATTTTCTGGAGGAAGATATGTTTCTGCTGAAGGGATTTCATTTGGTCTTCAAGATTTTCAAAAACGCTTTGCTTCTGTTGGTGATAGCAATGATTTTGTTCATCGCTTACCGGGGTAATCAGCCGATGAGCGTTCCCCAGGCACCACAGGGATTGACTTATTTTGAATTCATGGCAGATAGGATAGACGCTGCGAAAACGGTCAAACCATCTACATGCGGATGGGGAATGATGCTGTCTCTGGCAGCCCTTGGGCCAATCTATTCAGTAGTGTACACAACGGTTGCGGTCAATCCAGATAGTGCATTGGCCAAGGGAACCGCTCCGGACCCGGATATTGCGCAGGATGTTGCCGGCGCATCCTGGTATGAAATCCCGGATATCTGGTGGAAAACGGTTGAGCGATTATCCTGGACAATGCTGGGTAAACCTGCTGCGTATGGTTGTCAGTTCCGACCTGTCCAAATCGCTGAACATACGAATTAACATGACCACCTTGGATCATGCCTGATTTATTTGTAGAATAAAAATGTAATCGTTTCGGGTCGCTGATCTCCTTGGACATTAATCAAATCGTTGGAGCGGCCGCATAACAAAGTTATTTGTTATGCCGGTCGCTTTTCGTTTTCTCAGATGACCTTTGTGTTGTCGTAAGGAGTAAATATCAAACCATTTGGAGCCTTTGATGCCAGATCCCATTCCGCCCAGAGATATTGATGCCGAACAGGCTTTGCTCGGTTCGATCATGATTGCACCGTATTTATTTGAAGATTTGGTCGCCATCGTAAAAGCGGAATATTTTTATCGCACCTCACACCGCTGGATCTGGGAAGCGATGAATCACCTGTTGGAATCTGAGCAAGAGATCGATCATGTCACCTTGTGTAATGCTTTGATTGCCAGCGGAAAACTCAAGGAAATTGGTGGACCGGCATACATCATGGGCTTGCTCAATGCAACTCCGACTTCCATGCACGCTGAGTCTTACGCGAAGATCGTGCGTGAAAAAGCATTTAAGCGAAAAGCGTTGGAGGTCGCTACAAACCTTGCGCAAAATGCTATTCAAGATAAACCGCTTTCTGAAGCTCTGCAGCAAATGGAAGAATTCTTTGTCAGCTCATCCGCCTTGTCGGGAGTCACGGAGCGAATGGTTATGACCGCAGAGAAATTGTGTTTGTCGGAGATGGGTGAATTGACCTGGATTCTCAAAGACTGGATTATGGCCGGGGGGATCAACTTGATCGCCGGTATGCCGGCAGCTGGTAAGAGTTTCCTCGCTCTGGACCTGGCGATTGGCATGGCTTCTTCTGGACTGGCATGGGATAACCGGCCGGTAACCCAGGGTAAAGTGCTATATCACTTCCTGGATGGCAGCTATCGGGGTATGCGCTCGCGTGTTCTCAAACTGTGTCATGCGCGAGGAATTCAACCGCCAGCGAACCTCATTTTCGACTTTTCTCCGCTTAACTTAAAAGTCACTTCCGAAGTTCTAGCATTGCGTCAACGCATTCATCGGTTGGATGCCTCTGTCGTCATTTTTGATGTCATGGCCAAATTTTTGCCTGGCGCTGATGAAAATTCGGTGGCGGAAATATCACCGATGATGAACACCTTGCGAGAAATAGCCAACCAGACCGGCACGACTTTCATTCTGATGCATCACCTCAATAAGGGTGGAAATCCCGATCTCTCCTATCGAGTCCGGGGTTCCTCCGATATTTTGGGGTCTGTCGATACCGCCATTGTGGTTACACACGAAAACCAGCATTCGGCACACTCGATGCGAACGATCATTCCACAAAAGGTGCGTGAATCCCAGCCACCCGCGCAGTTGCAGTTTCAAATTGAATCGACCGAAGAGAGCATCTCACTCCGATTTTCTGAAACGAATTCTTCTGAATTGGTGCGTATGCCTGGTCAGGCAGAATTGATCTTTGCGGATATTCTGGAATATCTGCAGAGTTTACCGGCGCAGGAATTCAAGAAGAATGAGCTCATCTCAGCCCTGCAAATTAGCAGCAGTGCCAGGACGATCGACCGGGTATTTTCAAAACTCAATAATGATCCTCGTATCAGAGTTACAAAACGAGGATCATTCAACACCTATCAATGGGAAGAAGATACGCCAGCCACGCCATTCCCTTAAGGGGTTGGCATGGTTGGCGTATGTTTGTTTCATGCAAAGTCTAAGAAATAACAAAGGAGAAGAATGTCAGAAAACCAAAATACTTCAAATTGCCGGATTTCCAGGAATGTCTTGATCAAAGCACCTGGTTTGCTGCCCATGCTCTACACACCGCGAGAAATAGCAGAAGACCTGGATGTTCCTGAAACCACCTTGCGAGATTGGCTCAATCATGGCGCGCCACACAGCCGGGATGAATCAAACCATATCTGGATCGACGGCAAGCAATTTGCCGCCTGGGTTGACAGTCAACGGAACGCCAGAAAGAAACCTACTCATCCGCTTCAAGCAGGGGAAGGTTTTTGTATGCGCTGCAATACCATCGTCAAAATCCAAGATGGGGAAATTCGCCCTGTCAAAGGTCATCTTCGTCATTTGAAAGGCAAATGTCCCATCTGCGGCGGGATTGTCAATCGCGGGATTTGGAATGCTGGATCGGCAGAATTATCTCAAGGTTAAGTTGTTCCTGAAATTTTCACGAGATGTTCATGGACGTTCTTCGCTTCAGATCTCTAACGATTTCGAGCATCTTAAAGCCCTGCTTCTCTGGGCTGGCTCACAATCGTTTGGATCGGTGCCGACTATCAACACCAGTCTCCCTGATTTTCTTTTTCAGAAAGTCGAAAAAGGATTGGATCAGGCTGAATTACAGAGAATCTTGGATACCAACCAGCGTTTCCTCTTGTGGATGAAAGCCATGTTCCCGGTTGAGTTTCAAAATATCCGGCTGAGCTGGATTATGAAAATTTCAGCAATCTCGGAAGGAAAGGAGGTGATTATTTGAAAAAACGACCGATTATCATCACCACGACCAACGCCATCACAATCCCTAAAAAGGTTCGTAACCTGTTGGATTTACAACCTGGTGACTGCCTGGATTATGAAGTCATGGCAAATGGTTCAATCATTTTGGTGCGCAAGGAATGTTGCGATTCGCCGTCGCTCCGGCCAACGTGCAAACTTCCCTGCCAGGCCCAAAAACGTAAATAACCTGATTGGCTGGAGGAAGGGTTTACTGAATTCCTTCCTCCAGCTCTGGCGTAAAGAGAAAATGATCGTTTTTAGAACCTCAAGTTATCAACTGGGCTGGCTTTCCGATGCACTCGTTCAATGTCCATCTCAGCGATTTGAGCATAATGACGGACCATGTCCAACGAGCTGTGACCTAACAGGGCTTGCAGGGTAAAAACATCCCCACCTGAACGGAGATAAGTGATTGCGAAAGTATGCCGGAATTTATGTGGATGAGCCCCTTTGACACCCGCTTTATCAGCCAGGCGCACGATCAAATGTCGCAGGCTGTTGGAGTTAAACGGATGATTGCCACGGTTAATAAATACTGGCGATTCTGGGTCGTCGCGATCTTCGCGGTCAGCCAGATAGCGCCATACAGCCCGGCGGGTGCTCTTTCCAATGAACACCGTGCGCCCTTTGCCGCCTTTTGCCCCACCTCCGTCCCCATGCTTGATGACAACTTTACCAGTGCGCAAATCCAGTTCACCGATTTTCAAACTGCAAAGCTCGGAAGCACGCAAACCGGTATCCAACATGAACATGATCATGGCTTCATCTCGTTTGGCAGATGGTCGTCGGGTGACAAAATTATGGCGATTGATTGGATTGTACTCACGGGAGTAAACGCAGGCTTTAAGCAGCGCCGCAAGATCTTCCTGAGTAAAGGCGGCTACCGGTGCTTCTTTATAACGCGGCCCCGGGATGCCTTCCATGGGGTTCTTGATTTTGAACTCTGCAACCGCCCAACCGAAAAAAGCTTTGAACGTGATCCAGTGATTTCGCAGTGTTTTGGGGGAGAGTTTGCGCGTTGGCGCATCATGCGCAGGATTCGGTTTGGCGAAGGTGTGGGGAACGTACTCAGTGCGCAGATAGGTCATGTAATCGAGCACATCGGCAGAAGTGATCTTCCCTATCGGCTGGTCGCCTATCTTTTCCATCCACTTTCGCAGCACCCACTCATACGAATCGACCGTCCGTTGGCTTAAGCCTTCGGCGGTTTTGTATTTGACGAAGCCGTCAATACAAAGAGAAAATAACAGGCCTGAGGGATTACGGTTCATCGAAAAATCCTCCTAAAAGTGATTTTTCGTAACCATCGACCCTCAGGCCTATCAAAAAACCGTAGCCCCAGGGACTACGGTTCTCGTTAGTAGCGGGGAGTGGATTCGAACCACTGACCTCCGGGTTATGAGCCCGACGAGCTGCCTCTGCTCTACCCCGCAATGATGACCAGATTATACCCCCCCGGAGGGGAACCGTCAAGTGCAGGTTTTACCGGCGTGCCTTGAGAATCACCCGGATGGGCGTCCCAGTGAATGGGAACTCCTCACGGATGCGATTTTCCAAAAACCGGATGTAGGTGAAATGCGCCAGTTTCGGATCATTAACGTGCACCAGGAAGGTCGGCGGATTTGCGCCCACCTGGGTGCCATAATACACCTTTAACGCCCTGCCCGACTTGGAAGACGGGATATGCACATCCTGGGCGGTCTGGAGGATGCGGTTAAGCGCACCGGTGGGAACCCGCGCAAGCCGTTCCTCCTGCACCCGCAGTGCCATTGGCAGCACCTGGTCCACCCGCTGCCCGGTTTTTGCGGAGATGAAGAGGATGGGGACATAGCTGAGGAATTTCAGCTCCTGCCGGATGCGTTCGGTGTACTGCTGCAGGGTATGGGTATCCTTTTCCACGGCATCCCATTTGTTCACCACCACCACAGCGCTCTTCCATGCATCCAGGATGAAACCGGCAATATGCGCGTCCTGGGCAGTCAATCCGCCCGTGGCATCCACCACCAGCAGCGCCACATCTGCCCGCTCGATGGCGCGGAGGGAGCGAATGACGCTGTATTTCTCCACCCCGCGCTCAATCCTGCCGCGCCGCCGGATTCCAGCAGTATCAATCAGGGTCAACGGCAGACCATCATAATCCATGCGGGTATCGATCGCATCCCGCGTGGTACCGGGAATATCGCTCACAATCGCCCGATCTGCACCCACCAGGCGGTTCAGCAAGCTGGATTTGCCCACATTGGGCTTGCCTACAATGGCAATCTTGATTGAATCATCTTCCTCCGGCTCCCCCTTGGGAAAGGATTCCACCAATACATCCAGCAGGTCGCCGGTACCAGTGCCGTGGACGGCGGAGATGGGGTGCGGTTCCCCCATTCCCAGTTCAAAAAATTCCGGCGCACTGCTCCGCAGACCGGCGCTATCCGCCTTGTTGACCACCAGCAAAACAGGGGGATAAGGGCTGCCATCGCGAATCTGCTGGCTCCGGCGCAAAATCTGGGCAACTTCCCGGTCGGCGGGCGTCACGCCGCTGATGGCATCCACAACGAACAGGACCACATCCGCTTCCTGGATGGCGATTTCTGCCTGGGATCGAATTTCCTCAATAAATTCCGCCGATCCAACCGAGAGGGGAGTCCGCCCGCCCTCCGAGGGATCAATTCCACCGGTATCCACAATGAAAAATGGAATTCCGCTCCATTCCCCTTCCGAAAGCAGCCGGTCCCGGGTGGTGCCGGGAGTATCATCCACAATTGCCAGCGGTTCACCCGCCAGGCGGTTAAACAAGGTGCTTTTGCCCACATTGGGGCGCCCCACCAGGGCGACAACAGGTTTTCTCATTGTTCTCCTTACGGTCTCGGCGTTGCGGTCCCCCCCCGGGCAATCACCACTTCCACGGTCTCCGGCAGGATGGACTGAATCACCAGGTCCGACACCGCCAGTTCCACAATCGGGTACAGGACATGAATCCCCTCCGGCAGACCAGTGACATCCACTGTCACCCGCAGCGACGCCGGGGTTAATGCATCCAGCAGAGGAAGCGGTCCGCTGATAATCACCGTTACCAGTTCCGGAGACACCTGGGCATCGAATCCGGCAGCCAGCCCCACAACTTCCACGGGCATGTTGGAGAAGGGCAGGCTGCTTTCAATGGCAGCAATACCCACCCGCACCAGGACGCTTGTCTGGTCTCCCACCACGGAAACCCCTTCCGGCAGGTTCAGGTTCAAAAAGATGTCAATATCATCCTTGGCGCCGGTCAGGTCCAGCGGGAGCGTCTCCACGTAGCCGGGCAGGGTGTTCACAATTTCCGGGTCAGCCGAAAAAACGGTTACAGCCGGTGGAAATACCGAGATGTTTGTGAGGCGGTACCCGCCAGCGACCTGACCCGTCACCACCACGTTGACAACCACGCTGCGGTACCCAAACCGCTGGGTGATTGGCTGGGTAACAGTAACCACGCCAGGGATGATGGTCAAGCCGTCCACCGGAACCTCCCCTGCATCCACCGCCTGCAGAGTGATTGTCCGCGTGATGGACTGCTGCGCGCCGGAAATATCCAGCACCGCCCGGACTTTTTTCACCCGCTCCGCCTGGGATTGCGGACCCACAACGGTCACCGTGCGGGCGTCCAGGGTGGGGAAACCCGCCTGGTACCCGATTGCCGGTTCGCCGCGTATCTGCAGGTCCACCA